>Ga0307515_10009120_pt1 | contig 19242 bp, 28 predicted proteins | sample 17_EM_MG_FD_194513 | JGI IMG/M metagenome (GOLD analysis project Ga0307515, IMG submission 194513) | Populus trichocarpa ectomycorrhiza microbial communities from riparian zone in the Pacific Northwest, United States - 17_EM | ecosystem: Host-associated > Plants > Roots > Unclassified | place...
AATCGACCGTCTCCGGTTCTCATTCCTGCTGTTCCTCTGGCTGTTCTTCTGACTGAGAGTCTCGTTGCCCTCCCAGCCCACCGATGGCATCCATCCTTAAACTCTCCGTTCCAGGCACCATGCAGCCCGGGGTTCGAAACTTCCAACGCGACGTTTCGGAAGAGTCCCCCTTTACTGTGACAAACCGCCTTTAACGTTATTCGTGAGCAGACAAAGAAACGGTCCACCCGAACAATCCCGATGGAAGCAAAATTGATATGATTCATCTCCACCACCGAAGCGCGTGCAAGCAGATAAGTCGCGCAGTCATTTGAGGGCACGGCGCCTCGGTCGAACCGTTCTTCGGATTTGTTCTTTGTTGCTCGTCCCCGTAGTTACCGCTTTATGGGTTTGTGCGGACACCTGCACATATCAGGGATTGGGTGGATTGGCCGCCAAGACCACACCGAGCGTGCGAACAACAAATAGAACGTGATCGATTGTTTTCTATGGGAATCTTTGACTCAAAACACTCCCCAGACCTGGTATCGATTCGAATTGGTCCTCACCACAAATGCGGGTGCTGCATAGCTGATGGGGCCTGGGGACTCGCCCTGGGTATTTCTAGGTATTGCAGAGAGCTGCTGGCTCGTCAATGTAAGGCCAAAATCTCGTGTTTGACGTTCTCACCCACTCCATAGGGCGGCTGGTCCTTCGCAGGCTGATGTCCGCGATGTGCTCTGTCCTCTCTATCCGCCCCGCGATCCCGGGCCCAGAGTTTCTTGGCGTGGACTACCGTCATGCATGGCTTCCCTTCCATCTCGCTCCTCCTGTTGTTGTATGACACTTATAAAAGGCTGGGGTCGGCTCTCAGAAATCCCATCCTTGTCCCCCTTCCTTTCCCTCCCATTCTTTTCTTCAGCTTCCTGGGCTGCGTGGACCGCTTCCCACTTTTCGACTCTCATTTTAGTTTCACTTCCAAAGCGTGCTACGGTCCTTCTTTCTCAGCCAGTCTGACTGATCCTTCAATCAATATGTTGCCCACTTTTCTGACTCTGTTCATTGCGTTCTTGGCCGTCTCCGCTCCGGTCAGCGGTCGTCCTATGGTCACTCGCCGCGGGTACCACAAGCAATTACGGCAGGAACCGGTGCAACTTAAGAGTCTTGCCGAGGCGGCTGGAAGCTTCCCTGAGCTCAATGTTCTCGTCGAGGGGAACCAGCGCTTCCGCGACTCAATCGCCAATTCCAGTAATCCAAACTTACTCAAGGAACAAACTGATGAGGGGCAGAGTCCTGGATTTTATTTCTTGGGCTGCAGGTGTGTTTCACTTGACGAACGTCTTGGTTGCGGGTACTGATTCCGGCGTTTGTTCCACTTAGCGACTCCCGTGTGTCCGAAGGTACCATTTTCGGTGCGCCACCGGGGACGCTCTTTAGCGAGCGTAATATCGCCAACCGTTATGTCTCCAACGACATCAACGCCGTCAGCGTCTTGTCGTACGCTGTCACTGTACTGGGCGTCGGACACGTGGTTGTACTTGGTCATTATGGATGCGGCGGTGTTGGCGCCTCGGTTTTGGCGAGGCCCACGGAAGAACTTAACTACGCTGAAGGCGCCGTGCAAAACTGGATCGAACCGATCAGGCAAATTTTCCAGACTTCGAATCGGTAAGATATCTCTCCTGTATTACTTGTAACGCTTCGCTCGGCCACCTTTATTCACACTTGCCCCAAGCCCGGAAATCGTTCAGCTGAGGGAGTCCTATATCGCCAACAACATCACTGAGGAGCCCAAGTTCGAGGAGCCAGGATACCGGGCACTCGTCGAGGAAAACGTCAAGGAGTCCGTTTCCAACATCGCTAATGATCCAGTCATGCAGGCCGTATGTTGATCCCTCGTATCCTTGTCCTCAGCTACCAGTACTAACTCGGTCCTCCTAGCACTGGGATAGTTTCAACCTGGAACAAAAAGGTGGCAGCAGCCCTGCTGCTCGCAAGAAGAGGGATGACCATGGCGAGATTGGACCACTCAAGCCCGTGTTTGTGCATGGTACGTGCCTCTGCCGCCATTTCCGTGTTCTCTAATCTGACCCGTCCACACAGGATATGTGTACGACATCTCCAACGGCCAGATTTCAGACCTCGGTATCTCCGCTGGTCCCCCCGGCTTCCCTCTCCAGAGCCCTCCTGCTTCCGTTGTGAAGCGTCACGTAGACACCATTGACCACGGTCACCAGCATTAAGTCGTGGATCAGCTTTCGCGCGTTTGAGCCGTAGCACACTCTTTATATCTTTCTCTTTCCATCTTTTTGGAACTTTCTTCTTACAGTGGATTGCGCGCATTAGGTAGCCCTGGAGAAATACATAACAATGGACGGGGAATTCGGCAGGCCAAATACGGCCGGTTGATCTATTGAATTTCGGCGTCAAATTGCCCACCAGTCGATAAGATTATTCGCAAGCGCTGGAATTGACCTTTTCGTCCGCGACAACATGCAGTCGGCTACGGCTACAGCGTGGAATGATCGTTACGGTGCGAAGAATCTCTACATGACGGAAGGCGGGTTGACCTCCGTGGAAGGTCAGTGCCCCAACTTCCCACCCAATCAATAGTTGATTCAGGACAGCCACCTGCAGGTGCGAGGAAGATAATCAAGACACTTTCACGGAGGGATGCTGTCGCTTGTCTGATCCTGCATCACAATATGCTCGGGGATGAGGGATGTGTTGAACTCTTCGGATACCTTCGCTCGGAGGAAGGGCAAAGGCACAAGGTCGCTGGCATACTGTTGAACGCAAACGGCCTTGGGAATGTGGCCCTGGAATCCGTCGGGAATTTCTTGCGCGACAACAAGTGGCTAAAAGAGCTGTATCTGGCAAGCGTAAGGCCGGCCATTTTCACTTAAAGCAGCACTGCTGAGTCTCCTTCTGCAGAATGACTTCACCGGCGACTCTGATGCCATTACCTCCTTCGCGGAAGCGCTCAATTCTTCATCGCTGAACCTCCTATCGTTATCCAGCTGCGACAGGCTCTCTGACGCCTTCGCAGAGAAGTTCTTTCCTCGCCTCAATCCCCCTTATGCGTTGAACCTCCAATTGTCAGCAATCGGCCTGACGCGTTCCGCCGTGCCACACATCGTCGAATATTTGTCTTCACCCCGCTCTCGACATCTCGCGACATTGAAACTCAGCGGGAACAACATCGGTGTGCGCGGGGCTACGAAGGTCGTGCGATCGGTAGGGCGGGCCAATTTCAATTTGTTGAACCTGGAGATGTACGGCGTCCGCACTCATCAAGGTGGCCAGGACAGCTCTAGTGAGGGTGGTTCAAGCGACAGTTCTATTGCCCTCCATGGTGCGACCACAAAGTTTGAGGAGGTCCTGCGGTATGCTCTCGCCAGGAACGATTTTTTGCAGAGACACACGCACGCAGAGGCTTTCCGGTTGCTCCAGTACTCGAGGGCCTTGTTATTGAGGTCGAGGCGGACGGACGAGGACGAGGCAAGTAGGCCACAATTCCACATTCAGTCCCTCCCCACGGAACTCCAGTTGTACATCCTATCCCTCACCGTGCACACGTTGTCTGCGAACCAACGTATACGTGTATTCCAGTTCGCTTCCGACCCCACCACCCTACCCACAATACTCCCTGACCTCCGACGGAAGCAGTCGGAAGAGGCTCCTGGGCCCAGCCTTCTGGAGAAAAGTAGCGCCCCGTTTACGTTGTCTCCTCGTGGCGCAAACCGCGTTCGGTGGTTGCAGGCTGTGGGTTGTGACCTTTACGAACCCTGATAAGCATTTACTCCTTCTATCTTATGCACGGCCCGGAAAGTACGTTTGGTATTAGTAAACACCTATGTAACCCGTCCTCTTCCGTGTATCTGTTCCACTATGTATCGAGACCCATCTGCTAATTCTCGGCGTGGGTAGCTCCAAGGATTTTCCATATTGTCCCCGCTATCACTTCCACGCCATCGTTTCTCAGTTCGTTACGTTTGATCGCATCCTGAGCGAACTCTGGCGTGAAGATACCTTTATTAGTACGGATTTCTACCAGCTTGGAGACTATGCTCTTCGTGAACTCCGGGTGACCTTGCACGGTGAGAATTTGAACATCGGATAAGTTGGCAAGCTTCCCGGATGCATCGGCAGTGTATCTGACCATTCCTTGGTTGTGACAGACATCTGTAGATCCCAGTAGCCCAAACCCGGGGAGGACCGTCGGTACGTGATCCTTGTGCATTTCTTGGATGTTCTAGCCATGAGTTTCAAATAACAAGATTAACACGCTGAACCCGTGGAAAGATTTCATTGACTCGGACCAATGACTTTGCACCAAAAATGCGTTGGCCAATCTCGGTAAGCTGCATCTCGGTGATGCCAACCTCCCATTGAGAGTTGCGAACACAAGTCCCGCCTAACGCTCTTCCGATGATCTGGTGACCAAAACAGATCCCTAAGGGGGGTGATCAGCGAAAGTTTGGCCGACCGATAAGCTTACGGTCGGACGCACCGAACAGCTTGACCTCCGGTTTCGATCGCACGAGGTTGGAAGTATACTCCACCAACTTGTCGATCCATTCAATGTCTTCGTATGCAGAGGAGGCTGTGATAAGGCATCGGACCGGAAGGTCGGAGGAGCGGGCGGATATTTTGACTGACCAGAGCCAGTTAAGATGATACCGTCGTACTGGGCATCATCTGGAGGATATTCCATCTTGCTCACGACATCGAAGGCTTCGAGGGTATAATCGACTGAGAACGATACGCTCCCGAGCCATGTGTCGAATATCCTGTGGTAGTCGCCGTCCTCCTTGAGGACGGCCGGAACGGGCGTGTCACAAAGCAAGACTGCGAGGTGGATGGGAGCCATGATCGGACCGCCGCGGCTTGGACAACCCTTGCCATTAAGTAACACATCGGTCTCCATCAACCATGTCGCTCGCAAAACTCACCTCGCTCTCAACGCAAACAATTTCCCTGCTGTTGGAACGCCAGCGCATACAGTCATTACCGACCTCTGTTGGAGCATCTACGTCTTCATTACATCTACGTCAAATTACAAAGAACCTGCAACAGCTACGGGCGGGAATTCTTGAACTGTCCCAGACAGATGGGTCTTTCTCTGAGGCGGTCGACCTGTTGTCTGGTCAATACGACCGTATGAGAGCTATGCTTGGGCGAGATGCGGATGTTAATGGTATTACAGTGTACGTTTCAAGTCCTGCGCCCATCCATCAGTTTGCTAAGTGCATTCAGTTTGGAACGACCGGTACAAGAACCACCCCCGGCTTCTTCACCGCCAAGAGCACCCTCTCCTCCTGCCTCAGGAGAAACGTTTACCCCCTACACGGACGATCCTGATGCTTCGGGCCATGAATCAAACGAGATGGTGCTCCAGAGTCAGCTGCGCATCATGGATGGTCGGTGTTCGTCCCATGTGTTGTTCGGCCGTGTAATTTAGAGTCGTTTTCAGAACAGGACGACCACCTGGATCACTTATCACAATCAATATCACGCCAACATCACATTTCGCTGCAGATTAATGATGAGTTGGATACGCATACCGGGTTGCTTGAGGGACTCGATTACGATTTGGACCGGACCCAGAGTCGGATGGGCAACGCTAGGAGAAGGTTAGAACGCGTGGCCAGAGGCGCCAAAGCCAACAGTTAGTTTCGCATGGCAATGCATGTTTCCGCGAGATCTCATTTTACCTTCATCCCCCTCAGGTTCCTCGGTCACAATCGCCCTCCTGATTCTGATATTGTTATTGCTGATCATAATCTTCAAAACGTGAATCGTGTTTCTCGCTTTGGAATTTCACGGCCAGACTGTAGGTTCTCACCCTCGAAACGTCACGTTCCGCTGGCATGCATCAGATGTACGGTATAATAGATACTACGAGTTGTTAGCTTGAATTCTAGATGGTGCTCCCCTCTTCCCACCTCGGCCACTCTGGCGCATGTTATTGCCACCTCTTTGTACCCCAGAATGTGGGGATCCAGGTCGAGACCGTGGCTTCGGTTTCTCAGCCGGAACCCCCTTCTCCTGTGCTTGCTTGTCCTGGTCCTTTTTCGCTAGGTTCTTCTTTTCCTTCTTGGCCCTCTTCGGACGACCGGCGGCGTCTCGCCACGTAGGAGGTTCCCTCGATAAAATTGACTCGAGAGATATCCCCAGTTGTAACATGTCCCCAGTGTTTCTGCATTCGTAAATGAACCGGGTAAATATTAACTTCTTGATCTGACCAGCACAGTTCTGAAAGATGTGGGCATTGAGCGAATGCTGCTGCAATGAAGGGAAGACTCTTACCCTCGCTAGGGCGAATGGGTCGGCCACGCACATGAGATTTCTGGACCAGTCAGCGTCGAATGATTCGTCAGGCACTACCTCACCACCCTCCTCGTCCTGTTCATCGTCCAGTAACTCCTGCTCTTCGGGCTGCTTCGGCGTCGATGTGACGGGGTTCGGATCCTTTGGTACATTTCTGTCTTTACGTGGAATTATACCGCCCCTTCGTATACACGCCACAGATTCACCATATTTGAACTCCCAGCCCCAGAACCTAAGATCGCTCAGCGGACAGCAGATAAGGGGTATTGGAGTAAACATGCCTGAGCCACTCGAGAAACAGCTCTCCGACTGATACTCCCGTGTCCACCGACCACTTTTCAACTGTCCTGAACCGAGTATCGCATCGAAATCTCTCGCCTTTCCTATTCTTTATCCAAAAGTGGTCCGTTGGGGCGGCGCTCTTAGTGGACACATCCTCCTGGAGGTTCGGTAGCCAACCTGATGACTTATTCGGAACTCAGCCGGCGTGAACTAGAGTTTACATCAGCAACCTTACCTGGAACCACGCAATCGTCATAAGCGTAAGAGCGTAACTGCTAAAGGACGCTGGTCGCTTGCTTGGAGAGTTCATCCCTACTGTTTTAGCCCATCGCTTGATCAACCGCAACAGGGGGATCAACACAGGCTGCAGGGACACGTAATGCTTGATCATGGACGTGTTAATGGAACCAAGCTGGTCATTGACGTTGATATCACACTCTATCCCAGTGTCGGGGTCCTTGAACTTGACTGGAGCGAATGCATTAGCGAAGGGAAGCGGGAGAATAAGACGAGGCTCACCTATCGGAACGCTTGCGCTTGGGATCGGAAGGATACCGGTGAAACCGGCCCTCGACAGTGTCCGACCCACGTTCCTGCGATGAGGCGTTTCAGTCCTCTGAGATACGCGGAGTCCCGACTGTGACGGACTTTACATTGTAGATAGCTTGTGAGTGACGCGAGTCCTGAGTCTTCAAATGATCCATAAAAGGGAGAATGTGCTTACGGGGTAAAATTTTCAGGTCAAGGCTCGGCGGAAATCCGTTCATCCGGTTTGTGTCCTGATCAAAGTTCTGTGACGAGGGCGGGTGTGGGTGAAAGGGTGCTCTTACCACTATCACGAGGTCGAGGTCGCTTGTCGGGGAATCGACTCCATAAGAGGTGCTCCCAAAGAGTTCGACCCTGTAGTTCATACCGTATTTTTGACGGACCATGTCTTGTACCTTGCGCACAGTTGCGGACCTCGCTAGTCTCACGTATGGTCTAACTGGGTTCACCTAAGGGTGCATCATCGGTAAGTTTATCCTGATGAACGACCGGGCCATACCTCGTCTTGAAATACCAGAGCTTTCTGCAAGGCATCCGCCGGACAAACCGGATCAATCCCAAGTATCTCCAGCAGCGAACGCGCTGTGTCAATCTTTCCGACTGCAGCATAGGCATTATGCGCAAGCGCCCCTACAGTCCGAACGGAGACGAATTCCGCATGGTTCTGTACAAGCGGCTCAGGGCTGAATTATGGCATCGGGAGGAGGAGGAACCACTGACGTGAGTATACATGAAAGGGTCCTGGACGATTAGTGGGTGGATCTTCCACAGCTGTGGAGGTCGCATCGAGGCGTAGGGGCTATCTGCCAACTCCCCCAGCAAATCCGGGAGTGATTTGACTGTCGACCCCAGGTATGGCGCCGCATCTCGCGGGATCTTCCTTCCAGTATCGACAGAGATGATAGGAGCCTTGAGCGGTTTGGCGATGCGACTGAGGAAACTGGGCGTCGACAATTAGCCATGTTGCATACGCACTAATACGAAGTACAAACTTCATAAAGTCGCGTAGCAGACGAGATTCATCCAAATCGGTATACTTGGCGTTTGTCTGTATCGTAAATTCCGTCTCCAATGCCACAACCTCATCCGTCCATTGGTCATTCCCGAGGAAGATTTCGTGGACTGCCCATTTACCGCCGGTCTTCGAAAGTTGGTACTGTTTGGCAACGTAGTCGCTGATGGAGATTGTGGGAAAGGTGATGCCAGGCATTCCAGCGGTTTCCTGTAAATTGGGCTCAGATGACAAGGGGGACAAAATAACAATTGATCACACCTGCAGGAACGAGACGAATAACAGTGCCAGACATGTAGGAGATATTTCTCTCATACCCAGAGAATGACACCAGAGATATGAAATCGAGACCAGGTCACGAAAGGCAGGAACGAGTTCGGAGTACTCTTCAAGCATGCGCACAAGAGGAGTAGTAGCGGGGCCAGGGAGAATTAGATCAAATGCGACGGGATGTTCAATACGCAGACGCTCCGGATAAATGAGACCTCTCCTGGGGATGTGGTTGAACCTGAGCCACTCCGTGTTCTCGTTATCCTCCGTTTGCGGATGACACACGTATTCCTTGGTAACCGTAAGCTTTGTCGGTGTGGTTCTTGATAATGAGTGTTTGTTTATCCGTCCTTGGAAACCTTCTCTCGCCAAAGTTCTCGCGACAGCCCTGAAAGCACCGTTTAACCTCGAGTGTAACACGGTGAGTAAAGAACGTACGAAGGGCTGTATATGTCTGGAAGGTCGCTTGTGTATTCCCTGCCAACGATCCCAAGCTCACTCTGCACGTCCTACGGGGCAATATACACGTCAGTACCGGAAACGTACCGGGGACTAATACACACTATGATGGCAACCTCCAAGGGTGCTTGCTTTATGTCTGTGGCATAGCGTCCAATGCCCACATATTCAACGTCAAACCCAGAGCCGAATCGTTCGTTTAATATCTCGGACAACTGATCAAGAAGGTCATCTCGAGCATGTGCGTCTTGTTCGGAAGGCTTGAAGTGCTGCAGGAACGACAGAAAAGGTAGGGTTATGCTTTAATGGTCGAGCAATGAATCTTTGTCAGGCTTACATCGAGACAGAGACGGATATCTGACCCGTAGTCGGACTTGATCTTCATATCTGTCCAAAATCCAAAGACACATTACAGCACATCTGGTCGATGAGAGGCGATACACCTTAAGTATACGAACCAGCTCCCAGATGTCGCCCTCGCGGAGTCCTTCGAGTTCAGTCCGGAATCAGGTTAGGGGTGAATCGGTCCCCAGGGTCGTTGAGGGGCAGTGGCGTTCACGTGACCTCACCTTCCGCGAACCCAAAACTTTTCTTATCTACCAACGGCTTGCTCGAAATACCGCCTAGGGTCTTACAACGATGGCTGAACAACGGATGACTTACTGGGCTGCTGAGGCCGAGGTCGACGAAGACCTTGAAGGCGTTGATCTTAACCTGGCCATCGGCAGCTTTGGTCAAACGAACCTGTATGAAGATGGTGTGTCCAAAAGTCAAAATTATACATCCGACAATGTACCTGAGAATTCACGACGGTCTAGCCAAGTCCCAAATCGACGAGACTACGCTACTCGCTGTGCAGCAGCAGATGGCGCAGCAAGCTTTCGCCCAAATCCCGGACATCGTGAAGAGGGTGTGTGTGCAGGAGTGTTTTGTGTGAAATCACATACTGAGCCGCGATCACGCAGTTTATCGTACACTTCTACCAAGCTGTCCAAGAGAACAACCTCGCGGAAATCACGGTCGCATATGAAAGTGGATGGAACCGTCTGACGGAGAAATACTACGCCAAGACCGAATGGCCAGAGGCTGAACTCGTTGCTCCGTTGGTTAACGATGGTACCTATTTTCACCTTGCCCTTATGTCTTATGACTTAATTCGTTGCTTCTTTCAGACCCAATTTTCCTGATTTTGTATCGGGAGTTGTACTACCGGCATGTTTATTCCCGGCTGCAGCCAAATGTTGATGATCGGTTCCATTCCTATGAGAACAGTTGCGAACTGTTCAATTACCTGCTCAGTGCGTGACTCAAGTGTAGGTCTCGAAAGTCTTGTTTTCTAACATCAGCCGACTAGACTCCGATGGACCAGTAACGTTGGAGCTCCCAGAACAGTGGTTATGGGACATCGTCGACGAGTTCATCTACCAATACCAATCCTTCAGCGTCTGGAGATCCAAGGCAGCATCAAAAACGGAAGAGGAGCTTACCAGTCTAGGGGATTCTGGCCAGGTATGACCCCCAAACGGCGATTAAACTACGGGATCCTGAACACTCTTTTTACAAGCCGTGGTCCTCATACAGCGTGTTGAACGTCTTGTACTCGCTTATCCAGAAATCCAGGATACATGAGTACATCAACGCGGTACAGGAGGGCAAAAGCCAGGAGGATATCAAGTAAGTTTCCCATATTCGAGTCCTGACACTGAGACCGACCCCGTACGACTCAGCGATACTGTCGGAGAGTATGGTGCCCTCCCATTATACCGCCTACTCGGGTACTTCAGCGTCCTCGGCCTGCTACGCGTCCACACGATGCTGGGCGACTTTACTCTCGCCCTAAAATCGATGGAGAATGTCGAGCTGAACCAAAAGGTATTTGCCCCCGTCTTCGCTCGCCTGGATCGTTCACATCTGAACCTGATGAACCGTACCAAAGTCCTCACTCACCAGAGTGACCGCATGCCACGTCTCGACTTACTACTACGTGGGGTTCTGCTACATGATGCTCAGGCGGTACACCGACGCGACGCGCACATTTGTGACGATCCTGAACCTCATCCTCCGCATGCGACAATACCACACACGGAGTTACCAATACGACCAAATCAACAAAACCGCAGACAGGATGTACGCCCTGTTCGCGATTTGCAACGCCTTGTCTCCAAATCGGTTGGACGATAACATCTTGAACATCGTCAAGGAGCGATTCGGCGAGCAGGTTGCCAAGATGTCGAGAGGCGATGAAGGTATCCCGGCGTTCGAGGAATTGTTCACGTACGCTTGCCCCAAGTTCGTTTCTGCGAACCCACCACCGTATGAGGATGCGGAGGCATTAGTTGCCTACCTCGAAGAACCTCACATCGACCCTGCTCAGCGACATTTGAAAGATTTCATCGCCGATGTGAGGGCTCAGCTTCCTGTTCCTACCCTTCGAAGTTTCTTGAAGTTGTACACTTCATTGGGAACGAGCAAGCTCGCCGGGTTCTTGGACACCGATGAGGAAGCGATGGTCCAGCAACTGATGGTTCTCAAACAAGTGAGCAGGAGCATTGGGCGGGTGGGTAACGAGAAGAGCCTGTTGGATGGCTCGACGGTCTCCAACAATGATTTGGACTTCGTTATTGACGAGGTAACACTGAAACTTGCATTCCATCGGTTTTCTGACCACTTTCGCTGACAACTGATCTCCGCAGAACATGGTCCACATCACCGAGTCAACCGTGGGCCGCCGTTACGCAGGGTGGTTCATCAGAAACACGGAGCACGCCCAGCGTGTTTACGACGGTCTCAAGAATTCTCCGCTCCCTGTTCCGATCAGGCCGGCCCACCCTCCACCACAGCAGCAACAACCCCAACAGCCGCAGCCGTCTACCCAAGGCAAAACCGTTGCTTGGGGTGGAATAAAAACTATTGCTTAGACCCGGATCTCCAAGTCGCTTGTTCTGCGTTGATCGGTTTGTTGTTTCCCGTTGTATTCCGCAATCCAATTGCCAGCATCCATCCTGTCTTGCATGGCCAGTCAAACGTGGTAGTTAGATATGCGTTCGAACCTCCGTGTGCGGAGCGGGTTACAATGCGCATGTATTTCTCCATGCCAAAAGGAGACAAACCAGCCTCTGATACAATCAAAAAAAAACAAGCAAGGAAAATCCGCCCACGCTCTAATAAACCGAGAACACAAAGGGGATACACAAACAAAAAGTGTGAACTCTGGAGAATGGAGAAGTGTACGCAGGGGTAACGAAGGAATGACAGGAGTGGGGGGGGGGTCAAGTGTGGTGAACGAAACAAACAAACGAAACCACGTCGGCCGATATAAAGCGACCCAGTCGCTCGTGGACCTTCCGATCTATAAAACCAAAAGTACAGAGGAGACGTACAGGGGGATATGACTGAGAAACGGAGGGCGCACGAAACAAATGGATGATGGGAACGCATATGTGAGGGGTGCCGGAACCAAGGAAGGGTGTGCGAATCAAGTGGAGACCAGCAGGATAGGAAACAAGAGATATCCCAGATCGTTGTGCTGGTGCCTTCTCAAGCCATAGCCCCGTAATGATTGACACTCTCGCTCAAGTGTTCGTTGGCAGGGTTATAGGTGAACCCTCTGAATTTGTCCTGGACGGTCTCGGAGAGGTGAGAGTCCTCAACGACGGAGTCTTGAGCCATCTCGCTCGTGAATTCCGAGTCGAAGTTGGCAACGTCCAACACGGATTCCTAAAAGAAAGGCATAAAGCATCAGTGTTGATGCACGTCCACGGGGGAGGATCAACTTACGACACTGGGCTTGAATGGTGGTTGAATCTTCTTTGCCATCAGTCTATTCCAATCGATGTACCTGGCGAAGAACGGGTGCCTCTTGATCTCGTCACCGCCGTGATTACCCAACCTCCTCTGAGGGTCCCTCTGCAACAGTCCGGTCATCACACTCCTCGCTTCAGAGGAGATATCGGGAGGGAAATTGAGAGGGTCGGAGAGGATCCGTTGGTACATGATGTTGACGTTCTCGTCGTAGAACGGAGGCAAGCCTGTCATCATCTCGTAGATAAGCACACCGAGAGTCCACCAGTCGACAGTCTTGGTATATCCTTGGCTTTCAAGGAGTTCCGGAGCGATGTATTCTGGCGTGCCACAGAAGGCTATGGAAGTGCGGTCCGATTAGACATCCGGTGATGAGAACAGCTAGCGCGTGCGAAAAGGGACTCACTCGTGGCCTTCTCCGTCTCCGACATGTTCAATTTGCACAGCCCAAAATCACAGAGCGCAATGTGCCCGGTGTAATCCAACAGAATATTCTCGGGCTTCAAGTCGCGATAGACGACATTGAACCCGTGGAGATGTTCCAACGCGCAAAGCAACTCCGCGGCATAGAACCTGCTCCTGTATTCGTCGAACTTTCCTTCCCTCTGCAAATGATAGAAGAGCTCTCCACCATTTACGAAACTCATGACGAGGTACAATTTGTCGGGGGTTTGGAAGGAGAATTTGAGGGGGACGATGAATGGGTTGTTCACCAGGGCGAGAACGGTCCGCTCAGCAAGGATATGAGTAATCTCTCCGGGTCGAGAGGCGATGTTGGCTTTTCGGATCGTCTTGAGAGCGTATATCCGTTGGGTGTCTTTTTTCCGCACTTGCATCACCTTTCCAAACGAGCCCTTGCCAATCACTTTGAGAAGATCGAAAGCCTCGATCGTGAGGGCCACGTTCCGGGTTGGCTTGAAATCGATCTTGAGGTGGAAGGAACCTGAACCGGCAGTGGCAGTATACCATTGGTCGGAAGCATGCTGGTATCGCAAAGAAAGAAAAAAAGGAACGTAAGTCCGATATGTTGGAGGAACATGAAAATTACGCGATGGATGAAATGAGATGAACGAGCGGGAGAAAAGGGGTAAAATGCGAATAGACATGATGGTGAATTCAGAGGAAATCCATCGTGGTGATCAGATGTGTCAAAAGCGAGAGAAGAGAAAGGAGGCTCACGTGTGTGTCGAGGACGGGCACGAGATCGACCCTCGCCATCAGCAAGTCGTTGCCCATATCGTCTTGGCTCTGCACGCAGGGGGCGGTGCGGAGATAGGCGCTGACAGCGATATTAGAAGTACGAGATACATCGCTGGATCATCCAAATGGGAGGAGGCGGATGAAGGGTAGAAATTAAATCGGATCAGTAAACGGCAACAAAGGAGAGAAACACAAGAATAACGGAAGACGATGCTTTGACATACAAATCAGCTCGATAATTCCAGACTGGGCTTGAGATGTCTCCTCCAAAGGCGTCGATAAGGATCTCATTCTTATCGAACTCGAGAACGACGTAGGGCAACCACCAGGACCGGTGTCTTTGGAAGCTCTCCCTGTTGCTGGTGGACCTTCTGGTGGCGGGGGTTGACTCTAGGGCTTTCTTGATCACCTCTGGGATTTCCTGACCCGGCGGTAAAGCGAGTCCTCGTCCTGGGTGGGTTTCACGTCGTACAGCGAATCAGGGAGGATCATAGGATGATCAATCAGGATAATATTCAGCCGACGTGTCGAGGGTGAAGGTGGATCGAAAGAGAGGCCAGACGGAGATGACAAAGTACAAAGTCAGTTGATGTGGCGAAGAGTGTGAAAGAGATTGAGGGAAAGTGGCGGTGGGTACGTACCTGAGAAGATACGGATTGTGAGCATTCCAGAGCGGAAGCTCGACGCTGCCTCATCGTGCGGGGGTTTGGGCGTCGTCGACCTGGAAGGGATGGGGGTAATGGACCTGGAGAACCCGTTCTCCTTGTGGTCCTTTGATTCTGTAGGGAGGGAGGCCTCGGTTAAATCATGGGCGATCTTGGACCAGGAAGGAAGAGGGAGATCCCAGAGCAAGGCACGGAACGGCAGAGGGTTGCCGGTGGGAACTAGTACGTACTTTTTGACGCGCCAAGTTTACCTAGCATCTTGCGGCAGAGACGGTGGAAGGGTGCGGTGGAAGGGAGGGAGGGTGGAAGGGAGGGTGGAGGATGTTGAGCGAGGACGGTAACTCGTTGTGATCAGAGAGCCTTTTCTGATCGCAGACTACTTGATATTGGGCAAAGTGGTATCATGTATGTATATGGTGGTACTACTGGATACTGTATCGCGCCGTAGGATCACTCGGCGATTTACTGAACCTTTCTCTTGTCCGCCGTATTCCGAGCTGCCCTGAGAGAGGCGGCGAGATCCTTTCCTAGCCGAATGGTGATTAGGGTGGGGAACAAAATCCAGAGGCTGGGAATAAAATCAGCGCCCACGCCACCAAGACACAAAGGTACCCAGGCACGCTCACCCATTGGTACAAATGTAGAAGAGGATAATGTCGTTGGCAGTGTTGTGACCAATGTTGCAATAACCGCAGAAATATTCCTGAGCGATATAGAGGACGGTCTTGGAGAGCGTCATGAGGTTTGCAGAGAAACCGAAAAGCGGGGCGACAGGGGAATCAAGGGCATAAGTAGAAAACAAGTAAAGAGCGTTGATAACAAGCTCCACGAGGTTGAGGGCGGCTGAGGAAAATGGGTTACTGCTTTTCTGAGGGGAGGGTGATCGGGTGGATACGGACCCTGAGCACTGGGGAAGCCGTTGCCCTCTTGCAGAGCCTTCACGCCATAGACCTATTGCAAAGGACCAAATGCATCAGTGGCGACCCTGGCGGCCGGTGGCGAGCGCCTCGAGCGAAACGAAGGGGCACACATAGTCGACCTCCTGGTAGATTTCATAGCCAGTCCAGATCCAGTGAAGATCTCCTCCTGACATGGATCTCGGACTGTGGAGCGAGGGTCAAGGCGGAGAAACAGGATGGATAAGAAATAACCGACCGGAAAAATATATAGGATGCATCCCAGAGGATGATTGGGAGGCAGACCGCGGACCAGACGGTGATCCAGGTGTGTGTCGTGGAATTGTTCACCATTTGTTTCGCGTGTTTGGTTTCGGAGTGACAGCAGGACGTGATTTGCCCTCGATTTCCCACGCGCGTTCAACTTAGCGCCGCCGTTTGCTGAAATGTATAAAAGCCCCCCAGCCCTGTCCTACCAGGCACAATCCACTCAGGAATCCCCTCCCCGCCCTCCAAACAATGCGCTTCTTCTCCCTTGCCGTTCTCATCCTCTCCGCCTTCGCCACCTCTTCCCTCGCTGTCCCAGTCAGTGTTCCCCCGTTGCCCGCACGCACGCCGTATACTCACCCTTGCTTTCCACAGGTACAGCAACAAGATCTGACCAAGAGGGAAGATCTACCAGACAAGAGGCAATGGAGGAGCTGGTAAACAATCAGCCCGTATGTCGTCCCTCACTCTCTCCCCTGGCGTAATCTGGATATTGACCACCGAATCAGATCCAATGAGGTCCTCTCCTCCTGCGATATGATCAGTGTACTTATCATCCGTCTTACATATCTGTTCATTCGGACTGTGGGGTTATGACCGTCGTCGCAGATACAACTCTTTATTTTTTTGTTTTCGTTTGTCACTCTGTACCTGATTATGTTAATCCTCTCGGCTATTATTTGGTGTGAGATATCTCCGTGCTCTGTGCCTTGAACTTCCCACGGGTTCACCCCCTGAATTAACCTTAATTTCCTAATTTCCATGTTTTGCCGCCCCATCCAGGCCGACTCGGCCGGAGCTCCGGCCGTCTCCAGTCAGCCACGATCGCGTCTCTTTCCCACGGTCCGATCGTAACGCGTATCATCGATACCTGCACTCACCTCAGCGAAGATGGCGATACTTGACGACGGTCTCTCCCCTGAAGCGATGCTCGTCTTCTATCAGCGCTTGTACCCATTCAAATCCATATTTCATTGGCTCAACCACGAACCAGCTCCCACGAGACTCTTTGTCAATCGCGAGTTCGCGTTCACGCTCCAGGGGGACGTGTATCTTCGATACAATTCCTTTGCCAACGCGGATGAGCTAAAGAAGCAAGTATGTGCCCTCAATCCGACTCGGTTTGAGATTGGACCCATGTACAGCGCAAGGGTGAGTTGTGTCGCCCCACTTCCACCGGCCAGGTTTCCGATGATAAATTACAATTGGTCTGCGCTGTGTGCAGCCAAGAGACAAGAAAACCGTGCGGCCGACTGCATTCAAACCGCTCCAACGCGAGCTCGTGTTTGATATCGATATGACAGATTATGATTCCGTCCGCCGTTGCTGCTCCGAGGCCAACATCTGTTCTCGGTGCTGGGTTTTTATCGCCGCCGCCGTCAAGGTCCTCGATCGCTCGATTCGCGGTCAATTTGGTTATAATCACCTCCTTTGGGTCTATTCCGGTCGACGTGGAATCCATTTATGGGTCAGCGACCAAGAGGCGATGGAGCTGAACGACGAAGAGCGGAAGGCCGTCGCCAATTATTTAACCGTCATCGGAGGTGGCAAGGAGACCAAGAAGAAAGTGAACATCAGGCAGGGGTCAAAGCCTTTACCTCCAGGTATTCAGTGAGCATTGGTTGCTAGTTCGTGCCTTCAACATCCCACTCAGTCTCCCCAGGGAATTCATCGACTTGCTGCAAGATATATTCCCTCCACTCATCCTCCAGGATCAGGATTGCTTCGCTGGCGAAGCAGGTGCAGAAGAGCTCCTCGCTTTGCTACCGGCAAGTGCACAAATCGAACCCTTGCGAAAGAAATGGACCGCCGACCCAGATAGGTCATCTGAAGAGAAATGGGATGACATCAGGAACCAGGTCAAGATACATGGCAAGAAAACCGCACCTGGGGTGAGTTCTCTCCTCGACGCTAACAGGCCCCACGGTGATTTCGCTCGATCCCGTAGAAACTCCTCTTGGCCGCGATGGAGGACATCATCCTCCAATACACCTGGCCTCGGATCGACGCGGAAGTCTCGAAACATCGAAACCACTTACTCAAGGCTCCCTTTTGCGTCCACCCAAAAACGGGACGGGTGTGCGTGCCTGTAGATCCGACGAGGATCGAGGAATTCGACCCGGCTACAGTGCCCACAGTTGGACAACTGCTAAAGGAGATTGATGAAACGATGATGACTAACAATGAAGACGGCGCAGAAGGGGCTCAACACCTTCCTGGTAAGTCATTTCCTTCACTCAATTTGGGGGGGGGGCACTTTCTCTCACGAGTTAGGCGAGGGGATGACACCAATCTGTTTGATCCCCACGCCTATCGACCTCGACGCCTCCAGTTCACGCAAACCCCGGTTGTCGGAGTATTGCTCAGGACCTCCACTCGACATCATGCACGTTCGCTGATCCTTCGCCACCTTTTCTCCGTCGTGCTGCTGGAATAGATTGGGAGAAGACCTCTCTGAAACCTTACGTCGCATTGCTGGACGCGCATAATACAGTCTTGATGGAGGAGACGAGGCGGAGGAAACGAGGCGACAAGAACACGAATGTGACAACGAGTGGGTCTCTTTCGTTTATGTCCGCCATCACCTTCGGGTGTTACTTGTCGAACGATCGCTCACGAGGAACCCGCTCACGTCAGGTTGGTGATGCTTCGGACCTGCTAGGTCGAGGGTTTATTCCCATTGTCTCCGGCTCCTATCTTGTTTTCGTTGCGTTTCACACCCCCCTTGTGCTTTTGTCGGTATATCAATGAACAGTCAGGTGCGTAACCAAGTGTGTTGTCCGGCACGATCTGAAGTTTTTGAAGTGAACTAAGGGGCCCGGTCGAATTCTACATTAAACGTCACACCATCACATAACAACACCCTGTCAGTTGCAGCACCTGTCAAACCGGTCTCTAAACTTGGATGTCCAATGATATGTAATGGACAAACTAACCTTGAGTTTCGGGTGTGCACTGGAAGCTTCCACTGGGAGCCATGCGTGAGAAAGGGCCTGATTGCAATGATTGCGCGAGGGTTAATGGCGGTCCCGATGACAGCTACGCTTCTGACCGTCTTGAAACCTGACGTCCTGACGTTATTCAGTTAGTCCCGGACATCTGACCACTTGAAAACTCATCTTGAGCCTGATTCCTCCCTGCATCCTTTCCGGTGGACTCCCTCCGAATGTATGGCGTATGCGACCCGTTCAAATCGGGTCCTTTCGTGGACGGATGTCGTGGTCCAAACAAAGTTAGGCCCGTGACAGAAAAACACGCCCTTGCAGGTCGCTTTTCATAAGTGCCTGTTACTTCAAAAGAGAGGGTTTGGGTCTTCCTCTCTCGGCATCCTATCAATGGGGGGCTCGATGCCGGGGTACCGATCGTCTGAGGTGGGATTCTGTGCCTGTGGGTCGCTTTTTTTTTTGGGGGGGGTGGTCCGTTTCACTTGAATTCATTCATATCCCTTCGGGCTCATCTCCGTCTCAGCATATTTCTTATTGCTGCCTGCTTCCCACGGGTTCCGGGGACTTCGAGCGCCTTCAAGCCACCA
>Ga0307515_10009121_pt1 | contig 19240 bp, 10 predicted proteins | sample 17_EM_MG_FD_194513 | JGI IMG/M metagenome (GOLD analysis project Ga0307515, IMG submission 194513) | Populus trichocarpa ectomycorrhiza microbial communities from riparian zone in the Pacific Northwest, United States - 17_EM | ecosystem: Host-associated > Plants > Roots > Unclassified | place...
CTCTCAATTTTTTTTAATTTTTTTTTTCTCAAATGAGATCCTTATTCTCTTAATTGCTATTATTGCATCCTTCAATTTTTTTTATTTCATCATTCAACATTTGATTTATTGGGATTTGGTTTCCTAGGTTTTTCCCATTCTTTCCAGGCCCTACCCAAGAGTCAATTCAGGTTTTTGACCGTCTTATACTTGATCAATTCTCCCTCAATTTCTTTTGAAACTCGGTCTGGTCTAAGCCAAGAATCACCTGGGTCATAGGTCAAGTTATCAAGTTGAGCCAAGTTTTAAAATAGTTGCTTTTCCAGATGCAATGCTTCCAGTTTAGTCACTAACTAGGGTCATGAGTTTGAAAAGTTAACATGAGTCGACGTTGTTTTCTTTTCTGATTACATTCTTTGAGGTTGTTCATTTTAAAAAATAAACTTCATTATTTTCTTTGGTTTTCTTTTTAATCAAGTTCTTTGTGTCTCATGATCTAGGTGGAAGATTTGTCCGGGTGACCCAAGTTTTTTTTGTTGTCACTTTTTTTTCTTTTGATTTTGTTCTTCAAGATTCAATTCCTTTTAAAATTAATTTTTTTTTCTATTTTACCTTCTATTGAATCATCCTGTTTATATATGATCTTACTTGCGGGTTTTAATAACCTTATTTGATTTTATAATTGCTTTGTTTTTTTTTGTTTTTTTTTTTGTATGACGTGGAGTCATTGAATTTTTTCTGCTCTTTAACATAGAATGATAGCTCTTGATCTTTATTTTTTTACACTACAAAAAGTTCAACATGTCCCGCGACGAATCACGGGCCATCTGTCCATCTAGTTACAATGTAAAGAATAGGTCAAGGACATTTATTTCGGGCAGCCAGCCTTCCGCTAGTAGATTTAATTGCGTAGCCACTCTTCTTTCAAGCTCTGTGACCTCTTACTTGCCTCTTTGTTTGTTGGATTTAGCTACGTGGGACCGCGAATTAAAGTATTGAAACAGAGAACACAATATGGTCTTGAATTCTTATATATAAATTAAATTAAATTAAATTAACCACACATGACAACAATCCTTGGCTGTATCATTATAGGATCACTTGCCCTGAAAATGCATGTAATGGTTTTAATTAATAGCATGGAAAGCGATATGGGTTATTATAATACATGGTTGGTGAGGTAGCTATAATATTTAATTCGAGGTTAGTGAACATGAATTTTATATCGTTTTGATATATTAATATTAAAAATAAATTTAAAAAAATAAAAAAATACAAATAAAAATCATACTAAAAAACAAACCCTGCAGTTCAAAATATCTCTTCAAGATTACGACAGATAGCAAGAATTCTTCTGTCACAGACTCGTTTTTGAATAATACCAAAATTTAAGATTCTGCCACGAATCATTCGATTCTGGAGACGTGTAGGATTGGCGTTATTGGGGATCTGATACTCTCATATTCCTAATCTCACCATTAATTTTAGGGCAATATATACATATATACATATATATCCTCAAGCAGTAACGCAAATCCCAACTAGATCCCCACCTAGCTGACATTTCCCAATAAATCCCCTCCTTCAATATTCGTCATCTAGAGCAGACCATCTTCTGTTAAAAGTGCATGCTTTTATCACACGCACCATGGAAATCCCCAACCATTTACATTTCAATGCCGAAAAGAGTTAGTTTTAGACAATTTCGTGCCAAAATATATAAACTTTTTTTTGGCACGTGTTCCCATGATTGGATAGCTAATTTGAAGTATTTATCATTCTTGTTTATTTTATTTTATTTTATTTTATCATCAAAATAATATATTTTTTTTAGTTTAACGTGGGTGTCCGGGCCAGCTTGCGCGCACCTCGACTAATCCCACGGGTCCTGAAGTTAACGACCATGTAAGCCTCCAGTGGCCATCATATGAGCAACCACAGGGCTCGAACCTGAGACCACAGAGAGAGCAAATCTCTTGGTCTCAAGTTTTTACCACTAGACCACTACCTAGATGGTTAATATTTTTGTTTATATGGTAAGTGGTGCAATAAAATTAAATGTTCTTCTTTACTTGAGGAGAGTAAGTGGTCCAATGTCGGTAGAGATTTAAGTGTATGGCGCATGCCAGCAGGAGTGCTGTGGGAGGTTGGATAGTGTAATGGCTAGAAATGCGAGTTGGTCCGAATGCAGCCTGACAACCCAACAATTTTACTTATTTTCTCAAGGTACGTTTGGCATGCCTCTTGCGAGGGTTGCTGGCTTGTTGGATGCTGCCCCTTGTGTTGTTTGTTAGGATAAGAAAGAAAATATCCGAAACCACTTCATCTCGACTAATCTGATCAAACTATGTTGACTATTTAAAAAATAATTTTTTTTAATAATTATATACTTCATATATAAAATTCAAACTCAAAATCTTGTTTTAAAAAAATAAACACCGAATTACTTAAACCAACCGCCATTAATTTTTTTAGAATTTCACAACAGGAACATATTACATCATGGGAAAATAATTGCCTTTCCTTCCAATTAGAAAAACTTATTATTGTTTATTGATACCATGATATTAGAATGAGATATGAAAGCAGAGAAAAAATTATTAAGAAAGAAAAAAAATGGTAAAAAAAAAAAAATACAATGTAATAAAGGTTGTTGAAGAAGTGGATTACCAAAAGGAGCTCCAATAACGGGTAATAATGGCCGCTTACTGTATAATGATGTCGATGTTTGCTGAAGTTCATAGAATACTAGGTACTTTTTTCACCTAGAACAGGCAATCCCACAGTATTCATATATGGCGTGAAAGTTTAAGGGGCTAGGTAAGCTTAACATATAATTTATATAATTTTATAATATATTTTTTAAATCAAAAATTTTTAAGTTTAAATTTTGTACATGTTTTTACTGCTTTATACTTAATTCTTTTATCAAATAAAATAGAGGGCACTGAAATTTAAATTTATAATTATTTGGTCAATAAATCTCTAATATCATGTTAAAAACAATTCAGTCTAATAGTTTAAATCATTAAATAAGACTTCAAGATATATTTATATAATTCTTTAACATATTATAATATAACGATTCTTCAAACCAAAATTATTAAACTCGATTCAGTTCAAGTTTCAAGTCATATATTGAGTATATACTGAGTATGTTAATCCAAGTTTGTTTAAAACAATGTTGTTTTAAGATTTTTTTTAAAGCTAAAATAATATTGTTTTGAAATTTTTTTATAAAAAAATCAAATTAAATTTTAATTGGATCATAAATTGATTTATCGAGTCAACCACTTCTATCCATGTCTATTTTTACTTTATTTATTTTAAATCTTACCTTAATTAGATTTTAAATCAACAAGCATTTTAATTACCCTAGATCCAGGCCGAGTTTTTATAATAGTAATTGCAACTATGAGATTACAGGACATGGAAAATTCTTTTTAACAATTTATATTATATTATATTTAAAGAAAAAATAATAAGTAAAAAATAGCCCCCTATGAATATTAAGGCCGGCAAATAAAAATTGCGGACAGAAAAAAACAATGATATATCAAATCATGGGGGGATATGGATTGGTTTCGAATTGTTTATGCTATTTTAATTTGTCGTCATATGTGAATCCATATGATGCCTCCCTCTCCCTTCTTCTTTTTTTCACGTTATAAAATCTTGGAAGCTGCGTTGTGGTTGAACCATAATTTTATAAATTTATTTTTATTTTAAAATAATTTTTTATATATATTTAAATTATTTTGATGGGATAATATTAAAAATAAATCTTTTTAATTTTAAATTAAGTTTTTTAGTGTTTATGAATAGTTTTGATATGTTGATATCAAAAATATTTTTTAATATAATTTCAAATAAAAAATACTTTAAAAAACAACTTTTACAATCATCCAAAAAATATATATATAAAAGAAAAAAAAACATAATAGTAATAAAAAGACTTTGAAGGGGCAATATAGTCATATAAGCGAAAAAGAGAAGCTTTATTTGTTTTCCTCTTTAAAGATGTCATCAGTAGACACCAGTAACTGAGTCTTTTCTGTCTCTTCATTTTTATCTACAGAAACCCGTGCCACTGCCACATAAAGAGAGTCTCCTCTCCGCTCCGCTCCTCTCCTCTCCTCTCAATGTAACTACTCTATTCTCTACTTCTCGCTCCTTCCTATCTGTTTAGTATATTTATTTCACGCACACATGTGAAGTTGCCTTTTCTCTGGAATATCTCTCTCTCTCTCTCTCCATACTGCAATGGCTACTGATTCCTTCACCAAGGTCAGAATTTAGATCTCCTCGCTTCATTTTCTGCTTCAGAAGCTCTATTTTCTCTGTTTTTTTGTTAACAACTTGGCTGCTACAACTTCCCTTTTTGCTACATTTTAGTTTTAGCTAGTTAATCACGCTCTTATTTTTTGTTTTATTTTGCTGGTTTCTACTTCTTTTAATTTATCTTTACTATTTTTTTCTTATTTTTTTTCTCAGTAACCAAGCAGATCTTCCCTAACGCTAGTTAATTTGTTTTTTTATTTTTTTTTTGTCTCATGAAGGAAAGCGAGTACTTTCCAGCTGCGAATTTTGATGGAAGTTGCGATTTGCCTGTTGGAGACTCGTATTTCCAGTCACTAAAGCCGAGTTTTGACGAGGTCACCCAGCATTGTTCTTTAGGTAATGGTGTTTTTAGTGAGCTATTACGTGATTAATTGCTTTAAATACATGTAGCAAGCTAATGGAAGCCTTTTTTTTTTTTGGTGTTGGAATATTAGATGCTTTGCCTATAATCATTGATGAGGCGTCGTTTCCGGTTGAAGAAAAATGTGCCTTTCGCAATTCACATGTAAGCTCGTCTTTGCTAAGATAGTAATTGGTATTGTCTGGCCTCTTAAGCCTTTTTTGTCTATGATGGTTTGCCAATAGGAGCTCTACTATGATCAATCAGTGTTACCTCCCGATCATCGATCCTTGAGCTCAGAAATCCACCTCTAGTGCTAACTAATTCAAAACTTCTGACAAGATAACAATTGATGTTCAATAGGATGGCCAAGCGGTGAAATGTTGCTTCGATTTGCTCTAGCCAACACATTTTCTTTCATAATAATGGTAGAATGTCATTGATGGCAGAAAAATCATGCCATTATAGTAATCTTTCTAAAACGTTGTTCTAATGCTGAGTAGTTGACGCTAGGGGACTGGATATAATTTTCTTTGTATATTTGCATTTTATAGACAAATTCATATCTATGCTGTTGGAACAATGCTTGTGTGATTCCTTGGTGATCTTTCCGACATTACTTAGAATAGTCCGTTATAGAAAATGATCTAGCATTCTGCAGTGCAGTGTCTATTTGGCAGGTTGATTGAAATACGTACATACAGATATGCAGACAAAGAGTCCAAGGATTGCAACCCATATACTGCTCAATATGGTGAATCTAGAAATTCTATAATAGGAAGAATCAAGGAAACATCGATTCCTGTTCTTAAATGAATAGATCTTAATCTTATCAATGGATCAAGACAACTGAATGGTACTTAATGTTTGTTCTATTCTGTTGTTGGATGAAGACTTGATTGAGGCTAGACTCCCTACATATTATTTTGTACGATTCCTAATCCTTATATCCTTGTCTCAGAGGGTGATTCCTCTGAGACAGTTTTGTTCTTTAGATTGTAAGTCCTGTTAGATTTGAACTAATGAATACTATGAGGATGATCAGGATCATCATATGTATAAACGATATGGCATACATTTGTCTAATTAAGTTTGTTTAGATTGCAATCTTCGGTTTTTTAAACTAATTGATGAAGAGGCTTGTACATGATATGTATGGTCTTGCAAAATTTTACACTAGGCCAATAAGGAATTTGAAGACAATATTTACACAATTTTTTGCTACTAGTGACTCTTTTCTGTCATTCCCAAATCAAAGTATTCTGTACACAAGAATACTGTGATCCTAACCTTAACTGCTTGAGTTAGCACTCCCTTTTCGCTCTTTCATGAAGAACCTTGTCCCTATTGAAACTTTCATTTCTTTTTCATGAGATGGTCAATAATGGTCATTTAGCAGCCATATATGATTAAAATTGTGCATATCTTTTGAAGTTTTTTCACCTTTGTTTAGGGCCAGGATGTCTTTGATTTTTCGATGCTGTCCGAGGAAAGCAAGACCACTTCACAATTTACATCTCAGCTAGCCTTTCTAAGCTTTGTAGAGCTTCCTTTACCACTGAAGAAGCAGATGTGCTTAGATTCTCAATTCAGTTGCCATAACTTCATTGATTTACAGATGGAAAGTGAAGATTCTTATTCACCATGCGTTGTGGATATAGATATTGAGATGGAAACTATTGCAAAACCCAAATCTGGTGGTATAACTGTTGGAAGTATAGAAAACGAAGATCCATTAACTGTAAGTTCCATGGATGGTCTGCTATGTTTTGTTTTATTTCAAGTGCTTGCTTGTTTAGCCTCAATGTGAGATTTGTCAGTCTTCCTCTAATTTTGGTATTTGTTTGCTTACATCATTATGCAGGGGGTGGTGCAGAGACAGGCAAACCTGAAAACATGTGGGAGATTCATGCAACTTTTTACAAATCATGGATCATCATTGCTGAAGTTAATTTCTAAAGGCATGTAAGCATATTCCATTACATCACTGCTGTTCATCTAATCCAATTGGATATGTTCATGATAGTCTATTCACATACGATTTGTTACCATCATTCTCTTAAAGAGATGTCCCAACTAGTTTGGGATTGACACTTTGTTGTCGTGTTATTCTTTTAAGAGATGCAAATTGTTTATCACACCTACTCCTGCTTGTGGCATCTTGTCCCCATGATTTTGCATACGCCTCTTTTCATATTTAGTATTAATCCAGCAGAATTTGCTTGCATCAATAATGAGAATCTACTTTGTGATAGTAATTCCTTTCATTTAACAGACAAGTCATTCACTGAGAGAGTTCATGATACACCAAACAACAGATGGAGAAGATATAAGCGTGCATCCTCATTTGATTCAAGAAAAATTGTTCTCCTATTCTCAATCATGTAAGCTCTAAATTCAAAAGCTAATTATACAGCAAAGTTTTAGTTGTTGCTTTTTCTTTGCTCCACCTCAGTGCTTCATTAATTCTATTAAGTTTTCCGGTGCCTCCCATAGTTGTATATGCATTGCCAACATGCATCTAGTAAGGTGGACTGAAAATGTGATAGACAGTAATTAACTTCAAACTCTTTTTGCACTGATCATCATTTACTGACCATGTTCTGCAATTAGTAACTCATTTTTATGTTTAAGATGGATACTTCTGTGGAAATCTACATGAAAGTAGGGCTGCAATCCTAATTGGACTTGTGTAGATAAGCTTGTTTAAGGATAAAATTAGACTGTAATATCACTTGTCCAATGTAGGATCATCAATCATCAAGAATTGGAAAGCTTGTGACCTGATGTTTAAGGATAAAATTAGACTGTAATATCACTTGTCCAATGTAGGATCATCAATCATCAAGAATTGAAAAGCTTGTGACCTGAAGATTGTTTGCCATTGACCATTGATTACCATGGTATAATGATGGTTTAACAAAAAAATGGTCTTATCCTTTATTTCATTGCACTATTATACTATGTGTAACAACATTTCATTCTGAATGGCAATAACAGCATTTTATAACTGTAAAGTCGTCCATTTTAACTTTAAAAGGCAGAAAAAATCATGTTTTGCTCCAGTCTTCTGAGTTTTTTTTTCAAAACTAGCACAATGCCCAAATGTTTTTGGGGAAATAGCACAATAGGAAACTTATTTGGGGAAATAACACATTTAGTCATTGCGACCAATTTAAATTTTAAATGCTTTAAATTTGAAAAAAAAGTTGCTGTCATTCTCGCGCATTTAATCTTTTTTTTTTAAAAAATTGTACTTTGCATTAATAAATATGTTTTTCCTTTGCATTTCTCAGATGCTATTTTATTGTGTTTCTTGCTTGGAATGAATACAATGAAATATCATTTTGGTTATGCATGGGAATCTGTGATTTCTAATTTGTGAAGTGGGAACAAATGATTTTTCCATGCACTTCAACAATGAAATTTATCATTTTGGTTATGCACTTTACAAAATGATTGTCCCATGCACTTCACAAAATGATATTTCTTTCTGTTCACATGGTCAAGGCAAGAAACAAAATAAAATAGCTCTTTTGTGAAGTGCATGGGACAATCATCTTTATTAATGTAAAGAACAATTTGTTTTTTAAATTTAAAGGATGTGGCAATGACGCTGCCGCAACCTTTAAAATTTATTTTGGTCGTGCCACAGCTCAATGAATTGTGTTATATCCCAGAATAAGTTTTTTACCATGCTATTTCACCCAAAAAAATCCAGGCACTGTGCTAGTTTTCTGAAAAAAAAATAAAAATCTCCAGTCTTCAATTCTCTCGTCTTTCTCAACCCCTTCATGCAAAAATCATAAAAAAAAAAATCTTATCATGCTTGGCTATTGATATTATAAATCCATCAAATCCTATAAGACTTGCAGATTTTATGCCCTTTCCACTTCATATTTGATCGACATGACCTTTCGTGCATAGTATGCGCTTAATTTCACATCTCTCTCTGCATGTTTCTTATCGATGAATAAAGTTGGGTTAGCGATCTACCTAGTTGGTTGGTAGCCTAGACCGGATGTACAGTAACAGGGAAGCACAGAAGCTGTTCATGTCTCTATCAGGGGAGCTGCCATCCATCTCTCCTTTCCACGAACACCTCTCTCTCTCTTCCCTGTCTTAGTAATGTTCATAAAACAGGAACTGAAATTTTCCTTTAATTTTCAATCGTGGACTAACCATCTTTTTTTTCTTGCTTCTTTTCTTTAATCCAGGTCAAGTTTGGGTACGTTGATATTGATATATCTAACACTGAGAGTGAGGCAGACGGTTGATGGGTATGTCAATGTCTAATGGATTTACGCCTTTGTGCTTCTAGTTCATGCTTGAACTTGCCATTTTAAGTTATCTATTGTGAATAACTGGTGCTGGAGTTCTCTTTTGTGCCTTTCCTTTCCCTCCCTTTTTAGGGTGTCCCTGTACATATGTAGTGATTATATTCCAATTTAGTTGATTTACCGTCTACTGCATTTTACAACCAAAGGGGGCTATGATCGCCTATAATATTTTGTTGCCTTTCACAATTTTGAACTCAGTAGTGTTCATAAGATAAGCATGGAAGCAACAGCTTTGTTATTGGCAATAATCAGTCTACCCTCTCAGATATAAGGCAAACAGTTATTTTGGGGTGTAGAAAAATTTGTTTTTTCTACCTATCAAAATTTGTGTTATTTTTATTTTATTTTTACATAAAAAATAAATTAGAATTTAAATAAATGATATGAAAAATAAATGGTCATTACATATTTCTTGGCCAATGGAAAAGATATTTAAGATTATCTTATTATAAATATAAGATTTCATAAATAAAAATTAATCAATAAAATAATCTCATGTAGTATCTGCAAAAGACCTGAATGTCCTTAGAAATATAGAGCTTCACACACAAAAAAAAAGGAGATATCTTCCTTTATATATTCTAGAAGCAAAAATCTTGGATATACAAAATTTTTTTTTAAGACAAGCTATTCAAGCAAAATTGCTATTTTAAAAGCTCTCAAGCTTCCTTGTGGACATGTAATTGTATTGAATGATCTCAGGATATCTAACTAATAATTCCTTGTGGACATTTGATATATTGTTAAGAAAAAAACCAGCGTCTTATTTTTTAAAGTACATGAATTCATTTATAATTGTTCTAAAAACATATTAATTTTGTATTTTTAGCTGTCTTTTTAATCAAATATATTTTTATCTTTTTTATATTTTTTTCTTCTATTTTGGGACATTAACCACATGCTTCTGTAAAATTCACTTAATTGTTTTTTATTAATCTCGAATTTTAGTGAAGAAATCATCTACAAAATTGCACAAATTAAGATACTCAAAAGAACAATAAGTCTTTTACATATATTGTATTTTCTTTTCCTACAACATAATGTATCAATTCAAAAGTTCAAAAGTTTTCTCTTATGATCATATATTTCAAATTTTCATATATACTAATAGTTATAATATAGAATAAATTCTCCTTGTAACACACTTTGACAATTAGATCATGCAACATCTTAAATTTAAAAAAGCATGAAGCCTTTAAAAATCTGTCCAACACTTGGATGGAAACATAAAATTAATATTTTTATCCACAATGCATACAAAAAGAGAAGTTTATTTTTGAAGACTTGAAATAAATCACTTAGAACTCAATATTTTTTTTTTCATTCTTTCCTCTTTGAATATAATAAATTTATAAAATAAGTTGCATAAACAAAAAAAATTGTAGTTAATTTCTACTACATATGAATGAAAAATCATGTTTCGATGAAACAGTGTTTGTTTTTGCAATCCAAACTACAAAAATTTAAATTTTTTGACCCAAGCGTGCGAGTCTGGCATGGTTGCCAGGCTCAGGTGCTTGGGTCTAGACCTAAGTGACTTGGGCTGACAAACCATTCCAGAACCATGTGTATGGGTGTGGCAGCCATGCCAGACTCGTGTGCCTGGGTCTGCCAGACCCGTCGTGCCTTGGTTTGACAACCATGTCATACTCGTGTCTTGGTATGATAAACATGCCTAATTTTATAAACAACAAACAAAGATGACAATTGTGCACTTTAGTTGTCAGGAGAGACAAAAGAAAGAAAAAATGCAAACATTCGATCATCGACGACAATCCAACCATTATCTGTCTACACGTGCCACACCATGTGTAATAGGGCACGACTGCACATCCAGTTAGATGATGAATTTCCAGATCTGGCCACCGGAAAGCGTCATACGCGTCTCCTTAATGGCGCAGGTGCCGCTCACTCGTTGGAATGTAAGAAACATGCGCCCGCAACTTTTCAAGTGAAAAATAACGAATACATCGTGAAAATACTAAAACGCTCTCATGGTCCTTTTAATTACACAAAATGCCCATGTAAAAATATAAAAATATCCTCCAAGGCAAAGCTTTTTTTTTTGTCTTTTCTGAAGCTAAAAACGTTATTTAACTATATTTGAAAATTGAGAAAATCTGAATAACCTTGTGGAAGAAAATTAAAGAAACGTTTATCCACTCTCGGAAAGATGAGAAATTGAAAGTGAAACTACTATTACAATTTATAGTAAAAACTCTCTTGATTTATAATAATTTTCCCATACCATCTAACTTTTATATGCCAATTTGAATTTAGTATAGCGAACTTAATATTTTAGGGAGGGATATCCCTATGTGTTAGTCGGCCTCTTGTTCAAGAAAGAAAAATAGTTAGCACAAATTTGACGAGCTATCCCACAGATTTATATGATTTCACCCGTTCAAAAGCTAGCATCTAACACACTCAATTGGCAAGGTCAATAATTGAACTTAATGTGTTATTTTCTTTTCTTTTTTCTTTTTGTGTTCTTTTTAATTTTAAGCTGTGATGAACACGATCCATTCTTTTATTTGAGGTTTTTTTCTCTCCGGGCCGGCAAAGACAATCCGATGAGACTGCTTTTACAACTGTGCACCAAAGCTTTTTCTGTCTTTAACTCCTTGTCTTTTTATTTATTTGGAAAAAGTTTGTCAACTTTAAACCGCACACATACCTAATCGAACCCAAGGTGCGCATGCACTCGGGTCTCTTCCTGCTCAAATTTCAACTGAAAAGAAAACAACACAGATATGTTGACAGATCATGACCAACTAGCTAGGTTCCATGGAGTGGACTAGTAACATTTTGGATTATTATCTCTCTGTTCTTAGTAAAAAATCTCATTTCCTCTTAGGATTAATTATGTACTTGCAGAAAAAACTATATGTATCTTTACCACCTTATTTTTCGACCAACTCCGAGCAGGAAAAGAAAAGGGAAATCCTAATGCAAAATGGAAATTAGGGTTTTATATATAACAAAATCATGAACCCAGATTTCAGATTTGGTAACCCTGCCTGAAACACACACAGTAATTGCCCTAATCTTTTGAAAATCTTTCCATGGCTCCTGAGAGAAGCTGCTGCTGCGGGTATATTAAATAGCAGACATTGATTCGTCTTCTTAATTTTTCTTGTCCAGGATATCATTTCCGTAGTACGAAGATCCATCAATTGTAAAGGGATTTTTCTGAAAGAGCTAGCAAACGAGAGAAGAACGTACAAGTTGAAGAAGAAAATGTTAAAACGGTTCTGCAAAGACTGACGACAAATCTTCTAAGGCTTAGCGAGATGAATTTTGGTCTCTTTATCAAGGGTTGAATGAGTCATTGCAGCTCTTGAGTTTATTTTTTGAGGATACATTTTAGGTTCTGGAATGAATTTTGTGAAGGAAAGGCTAAGGTGCCGTTTGGGGAACTGTGTTTTGTTTTTGTTTAAAATTAATATTTTTAAATTGTTTTAATATGTCGGTGTTAAAAATGATTTTTTTAAAATAAAAAATATTATTTTAATATATTTCTAAATAAAAATAAATTTAAAAATTAAATTGTAATAGAAACTCCTACCGGCAAGCTGTGGAAAAGGTAAGCTGATCGGCAGGTCAAACAGACCTTGCAGGCACAGTTGGTCCAGGAGCAGATTAAACTCAGGCGCAGTAAATTGATCATGATATTGCAGATGATAAAAATTAGGGTAAACTGTAACTTATACCCGAATGGTTTATAGAAAGTAATTAATTAGTCCTTGTAATGTCAGAGATAATTAACTAATTTCTTGACTGCAATTGACCATCACCTCAATGTAATTTTTTTTGTTTAAGAAATGTAAGGCCCTGTTCAATAACCAAAAAAAAATATTTTTTTAATTTTCTTTTTTTCAGTGGAAAATAAAAGAAAAACATTTTAATTTATTAAAGTCTCAGAACATTTTTTTTTAAAACCAAAAAATATATTTGTATTGCATTGTTTTTCATTTGAAGAAAAAAAAATAGAATATAAATCGTGCTCAAATTAAACTTGTTTCTTATGATTATTTTTACATTTACATAAATTAATATTCTTATCACTTTTTTAACACAAATGGATATTGTTCCAATTGAGTATTCAAAAGTTTCTCATGAATCGAAATCCATGCAAATATAACCACAATTCCTTTCGATTCACCTTCTTTCCTTCCCCAGTAAACACTCCCACAACCAGACATTACCATCGCTGCTTCTTCTTCAAGACTTGTTTTCCTCTCTCTGTAGTGAAGAATTGAATTCCAAGAGAGAGTAGGAGCAAAAGTCTATATATATATATTGGATATAGTTGAGATTGAGCAGTTCTAATGCATCTGTACCGACAGAGTTTCTGCTCGTACAGCATTTGCACGGATGCGATGGTGATTTCAGGCAACCCATTAACGGATAAAATGGATTTGATTAGCACAGTAAGCACAAGCAGAGTTTCACCTCCTCTCAATAATTCCACACACCAGAGTTAGAGGACAAGTGCTGGAAAGTAACATCCAGGATGGAGCCACACAATAATTCATTGGTACTAACTCTGATAAGTGTAACACAATTAATTTGATCTTGGACTTGTAATAACTCTGATAATTTAATCTTGGACTTGTAGTAACTCTGATAATGTAATTTAATTAATTAGATCTTAAATTTACTCCTCGGAGATTACTAATTCAAGTTTCGCAAACTTTAGGGTTATTAAAAATTTAAATAATTGTTAATTTTAAGGTCTCGGGAGATTAGTTAAGGTGAGTTGATACCTATATTTATAAAATAATAATAATAATACACTGGTCCGGTACACAAATGCGTGGATGAAAATTGACTATTCAATGCCAACATTCTTTTTCCCATGAGCTTGAGCGATCTCTATCAGAATTCCCTGAAATCCCATACTTGCCTAACAGTGCTCCTCCCATACTAGCCACAGACTCACATCTCACATTTATGATCGAGCCCCACTTTCTCCTTTCATGTCCTCGCCATTAAATGTTCGGTGCCCTCACAGCAATGCCGTACATCCTCATTGTAACCATGAAGAAGTCCCTTCTTGTAGTTCAATCACAAAGCTCAGAGAGTGATTCTGATGGCACTGATCAAGCTCACAACCAGAGCATCGTAGTTCCGACTACAGTCATTGCGATAGCCGATAGCATCCAAAAGAAAGATAACTCATGGTATTACTTAAATCAACCATGATACAGCCCTACTGCTTGCTAGCATGACTAAGTTAATGTTAGAATATCCAGGCAGACATCTTTCCTTTTGGTCCTTTCCTTGTTTTCAAGCTGCCTGTCTCTCTTGCTAATGTTTCTCTGTTTCTTTTCCGCTGACGGGATGGCGCAGGGTTGTTACTTCCCAAATCGCTACAGATCTATCGATTCAAGTTCAAGACGTCACTTTTACTGTTCACAAGGTAACTTACAGCTCGTGTAGAGTCATTTCCCTCTCTCTATCTATGTATCAAAACACTAGACAAAATTATAACTAGGTCTGTCCATTAACTAGAGTTACACACACAAAGAACAGGAGATAGATTTACAACATGTGAAGTTAAGAACACGCCATGACTAAAGTGACTTCATCTATGCTCACCAGAGTCAAACATAATAATTCCCTTCTGTTCATCCAGTTGATTTATGAGCAGTGTAAACATGTAGAAGATTAACAAATCAATTCTCAAGGCATGAACACATGCTAATTATGGTGAACTCCCTTTCTTTGTACCTGACAAGGTTAAAACCTATGGCTAAGACAGAGTTAAATAACACACTGATGGATCTAATACACTCACTGCCTGTAAGGAATGAACTGACATTATTTGCGAACTCCTCTGTTTATCCTGATCCAGTATCCCTTGGTATCAAAATGTGGCTACATAGGCCGCCTGGAACTTCAGCCTTCGATTTCAAATTTTGGGTACGAACTCAAGCTTGAAAACTTCCCAGGTGGATCAGAAGCATTCAAAATCATTCTAAAATTCTGTTATGGTCTCCCGTTAGACTTAAACCCTAGCAACAGTGCTCCACTACGATGCGCATCAGAATTCCTAGAAATGAGTGAAGAGATTGATGATGGAAATCTCATCTCAAAGACAGAAGCTTTCCTCACATTTGTAGTCCTCTCATCGTGGAAAGACACCATCACTGTTCTCAAATCATGCGAAACTTTATCTCCATGGGCTGAAAATCTTCAAATAGTTAGAAGATGTTGTGACTCAATAGCATGGAAGGCTCCTAGAGACAATTCAATGGTTAATGATGAAGGATGGTGCTTTGATGATGTGGCTTCCCTTCGCATTGATCATTTCATGAGAATTATAACTGCAATAAGGGCAAGGGGAGCAAAACCAGAGATCATAGGTAAATGTATCATGCGATATGCAGATAGATGGTTGCCAGGCATGGATGCAGAGTTAGAAGGACTAAGAGGGTATGGGTATGGAAAGAATGAACTGCAGTTCAGTATTTTGATCGGAAGGAAGGAGGACGAGGGTATTGAACATAGCAAGGAGCAAAAATCTATTATTGAAAGCCTAGTAAGCATACTTCCTTCTCAACCAGAAGCAGCCCCATGTAAGTTCTTGCTGAAGATGTTGAAAATGGCAATGGTTTACTCTGCATCCCAAGCTTTGATTGCAGAGCTTGAGAAGAGAGCAGGGATGATGTTGGAGAATGCCAATGTGAATGATCTTTTGATTCCTAATTATAAAAGTGAAGATCAGGGGAAAATGGTCAAGTAAGTATTCAACTATCCCAGTCTCCTTAAGATTGCCTAACCTTGCATAAAAAATTGTGGCAAGTCTTTTCACCCTCGCTAATTATCATTCATGTATATTCATATAGGTCACTTGAAAAACAAACAATGCACAACACAGATGTGGTACAAAGAATGGTGGAGTATTTTTTGATGCATGAACAAGAGAAGCAACAACTGCCACCGACATCAGGGAAATCAAGTGTTAGCAAGCTTTTGGAAAATTACCTAGCTGAGGTAGCAAAGGACCCTAATCTTTCCATTACCAAATTTCAAGTTTTGGCTGACGCCCTGCCAGAGAGAGCTCGGTCATGTGATGATGGTCTTTATAGAGCCATTGACACCTATCTCAAGGTTTGCCATCAGTTGTCTTTCTGGTACTCCGTCCTTTTAGATAAACAATAAGTCGAAGCTAAAAACTCTATTGTTCTTTCCAGACTCATCCTTCGCTCTCTGAGTACGACCAAAGAAGGCTATGCAAAATAATGAGCTGTGGGAAGCTATCACTTGATGCGCGCATGCATGCAGCACAAAATGATAGGTTGCCTCTAAGAACAGTGATTCAGGTAAAATATACAACCATTTTCCACTATAAATCTATGATATCCAATTATCCATCAGCAATAAATCAAATAAATATGCCTGCCATGTACCCAAGCTGTAAATTTAATGTCTTCTTTCAGTCATTAAATCAAAAGCCATAAGAGAGGCCACAAGCCACATGGCAAGTATAAAAGAGGATCATGGGATCTACAATGGTTAACAAAGGCTGTAGCAAACTGGTAGTTTAGCTATTTAGAAGGCAAGGAAAAATCTAAGAGATGGTGTTAGATCAATTTAGCCCCGTTTTGAGAAGCATCCCAAGTGCCAAAAAAACACAACGCATTTTGCAGAATCCGATACTCTCTCAAAAGTTTCTGACCAACAACAGTTGTATTCCCAGAGCATAGGGGTCTGTTATCTGATTTTACTTTACTGTGCCTGAGATATCACTAACACATTTTTTAACACCTTGAACTACATTCTTTGCATTCCACTCAAGCTGCCAACTGCCCTTACCATCATCAACACAAAGAAAAACCATCCAATTAGGTTATACTCTACTTGATCTTTACTAACTTCATCTTCTTAAATATACAGTCTTTCCAGCTCTATCTCTCTGTAAATTAAAAGGGGCTCTGGATCAAAAACAAGATTGGTGGGACGAACTCAGTGAATGACACCTATTTACATAAAACCTAAAAATAACCCAATACACGATTCTGAGATACCATGAAAATGCTGCAGTTAAGGACTTTTGGACACCAAAGCTACATGGTATAATATGTACTGTCCAAAACAATCACATTTACTACCACTGACTTCCATTTTAGCCATAGGATCCTTGTGATCTATGTAAATGCAAGTTGCACTATGTTTGTTGTTGAGCTCAACCAGAACTTTAAGTCTGTTTCTAGGAACTCCAAACTCTAATAATTTCTTTCAGATTGTTTATTTGAAAGACTGCCAACTTTTATACAAGACATAACCACAACAATTGAAGAAACTTTAAATGACTAATTGACTAGCTTTATTGTTAACCCCAAATTTCCACATGACAAAATTGCTGATATTGTAAAAGCAGAGCGGCAATACACAATATTTCAAAACATTAGGTTAAACCAAAAACCACTCCTAACAAAAGCTGTTAACACTGCGTCTGCATGCCTTTGAACAGATATTCTCAAAACAAATAACTTGAGGATAGGCCTTCTAAATTTTTCTTTCCGTGTGAATCACAAACCTTGATAGCATGATGTGCAAATGCATGGACCAAACAAAGTGAAAGGCAGACTTTAATGTTTCATCAAAATTAACATTTCTGATCTAAGATGGGATGGACATGCAGGTGTTGTTCTCAGAGCAAGTAAAGATGAGGGCAGCAATGCAAGGAAAAGAACCAGCAGCAAGTGATAACAACTCAGAACAGGAAATAACTCAAACATCAACAAAAACTGAGATCATGACCTTAAGAGCAGAACTTGAGAACGTAAAGACGCAAATGACAGAGCTGCAGAGGGACTATTCTGAACTGCAACATGAATATGAAAAGCAAAACAACAAGCATAGAAATGGATCAGCTTGGAATTTTGGGTGGACAAAGATCAGAACATCAGCTCTTTTCCATAGAAAATTAGATGGGAATGAAGGTGGAGAAGGACACCAGAGATCAAATTCACTTGGTAGCAAAATCAATTTCAGAAGACGACTATCCATATCATAAAATTCTAGTCACCAAGCCCAACTCCCACCCCCACAAATTCTTGTTTGATATCAATAACACTGTTTTCTTAGGGTAAGTTCACCTGTAAGAACAAGCTTGGGTACATCTTGCTTGTCAAAGCATATAATCAACTAAGTTGTGGTTTCATCCGATGTAAAAAAAAGGCTTGCAAGGAATAGAATAATTCCAGTACATTACGGCAGCCTCGTTCCTAACAATCCCACTCACTAAAGCATATTACCATATCCATAATTCAAAACAAAATTTGTTTCAACAAAACTCAACTACCAAAACAAAAACTTTGCTTCGCACTAGCATTCGACAGAGCACTGAATATAAGAACAACAGCTATACTTCTAATTAATTTAAAAACTATTATAATTACCATTTATCTGAAAACATTCTTGTTCTCATACTATATAATTTCCAAGCAGTTCTAATCAAAATAAGTCTAATAAATTCCAACACAATTAACACGATAAACCCTAATTTACCGAAATCAAGGCAATACTTCTCATTCCTCAATTAAAAAATAAAAAATCCAAAAAACAACACCACCTAGAATTAGCAGTAGCACTCCTCATGGAGCTCCATGGAAACTTGGCCTTCTCCGCCACCACATCACCACGACCACCACGCCATCCATGCCCGCCATCGCCACTGACTTCTATTGTCCTCAGAAAAACTATTCTCCGGTTTCTTCTTACTCATTCGCTACCTCTCTTCCTCAATAACTCTAATAGGAAACAAATTGGGGGAAATGGAGAGCGGATTTCTAAGCGTGATGTATGCTTTTTTATATTCAGGCTTGGCGAGGAGTAATCCGCCGCGTCTTTTTCTTTTTCCATTCCATGTTAAGAGGGCGTACCTTTTCGACTTGGAAGCCTTTGAGTGATTAGAGGACGCGCTTGATTTCGATTTTGGAAGCTGAAGGGATTGTTTTCAGTGCAATTTCGTAAATGTTCGTATATGTTGTTGGCATTAGGATCTTTATTGGAAGGTTTGCGAAGTTGATTACTCTTCTTCCCAATCTGTGTACCATTTCTTTGCTCTGATGAATATGTGATGAAGTATCAAGAATTCAAGTAGCATAGTAACCAGGTTGTTAGGTTTGATGACTGGTTAGTTAAGTGGTCTCAGTATTTTTATAATTTTTTTTATTTATGTAATTAATAAATTGTATTTGGTGCTTGATAATTGATACTTGTAAAA
>Ga0307515_10009122_pt1 | contig 19239 bp, 20 predicted proteins | sample 17_EM_MG_FD_194513 | JGI IMG/M metagenome (GOLD analysis project Ga0307515, IMG submission 194513) | Populus trichocarpa ectomycorrhiza microbial communities from riparian zone in the Pacific Northwest, United States - 17_EM | ecosystem: Host-associated > Plants > Roots > Unclassified | place...
CGTCAAATACCTGTCGGATATCGGCTTCGGGTCTGCTGGTGATGATAATTTTCAGCCACGAAGCACGTGCGGCCGCGCTGGTGAGGAGCTTCAGGAGGGCTGGGCGACTACGATTGTTGCCGCATTCATCGAATGCGTCAATGACAAAGACGAGGGAATCGTTTGGGGGTTTAGGAAGGTTATCGAGCAGGTCAAGGAAGAGTGAGCGCTTCATCGATCCTGGTGTTAGATTTGGGTCGTCACGAAGACAATTTGCCACAATTTTTCGAAAGGGGGGAAAGATTTCCGCGAGCTTGTAGATGAGAGTCGGGAGGACATTCTTGGGTTCGCTCAATTTCGGATCATCCCTCCGGCAGAAAAAGGCGCCAGCAAGCTGCTTTTGATCGTGGAGGCGTGCACAGATCGAATGAGCCAACGATGTTTTGCCGATCCCAGGTGTTCCATTGATCCAGTACGTATTGCTCTGATCTCTTTCTGATTTATTGGCCACCCAATCCACGATTTCTTTGAGGCGAGATTTGCGGGTATCCTTCATACATCGGAGGGCCCGGTCATAGCCGGTCTTGATCGGTTCAAGCCGGCTGAGTAAAAGCTCTTGCTCTACCAGCTCTACGTGATATTCTACGTGAAACTACTGAGAACGGACTCGCGCGATATTGAGACAATAAGTGCTTACCACTCCTTTTCGCTATGCGCAGAGTCTCGACATCGACTGCACGCAGGAAGTGTTCAATGACGTTTGTTAACTCCCCGGCCATTTCATCCATCATCTCCTTGTCCTTCGAACGAATCAGCGCATCTCCTGTTCGCTCTGCGATCGTCAGCAGTTGCGGAATCTATAAAAGAGCCAACCTACTGAATCGTGCACGCTTGACGTATTCGCATAAAAATTTGGCGATCTCTTGCATTACTTTGAACATTCGCGGCATTATTTCACCCAAGATCTCTGTCTCTTCGGTGACGATCTCGTCCGTGACCCTCTCTGCCAAAGGTGAGACATGCTTCAACGTATCCAACAGGGTTAATAGCATCTGGTCGTATTTGTTTTGTTCCTTCAAGAGCTGAACGATCAAGTATTACCTCTGCTTTGATACGCCAGCAGAGAGCACCAACCTCAAATGTGACTTTAGCAACGCCGAAGACAGCCTTTGCGATCGGATCGAACTAAGGGGTGTCAACGTCCTGCTGGTTCCCATCCGGGTAGAGCTGACCCCTGCGAAAACAGCACCAAGTTGAATCCCTTTTCCCAACATCCTCTCCATCGATTTACTCATCAGTGGCGTGAATTCCTTCATCAATCTTTCAAGTTCTTGGACCGACGAGCGTAGCGATTCCGTCTATGCAGACATCGTTAGCGGGCTGAGGTACTTTGTGGAATAGTGACGAACGGTAGCATCCGCAGAGAATTGTAATTCTAGAGACACATGATTCTTTCCAATGACAACGTCCTCTGCCCTTTTGTTAGACATGAGCAGACTAATCGGTCATCACGACTAACTCAGTACAATGAACTCATGCTTTTTGGAGTCCCAATAGTCATCATTGAGCCCTTGTAGGTCGATGTCTTCGTTCGTCAGCCGGCTCCTTTTCAAAAACGGATGACCGGTGATCCTTTGGATCTCCATTCGCATTTTGGATGTCGGAGAAATATCCCTACGATCACAGGACCTTCAGTGAGCGCATATAGTGAATACAGGGGACATACGAGTGTTGGACTGGTGTCCAGGTCCGGTTACCATTCTTCTGTAATTCTATCTTCTGATTTCCCTCAAACAACTCAAGGTGATACCTCGAAGCTGCACCATCTTGCAAAGTGATCTCTGTGTAGCGCATAAAATCAGCGGTGACTTAGATTGGAGTGAAGCGCCGCACGATCTAAATGCAGGCTTTTCGGTGGTCAGATAAAAATGCTGCGCTAGCTGTCTGGGTGCTCACAAGTGGATCTCCTCGGGTGCTTGAGTGGTCATATTGGCTTGCTTTCGAAGACTTAGAGTCGAGGAGGGGAGAGGGGAGAACGTGCAAGAGCCACTCGGAACGCGGGATCAGTGAGGTGGATTGCCGCCCGCGCTGTTACGTCGAAAGGTGAATGAAGGCGTGCTTCTTTAGGTGGATCCGAACTGGTCTGAATGTGGCCGCCTCGCTGTTATCCAATGGTAACAAGGAAGCGCGAGCCAACGGCGTGCTACGGAGCACGCAGTGGGTTCAAGGATGGCAGATGCTCGCGCAGATGTACAATCGGCAATAATATCCTCGACGACGATGACGACAACCGGCCAACCTACCCCACTACACCGCCACCGACCCTACCGCCTTGACCCAGCCCTCATTTGCGGCCTCCGTCCTCCTTTCGAATTCCGACCTCAAATTGACTCAGTTGACCCACTCCAATCGTACCTACCACCCACCACAACCCCTCAGTCTGTTCTCTCCCTTTCATCCACCACTTCCAAGGTGACGCACCAGCCGACGCCGCCTTCGAGTTTTCCTCTTCTGAGGACAAAGACAAAAATGAGGCCTCCACGTCCCCTTGTCACTCTTCCGGCATCGACCTTGCGGTCAAAGGAAAGAGGCCATTAGTCAACTCCAGGTCTGCCCTGAAATACGCCCAGCCTCTAAGCGAAAGTTCTCTTCGACTCACTTTGACGAGTCCTCTAGCGACGAATAGGAAGGGTTGGATCTGGAGAGGGAAGAAAATTTGGGAAATAATTTCGATCTGAGGTGTGCATTACACCACTTTGCCAAAGTGAACAAAGTGGTAAATGCTCCACTTTCTCGTGTACTAAAAGGTCAGCCTTTTCCTAGCCATCTTCTCGTTGCGAATCTGCCTTCGTGTCACCTGGGTGCTGCGGCTTCCACGTCTCTAAGTCTAGCATCTAGTCACATCACATGTGGAAGAAACCACGAGAATGGCCGCAGCAATGCCGTCCTTAGAATCGCACTCCGTCTCTCGACCTCAACATCGAACCCACTTCAATCGTCTTGACCTTTCTGCGGCCGAATGTGGTTTTACCAACACCGACGGGCCACCCAAATAGAGCAACTACTACCAACATTACCGTCCCTTCTCAGCAATGGCGATTCTATGGGCAGCAATCGAATGACGACCAACTGACGACACCTCCACTTGACCTCACTCAGCCATCTCTATCATCTGTTGTTTCCCAACCATTCTGATCCACCCAGTTGTGATAGCTGGTTGGTCGTTACAGAATCTCTCCTCTGCTCTGTTATTCGCCGCTATTGCGGTGGCAGAAATCGGACCCCCTCTGCCCTCTCTCCCCATCCCCATCCCCGTCCCCGTCCCCGTCCCCGCGGCCTGCCCCTCTTCGCCTTCGTGTCCATCGAGTCGACCATGACCATTGTACTGCAGCATGAATGGAAGGGGTCGATGAGCCGGATGCGGATCGCCACTTAGACCGAGATTGGGATTGCGGAAGAAATTCATGGGACCAGCGTTGATGGTATCACCGGCAAGGTCGCCGATGCTGTACTCGATGGAGTTGTCGACGGAGCCGAGCGCCTTTCCAATAGCTGCCTAGGCGAGGGAGAGTTGATGAACGAGAAAACCCGTGAGATATATACGGGACAAACATCGCACAAAATATATACAGATTAGAGACCAAACAACGTACGTAATATTATGATGAGTCATAGCACTCCAACAAGAGTTATCCCAGTCGATCCGAGAGGAGGCTGCAACTCTCACCACCTCCACCCGTCTTCCATTCGCTCAAGGCCCTAAGTACGAACGGTTGACCTCCTTACTCACTGGATATACACTGTGAACATATCACCCAAGCTACTTGGAGCTAGCCCTTGACGTCAGGTGGAGTTGGATGCGGCTTCAAAGTAAGGCCTCCTCGTTTATATGAGCATAGACACTCCTCTTCATCATTATGATTTCCTCGTATATGGTCTGCACCAATAACACGGACAGCACCCAATCTTTTTGTAGGACTCGACCAGAGGCTGGCAAGGAAATGGCATTCCACGAACCATTCGATTCTCACAGCACCCTTTATGAGGCGACCTATGTTTGTCAGTACGTACAAATGATACGAACGAGCTGGGCCCTGCTATTGCTCGCCCGGGTTGCGTCGGAGGCAGTCGGGCGTGAGTTGGAGTCCAACGTGGGCCCTGGAAACACCACAAGATACGCCATTGGAGATGCTAGGAAGGTTAAAATTGCCGTCTCTAACTTCACTGCAAATGATGTCAAGCATACTCTGCGCAGACACGTACCCGTCAGGGACAGCACACATATTCGACGAACTGGATGGAATCTGCGCTACAGGACACGCGGTAGTCGAGATTGCTGTCAGCAATGCTAGCTGTGGCACTCTGCCCGAGAAGCCGGAGAGCATCTTTAGAGAATTCGAGCAGGTCGACTAGCTCCTCGGCTCACCACAGACCAGGAACGAGACCAGGATTAGATGTGTGAGTAGAAATAACCACCTTCTGTCATATTGATTCTGTCATAGGTCTTGGTTTAGCAGTGGTCGCGAGGATCGTCGAACACCTTCGCGGGCAACTCCGAGTTGATCCTCATATTGGTGACGATCGTTTTGCTGCTTACTACTGTTTCCCAAATGAGTTCCATTCGCGAGGTGTCTCGACCCTCAGTCGGGACGATGGAGGCGTCGGTGGGGGAAATAGCGAGATCGACAGCCTATCATCGGCAATCTCGACTATTCATATTGTCCCACATGCTCCCTCGACAGGTTCCAGGCCTGTGGCTTGTCGGCCACGTCCACAAAAGGAACCTCTTCTTGAAAACCGACATGGGCACGAAGCACCATCCTTCCACACCACGCACCATTCACTCATATCTTGCAAACATACACAGAACATTTGCACGGCCGCGTCCTGTTTCATAGTTCTTGTATTATCACCCGATTTTCCTCAATACTGGGCTCGCGCCGCTCATCTATACATACCATATGCCGCCAGCACTTCCCATCCTCGACTCTACACTGTTCCGTTTACTTAATGTAATATACGCGCGTTGTTGCATATTTGGCAATTTGACTATTTTGAAACTCACAAGTGTTCAATCACCAGTGAACGTAAATAGAGGCACACTTACGACACTATCACAGTGTGACATGCTAGGAGTACGTTGGTTCGTCACTATGCTCCGGTGTTCGCGATCTATTTCATGTCCGTCCACACTCACTGCATGAAGATCACCCCTGTATCGTTTGGTAATCAACCCGTATCCGGACGGCACAGGCTGACTTTCTACCATCCTTGGTACCGTCAACGCTGTCTTTCTCAGCTTTGGGCTCCCAGGTTTTATATGCCAACGTTCGCTGTCTCATTGCTTAATTGTCGCTGCTGCCGTTTCCCACATCTGCTTGACTGCCAGTTCGTGTCGGTTGTATCAGGATGTGGATTAATCTCTCTGTTGTTAAACACACACCTCACAAACTTCCGCCTCACCCCTGCGCTCCCAAGCGTCCTAGCGTTTGGAGGTGCGGGCGAAATATTGTGAACGCATCAGCCAACAGCCTCGTTCCATATTCCAAGAACAGGGTACGCAGATTTGTGCCACCAACACTGGCCATCTCATATTATTTGGGACGATCCCCCCTTCTGTTATTGCAAAAACCGTAATACATAGCAAGCGTTAAGGACGTCCTAAACGAGGCCGATGAGGAGCCAATGGTACAGCTATTGCCACGGGACGGGATCAGGCCGTGGTTCACGACCTGATCGTGCTCGCTCCATTGCCCTCCACTCCATCCACTGACGCGCACTCTCCGCAGTCAGGTAGTAGTGTGCTAGGGGGTACTTGCCATGTGGCCCAAGTGGGTCGTGCGGCGGGGTTTGTCCTCCTAGATGGGGAGGGATTGGGCTATACGCGGGTTCGCGCACTGGAATATGCGGGGAAGATGTTCCATCCGACAGCAGCTTGCGGCCCCACGCATATCGGAACATAGTCCAGAGACTCACAGTATCACAGTTTTGAAGTTCTGTGTCAAGGATAAGAGGCAGCGGGATCAGCTGGACGTTCGGGCAGGGGAAACGAGTGGTTAATATGAAGGGAGCAAATGACGGACCCAGATCGGCCATGCGGTACAAGTGGTCTATCGCGTGCTCCGGATGACCATCCTCCAGGAGCATGTTCTTGGACCCAGTACGGAACTCCTATAACACCAAAGAACGGAATTAATGGATCATTACATGAATACGATGAGTAATGTCGGCTCACCCTCTGAACTTGTGCCTCGAGCGTGCCCAACATATGGAGTCGTTGCTGCTCCTCAGGGTTAGTACCTGTGCAGTGTAGTGGTACCATAGGTCATGCGCCAACGAAATTGTAATGTGAGCGCAAACGGGAGAGAACATGAAGACGCGTGCTCACTCAGAGGCCAAGGGCCAATGGGCGCAAATGTTGCCACGACCCCACAGCTGTTGGGATCCATTGCGGGGTGATCCCATAACCCATGGTCGATGAGTTGCATTGACTGCCAGACGTCACCCCCACGGGTAGACTGTGCTTTTCCAGCCCCTGCAAGCAGAAGAGTTGAGAGATAGGGTATATAGAGATAGCCAAAAGTACATACCGTGGGCATTCTTCACGCTCCAGCTCTTTCCGGGTTGTGTGGCATCAGGGCAGTTGGAATCGGCGGGAACGCCGAGATGCACTTGGTCCTCTTTACGCCACTCAAAGTCGCCTTCAGACAGAATGAGCATCCCACCCGGCTTCAGGCACTTGACGAGCTCTCCGACAGTCGCCGCATAATTTGTTATCTGGCAGGATTGCATTTGAGAGACGTGACAGGTAATTGACTGGAAAAGGCTGGGTGGATGGGCAAAGGACGGCAGGGACTCACTCCGGGGCTGACTGCCCGCATGTGGATCAAGTCGATTTGATCGTAGAAGCGCGGCAGCCCTTGGTTGACATCGCCGAGTTCAAACCGGCAATTATTGGGTATAGCGTGCTCGTTCGATCAGGATCGCGGGGGCCAGGTCTATGCCAATGACTTCGACATGAGGGAACTTGCTGGCCATGGACATAGCCCTGAGAAAAATTAAATAAAGCAGCCACCACAGGTCGGAGTATAGTGCCAAATGGACGAGTTCTTACCATATACCGCTCCCACACCCTAACGTCGGAAGGAATTAAATCTTAGTGGGGCCTTTTGAGGGATCACAGAAGGCGACTAACCTATATCGAGAATAATCTTCTCGACGCCTGGCTCCGGCCGTAACACGATTTCGACCATTTTGGGATGCGGGCTCAACTCGTCTCCAAGAGTAGCACAATGGCGAGTGTGCTGCTTGCCACTAAGGAAAGAGAGTAGTGGTAAATATGAACGAGGAACCAGGTTTTGGATACCCACAGGCGACCATACTCGGTTTTGTCTGCACAGGGAAAGAGGATGTGAGCAGGGAAAAAAGAACCTCATGAGTATCCAGGAGGTATGTAAAGGTGGGTATTACATCCGTGAGAGTTGGGAGTACAAAGAGGGAACCGAGGACGACTCACCGGCTGGGAGGAACCACATAGTGTTCTGGGTATTATACTGCTGACCACCGACTTCTCGTATAGACTCATGAGTGTCTCTCATCGGTTCATAAAACCAGATAGAGTCCGTTGTTGCTCTTCTTTTCGATACTGTATCAGTGGCCATGCCGTCTGGCTGGTCGTCTCGAGCGGGGTCCATAGGCGCCTGGGAAATAGGAACACCGAGGCGTTCATCAGGGTTCCGCAACGGGTGCTGTTCTGGTGCCCACCTGCGATCCGGCCATCCGTGGTCGAGTAGTGGAAGGCGTAAAATGCGGGGATGAGAGTAGAGCCATCCACAAGCGGTTTAAAGCACATCATCTCCTGCACCACGCACGGCGTAAACATACCTCAGCCGTTTGTTGACTAGCTCATTCTTCTTGGGCAACACAAAGGAGAAGATGGAGAGGCTGATCAAGAGGCTGATAAGAGTACTGTCAGGCTGTCAGGGAGTAGTTAAATAGACGCCTGTTGGTAGCCTTTCGGCATTGTTTGATTTCAGCGCTGTCGTTTTGTAATTCCATACAACGCGTTGCACCTTGAGCCAAACAAAGCTTGTGGCGATGGGCCGTAAAATCACAGATTGCTCCAAAAAATCCGAAACCATCATGAAATATTCTATAACGATATCTATATTAAGGCATAATTTTTTGGGGCATACCGGCTGCGCACACTCCCCCTGAGTGCACACCCTCCCTGAACCAGACAATGGGCTACCGAAAAATTAGTCGGGACCTCGCAATATTCCTTCTTGACCACCTTGAGATATGCCATGATATCTGTGAAGCCTTAAGTGTGTCATTGGCTTTTCTGAAGTGATTGAGGAAGAATATCTGGGTCCATAATATAATCTAGGCTAGGCGAAACCAATAGCTATTAAATGAAGGGAGTGAACGTCTTCAGAAGTCCGACAACAAGGTACATCGCCAGCAAACGGAGGACCAGTTCAGAATACGGGATCGAGAACGGGGGATACAAGATGCTCGAGGTGTCTGGTACGTGGTCTGGGCTTATCGACAAGCCGGCGGGTTGGGTGCGGGATGTCAATTCTTGCCGATGGGTTGGAGCGTGGAGTAATCAACTGGGTCAGGCCCGGCAGTCGGGTGGAGCGGGATGTAACATACAGGTGGCACCGGACCTCACCTCTGAAACCTAACGAACCGACGCGAACAGATTCGCATACGAATGCAGATTGCACGAGCACTATTTCGTTTGTCGAAGGGCGCGTTGGAAGGGTACTATGTGAGGATGGATGTCGCTGTCCCCAGCCCCGTCCACCGGCCATAGGCACAGCATGCCATGTGCGATATTGGGTCCTCTCGCCGACCCATCGATGTACCTTCTGCTCATGACACAATCTATGGAGGTAGTGGTATTTGGGAAGTTTGTGGACAGCTGTTGGAGGTGCTAGCACCAAACGCCCCAGCCAACTCATCACTGTTAGCCCGATCAGTGGCCTCAGGTAATGTGGTGATACTGCGGCGGTAGACGTGGATGGTATCAAATCGGCCATTGCTGGAGATGATGTAACCATAGTGCCTGTACGTGTCCAAATATGCATTTCCCAGGCTACTTTTGTGGTGACTGTGATGAGCGTTCTGGCATGGTCATTCTCCAAAAAATCCCAAATCGAGGCCCCTTGGCAGACAAGATGTGTCAGAATCAGGACTCGACGTTTGGTATACTCGGTTATTTGTGGCTATAACATCAGTATCCCCACCTTATTTGCTACCACTTAATCTTATATATATTGTAGTGTTACGTTTCGTAGCTGGGTTTAAACCCAACGACCATTACGTCAGTCCCACATACTTACAAGATCCAGTGTTTTAACTAGTTAGGTATACACGCATGTGATACGTATGATATGATAGAGTAAGAGCCTAACACATGCCACCTGAGGTAACAGAGGAGTGGAGCATAGACGTGGACCCACCACACTCACACGTCAGCTAGCTCATGCCAACAGTGCCAAGGCTCTTTCTGGTCTATTCTTGCGCAGATATTCGTATATATACAACTCCATGTGCTAGCTCTGGGTTGCCACCACAAAACCTACGTTCCATGAGCTCTCACCTGAATGCGGAATACAAATGACAATGCTACAATTCCGCGGTGCCATATATCCCAACGCCGTGATTGCAAAAACAGCATTGCAGAGCTAGCATCAAAGACGCCCGAAATGGAGCTCACGAAGAGATAATAGTACAGCTACGCTAACCTATTGCCAAGGGACGAGAGGAGGCCATGGTTCATAGCCCACTCGTGCTCGCTCCATTGCTATCCACTCCATCCACTGACGCGCACTCTCCGCAGTCGGGTAGTAGTGCGCTAGAGGGTACGTCTCATATGGCCCAGATGGGTCGTGCGGCGGGATCTGTCCTCCTAGATGGGGAGGGATTGGGCTATACACCGGTTCCCGCACTGGAATATGCGGGGCAGATGTTCCATCTGACAGCAACTTGCGGCCCCACGCATATCGGAACATAGTCCAGAGACGCACGTTATCAGAGTCTTGAATTTCTGTTTCAAGGACAAGAGGTAGCGGGGTCAGCTGGACGTTCGGGCAGAGGAACGGAGTGGTGGAATATGCAGGGAGTAAATGACGGACCTAGATCGGCCATGTGGCACCAGTGATCGACCACACCCTCTGGGGAACCATTCTCGATGAGCATATTCTTGAGTCCACCACGGAACTCCTATAGCACCAAGGAATGGAATAAATTGGTTACTACATGAGGATGATGAGCAATGTCGGCTCACCTTGATATTTTGTGCCTCGAGCATGCCCAACATGCGGAGTCGTTGCTGTTCTTCGGGGTTTGTACCTTTGTAATGTAGCGGGACCATAGGTAACGCACCAGCGAAATTGTATGATGAGCGCGGGGGGAAAGAAGATGAAGAGGAGTGCTCACTCAGAGGCCACGGGCCGATGGGCGCAAACGCTGCTATAACCCCACAGCTGTTGGGGTCCATTGCGGGGTGGTCCCATAACCCATGGTCAACGAGTTGAAGTGCTTGCAAGATGTCACCCCCACGGCCTAGCTGTGCCTTTCCAGTCTCTGTACCCAGAATAGTTGACGCGTTATGGTTTATAAATGATGGAGATGGCCAAAAGCACGTACCGTGGGCAAATTTCACGTTCCAAGTCTTCCCGGGTTGGGTGGTATCAGGGCAGTTGGAATCGGCAGGAACGCCAAGATGTGCTTGGTCCTCTTCACGCCATTCAAAGCCGCCCTCGGCCAGGATGAGCATACCCCCCGGCTTCAGGCACTTGACGAGCTCTCCGACTGTCGCTGCATAGTTTGTTATCTGGGGTGAATAGGTGTTTCAGGCAAGATTGCATTTTGAGAGATGTGACAAAAAATACTAAATAATTGACCGGAAACGGCTGGGTGGGTGGACAAAAGACAGCGAGGACTCACTCCAGCGCTGATTGCCCGCATGTGGATCAAGTCGATTTGACCGTAGAAGCGCGGCAGCCCTTGGCTGACATCGCCGAGTTCAAACCGGCAATTGTCGGGTATAACGTGCTCGTTCAAGATCGCAGGGGCCAGGTCAATGCCAATGACTTCGACATGGGGGAACTTGCTGGCCATGGATATAGTCCTGAGCAGAATTGAAAATATTGAGTCACCACGGGCCGGAGTATAGTACCAAACGGACAAGTTCTTACCATATACCGCTCCCACACCCTTTACGTTGGAACCAGGTCAATCCCAGTGAGTTATTTTGCTGGATCACAGAACGCGACTAACCTATATCGAGGACCATCTTCTCAACGCCTGGTTCAGGCTGTAGAACGATTTCGACCATTTTGGGACGTGGGTTCAACTCGTCTCCAAGGGCAACACACTGGCGGATGTGCTGCTTGCCGCTGGGAAAAGAGTGGCGTGATGAATATGGACAAGGGACCAGGTTTTTAGTACCCACAGGCGACTATACTCGATTTTATCTGTACATTGAACGAGGTCGTAAGTCATTCGTCAGAAAAAAAAAGACTGTGAGTGGCCAGCAGGCATGTAGAGGCCGATAGTGCATCCACGGGTAGGAATACTAAAAAGGAGACTAGGACGACTTACCGGCTGGGAGGAAGTACACAGTGTTCTGAGCATTATACTGCCGACCACCGACTTCTCGTATATGAGTGTCTCTCATCGGTTCACAAGACCAGATAGGGTCCGTTGTTGTTCTGCTTGTTGGTATTCTATCAGTGGCCATCCCGTCTGGCTGGTCATCTCGAGCCGGCCGGTCCATAGGCGCCTGAGAGGTGCACCCTTCTTGTTGCTGCTCCCGTCCAGCCATCCTTGTTCGAGTAGTGGAACGTGTAAAATGGATGGGGATGAGAGAGTGGAGTGATTTACAAGCGGTTCAAAAGCAAAGTCATCTTCCACACCACGACGTAACCGTGCTTGAGCCGTTGGTTGATTAGCTCATTCTGCTTGCCCATGATTGGTCAACACAAAGGACCGAATGGATGAGTCTATCAGTAAACCGGTTGTTGATAGGGCATAATCCACCCCATCCATCCGGACTACCAACCGGCGCCAGTGCAGGCGTCGAAGTCGACCAATGACGCTTGAGAATTTGGAGCTAGCAGTTGAACGATAACCAGGGCGTCACGCTTGTACTGAATGCTTTCATCCTAGTCAATTGTGTTTCGGCGAGTCCGCGATGCCGGCACCAAGTGCGCAGTCCTGATAAAGGAAATATCGGAAATTGGTTCTCCCGGATGTTTCAGATTTCGAGCTCCGTTGCCTAAGGGCCTCGGTATTCGTCTTGTATCTTTACGTGTTTGTAGCGGGCCCCAACAAACACGATTGTTCTCGTGGTACACGGCAGCGCGGAAAATTCTGGCAGGAAAAACACCAGACCGGCAATCTGGATAGGTCAGTTTTTTCTTGGAAATCTTTGCATATCGTGTATTTCTTAGAAATTGACGTCGGCGACTCTCCTGTATATTATGGACCTTGGCTTGGAATCCTCTCGCCCTTTTCGGGTTCTAGCTAAGCCGGGGCACGTCGCGTGCCGGGCTCTCTGGATTCAAGCGGGCGTCAAGCGGGATATCGAGCGGGGTCTCGAGCAGGGTCTCGAGCTGAGACCAAGATCGGCTGGGTTTGGCCTAGCGCGATCTGGATATTTTAAACATAGACTAGACTATATATGTATACCACTATGAGACAGGAGTATATCAGATTATAGTATTACGATCGATGTGGCCGTGCTCCGAATATAATATCAACCGGCAATCATCTCACCTTCGCCCAAATAAGCCATCTCAGCGCTGACCTCCTCGATTTGATCAGATTCTGAATCTTCTCTACTTGGAATAACTAAAGGTACACGTCCCATATGTGAAAGCGTCGCCAAGCTCAGTTAGCTCCTCATTGATCGTCAGCACCTACGCGGTAAGCGATGCGTGGGTCCTCCAACTGGTCCGACGATTAAAGTCTGTTGATGATACGCTTGGTGAAGACTCGAGTGATAATGAGAGGTTTCTGGATGGCTGTGGATGGCGATGGTGGCGTGGCGCGGGTACTCTGTCTGACCCTGCAAGGGTGGTGCGTACATAGAGAGGGTACACGAAAAGGTGCAGGGTAGTTCGATATGCGCACTCAAATCCCGTGTGCTCTCACCATTGCCTAATGACGTCCCTCGTGCTTGGCCGATGTCCAGTACGTGTTCCTTCTTAATTGCCATGAGGCTTGGGTTGGTTGTGTTTGAAGAGTAATCGAGGCCATGGTTTGCGAATGAAGAGGTTTTGAGCTTGCGTGTGAATATAATGATCGGTAGAGCGCCATAATAGTGCAGATGATTGCGTCAAGATAGGCCCTCCAGCAACACCGCCAGTTATCTCGGCGGTCCTGTGCGGAGAACTTAGTTCCTAGATGCATCTAAGGTCACATTCAGACGCATGCGACCCGTAGAACAAGTAGTGGTCAAGCGAAGAAAGCTCAACTTACTCGACATTTATGGCTGGCCTCGCTGACTTGGGAACTCAGGAGCACAAGTGGTGATAGACGCGACCGTAGGCGAGGCTACTGTGGCCGTGAATCTTGGTGATTCCGCGGAAGACATGACTGCATTTAAAGGCAACTGTGATGAGCGGGCTCGTTCTAGCATTGTTGTGCTCCGAGGTATTACCGACCAGAGCTGCTGGTTGGATGAGAGGCACCATATGAAATAATTGCTGGCCGGTGTTTAAGATACTGCCGCATCGATCGTATTATCATGTATGATATATTTCCTGTCTTACTGATGGCACATATGTGTATTCTAATTTACATATAAAGTACCCAGATCGCGCTAGGCCAGCCCTCAGCTGATCTTGGTGACTTGATACCCTCTTCGAACCCAGACAGCGACGCGCCCCGGTTTAGCCAGAACCCCGAGCATGACAGAAGATTAGCTTACACATAGCCACTTCATATTGCCTGAAACATTGCCGAAACCAGCGCCTGATGACCATTTGAATCCCTGTCACCCACTGTCGATTACTAGGAGGCTGTACTCATTAGCTACAGCTGAGGAACCTATCCCAGATGACCCGTTTAGTGGTGCTTCCGCAGTCACAGACCCTTGGAGTACATAGGCTCCCGCATCTTTGTGCACCACCGCAGTAGACAAAGCAAGTCGGTACCCAGACGGTTGGAAACAATTACCAACCAATCATCCTATCAAAGGTTAATAGTTAATAAATACCCACGACAAGTATCCGTTCCTTCACTTACGCGCGCGTGCGTCAAGCCCTAATCCTCCGCTAATTCCTGTTCCATCACACAGTGCCAGGGCTCTTTCTGGTCTATTCCTGCGCAGATATTCACCTACAGCTCCGTGTGATAGGTTTTGGTTGCCGCCACAGAAGTCTTCGTTCCATGAGCTATCACCCAAATATGGAATACATACTGGTGTCATATATTCCAAGACCGTAATTGCAAAAACCGAGATCCACAGCAAGCGCCAAAGACGTCATAAATGAGACTGATGAGAAGCTGATGGTACAACTAGGCCAACCTATTGCCACGGGACGGGATCAGGCCGTGGTTCACGACCCAAACGTGCTCGCTCCATTGCTCTCCACTCCATCCACTGACGCGCACTCTCCGCAGTCGGATAGTAGTGCGCTAGGGGGTACTTGCCATGTGGCCCAAATGGGTCGTGCGGCGGGGTTTGTCCTCCTAGATGGGGAGGGACTGGGCTATACGCGGGTTCCCGCACTGGAATATGCGGGGCAGATGCTCCATCTGACAGCAACTTGCGACCCCACGCATATCGGAACATAGTCCAGAGACGCACGTTATCAGAGTCTTGAAGTTCTGTTTCAAGGACAAGAGGTAGCGGGGTTAGCTGGACGTTCGGGCAGAGGAACGGAGTGGTGGAATATGCAGGGAGTAAATGACGGACCTAGATCGGCCATGTGGCACCAGTGATCGACCACACGTTCCGGGGTACCATTCTCGAGGAGCATATTCTTGAGTCCACCACGAAACTCCTATAGCACCCAAGAATGGAATAAATGGGTCATTACATGAAGGTGATGAGCAATGTTGGCTCACCTTGATATTTTGTGCCTCGAGCATGCCCAACATGCGGAGTCGCTGTTGATCTTCAGGATTTGTGCCTTTGCAGAGTAGTGGTAATACGCCAGCGAATTGGTAATATGAGCGCGAACGGGAAAGAACATGAAGCCGAGTGCTCACTCATAGGCCACGGGCCGATGGGCGCAAATGCTGCTATGACTCCACAGCTGTTGGGGTCCATTGTGGGGTGGTCCCATAACCCGTGGTCAACGAGTTGAAGTGCTTGCAAGACGTCACCCCCACGGCCTAACTGAGCTTTCCCGGCCTCTGTAGCCAGAGCAGTTGTCACAATAGAGTATATAAGTGGTGGAGATGGTCAAAAGCACACACCGTTGGCATTCTGTACTGTCCAACTCTTTCCGGGTTGGGTAGCATCAGGGCAGTTGGAATCAGCAGGAACGCCGAGATGTACTTGGTCCCCTTTACGCATCTCATAGTCGCCCTCGGCCAGGATGAGCATACCCCCCGGCTTTAGGCACTTGGCGAGCTCTCCGACAGTCGCCACGTAATTTGTTATCTGAAGTGAGTAGGCGTTTCAGGCAAGATTGCATTTTGAAAGGCGTGATAGATAATTGACTGGAAATGACTAGGTGGATAGGCAAACGACGACGAGGGCTTACTCCAGAGCAGATTGCCCGCACGTGGATCAAGTCGATTTGATCGTAGAAGCGTGGCAGCCCTTGGTTGACATCGCCGAGTTCAAACCGGCAATTGTCGGGTATAACGTGCTCGTCCAGGATCGCAGGGGCCAGGTCTATGCCAATGACTTCGACATGGGGGAACTTGGTGGCCATGGATATAGCCCTGAGAAATTTTAAAAAAGCGGCCACCACAGGTCGGAGTATAGTGTCAAATGGACGAGTTCCTACCATATACCGCTGCCACACCCTAAAGTCGGAGGGCGTTCAACCCCAGTAAGTTTTTGGCAGGATCACAGAAGGCGACTAACCTAAATCGAGAACCGTCTTCTCAACGCCTGGCTCAGGCCGTAGAATGGTTTCAACCATTTTGGGATGCGGGTTCAACTCGTCTCCAAGTGCAACACAACAGCGAATGTGCTGCTTGCCACTGGAAAAGAGTGATGTGATGAATGCGAACGAGAAACTATGTTTTGGATACCCACAGGCGACCATACTCGATTTTGTCTGTACAGGAAACGAGGCGGTGAGTCATTCGTCAGAAGAAAAGGACTTCGTGAGTGGCCAGAACGCATATAGAGATCGATAGTACATCTACGAGAGGTGGGAATACGAAGGAGACTAGGACGAATTACCGGCTGGGAGGAAGTATAAAGTGTTCTGGGTATTGTACTGTCGACCACCGACTTCTCGTATAGACTCATGAGCGTCTCTCATCGGTTCACAAGACCAGATTGAGTTCGTTGTTGCTCTGCTTTTTGATACTGTATCGGTGTCCATGCCGTCTTGCTGGTCGTCTCGAGCGGCGGGGTCCACAGGCGCCTGAGACATGCGAGGCACGGAAATGGGTACATCGATACCGTCATCAGGATTCCGCGACGGGTGCCGTTCTGGTGCCCACCCTTGCTGCTGCTGTTGCCGTCCAGCCATCTGTTCTCGAGTACTTGGTGGTGGTGGGATGAGAGTAGAGCCGTTTACAAGCGGTCAAGGAGCAAAGCATTTCCACCCCACGACGTAAACGTACTTGAGCCGTTTGTTGGCTAGCTCAATCTGCTTGCCCGTTATTGGTCAACACAAAGGACCGAATGGATAAGGGGCCGTCAAGAGTTTGTCAGTCTGTCAGTGAATCGTGAATCGGTTTTTGATGGTGATTGAATCCATTCAGACTACCAGCCGGCCGCCGGTGCAGGTGCCCAATGACGCTTGACGATTTGGAGCTAGATAAAGAGGGTGTCGCGCAGAGCTTGAGCACCACCCACGCTCGTACTGAATGCGTTCATCCTAGTGAATCGGAGTAATTTCTTTCGCATTGCACGCATTGTATTTCGGCGAGCGCGCGATGGTGGCACTGGTAGATTCGCGGAGTTCCCCGGACAAATCACAGTTTTCGTCCAATAAGTATTAACTTACCCTAATCTACCACAATCTCGTCTACCCATCCTTTCTCTTATCCATTTCTTTCGACTCCTCTGAAATTTCAAGCGTCCTTGGTTTGGAGAATGACCTCTTCACAGTTGGTTCGAGTGTGAGGAACGAGCTCGACAGAGAAGCACTGGGAATAAAGCTTGAAAGTGATGAGGGATGGAAGGTACATTTCCATTTTCTTGACCTGCTAGCTGTGGGGATCGAGGAAGAAGCTAGAAGGATTGTGTGATGAACCCTCCGAGATATAGATGAGAAGAGAAGAGCACAGTGACATCACCACAGACACGACCATTTGGTACACTCTCCAGCGGCAACGATTGCATGTTGGAGAAATTCCGTATCAAAGTGATATGGTATTTAAATCCTTTTAACTTTACCGGCTGGTGTTCGAAAGGTAGGACATACAGAGGGGCATGGATGGCGGTTCCCACATAATGGCAAGTAGCTGTATTGTGTTATTGCTGAGTTTAAAGGGGTAAAGGCAACAGCTGCATGGGCAATTGAGAAAGGAGAACTAGGTCAAAGTATATTGTGTAGTATTATTTATGCCCGCCTCTGAATCTCCAAGCTAACTGGCATGAGGGATCAATGAAAGACACATTTGGAAGATACCACCCCATTGTGGAGAGTGTGACTCACAATGCGCTTTTATGTTCTGCGGTCAATCCGGAAATGGCATCTACTGTCAGGGAGTAGCCAAATACCAAATAGATAGACGGCCCGGGCTACGGGCCCAATCTCCTGTAGAAATTTGTAATAAAGTCATCATATATTCCCTATGTTGTGATCTCGTTGTCCACCGAAAGTGGGAGGTTTCCTGGCCCTCAATCGTGACCAAGCTCAAGTGCAAGGTTGAGCGGGAGGTGCATGGCCCAAGCCGCGCAAAGTCTAAACCTCTGCTATTCTACGTGATCAACCTTGTAACCTCTCATCTTCTTTCTGTATTGTTTGAACGTGATACAGCTGGTATCACAAGAACAAACCGCTGAAGACCAGGCAGAAGATGAGAAAGCAAAGCGGAAGGAAATTAGGGAAGAGAGAAATAAAATACAGGAAGGAATATAGGAAGCCAAAAAGTTTTTCAAAGAGATGTGCGCTGCAGAGATCCTGGCATGGGAGGAGATCGACATGACATTGGTAGCCCAAGGGGTGCCAAAATCAAAGCGACCCTCCAGGCTCCTTGTTGGAAAGTACGCACGAAGTTGTAGCAGAGTTTAGATGATGAGCTGAAGGCTCTCAAGGTACGATCTCCCAAAGAATTAGAGTATCGGGGTTGTGGAGGAATAGGATCGACAACAATAGAAGATACCTCTTAGTGTAGTTACCAACTCTCTAGTTAAGATGTATTCTGAGACTGGAAAGCCAATTTCTCCGACATTTCAACACTTCACCGTCTATTTGGGTACTCCAAGCCGGCCCCGATGACCACCTTGTTGCACTTCAAAAAATCTGAAACTTCCCTCATGTACTCCAGGTGTTCAAATAATTTTATTTATGTAATTACAGAACTACAGCGATGAAATCAAACGATTCCGAAAGGGTGCTGAAGATCATCTATTTGGCTACTCCCTGACAGTACAGTGCTTCCGAGCTGTTCAGGATTCAGAGCATAACCAATCGCGGGCGAATTAATCAATTCGATGCACGGCTCATCAGACGGTGATAGGCTAGGACAGGTGGGGACGATGGTTCCGAGGGTGGCTGAGTCTGGCTGGCTGACCGTTCGGAACCCATTCGGAACAGCCCATGCACCCTGAAAAAAATATCGCTCTGCTCTTCGCTCCGATGGTCGCTCATCACCCCATCACCACCCCCAAGCTGGAGAGATAGAGATGTGGCGATCAAGCCCCAATCCTACTGCACAACAGTATGCACAAAGCACCGTACAAGAGTATGGACAGTCGCCGCCACTGATGTTGCACCCGCACCTGCACCCGCTGGCATCGATGCCGATGTCTGTAAAATGTCGAAACCCATGTAACCCTAGTTATAACCCTAATATAAACCAGTAAACCTTGACTAGGTTTATAGTAAAGGGTATTTTATTATAATAGGTTTATAACGGGTTTACACCAGGTTTACA
>Ga0307515_10009123_pt1 | contig 19239 bp, 18 predicted proteins | sample 17_EM_MG_FD_194513 | JGI IMG/M metagenome (GOLD analysis project Ga0307515, IMG submission 194513) | Populus trichocarpa ectomycorrhiza microbial communities from riparian zone in the Pacific Northwest, United States - 17_EM | ecosystem: Host-associated > Plants > Roots > Unclassified | place...
CCACCGCGCGTAACCCGAACCCAGACTTATTCTCTGCCGCCGCCCAGAACGACTTAAAGGCATCGGCGGCCTCCGACTTGAGCCGCAGCGGTTTCGTGTAAGCCGCACGAGTGTAGTCGCCCACGACAGTGTACGCGTATTCCCTCCCGCCAACTGACTTCATAGGCACAGGGCCGACTATGTCTATATGTACCTTCTCGAGCTATTCGCTCGCGCGACCGCGGCGCTCCTTGTGAGGTACATGGACCGCCTTTGCCGCAACGCATGAACGCATGCAGCACACGCATCAAGACCCGGCCCCACTGCAAGTACGTCTGTAATGACCATCCCACTCGCACCACTCTGTGCCAGTGCCAACACTGTCTTGAGTGCCGGGTGACCCAGTCGTCGATCTCTCCCGAGAACACAGAGTCTCCGTTCGACTTGAATGGAATACGGTAGTTTTATGACATGGTGGTAGATAATCATTTGGCGTTTCTACCTCGAGAGCGCGATCTGAACAAGAGCGGGACCAAGAACCTCCAGGGCACCCACCGTTGCCAGTAGTCCACCGAGAGTCCAGAGCCTACCAATTCACGCTCCTCAGACTTCCAGTTCACAGTTCACCCATATTTCTGAGTATTCGACGAGCGGGAGTGGCACAAGCAGCGGAAGCCATCCTCCACCGCCACCTGTAGCTAATGCTTCGTCCTTCCTGAGTGCAGAAGAAGAGAAAGCGTGATTGAGGTACGAGGAAGCCAAGAGAGCTGTGGACAGGTTTCAAGCCGTAGTGCCCGCTTCTCCACCTAGCGGATACGACGCTTCTTGGGAACCCTCTCCTTCTGAGCAACCCTACAGTACCCAACCTCCTACTCAAGCCTACGCTTCCCCGCAAGGCGTAACGAGCGGACTTCAGTTAGCCGGCAAACAACTATTCTATTGGCGGGACCTAAAGTGACAAGATTGACGATGAAGGATACCAACCTATGAGGCATACAAGGATCTGATGTTGGAGGGTACAACCTCGAAGACGTGGATCTTGGGAAGTGTAGGAGAGTGATAACAGGCCACAGGAAGGTCTAGTGAACCGGACTACGTGACGTTGCTCAAGGACCCTCTGGTATTTCCTGCACTCGAACACTGCATTGTCAACGATATCAATTGCGAGGATTTAGTCCGCTACATCGGCAGCGAGAGATTGGATGAATATACACGCTTTTAATAATTTACATCGCTCTGCTGCGAGGTGTAGTCAGGTTAGTAAGGCGGGTTCGACAATGTGTCTACCGCGCCGTCTTGGGTGAAGTATCAGTGAAGTACGGTGTCAGAATCTTCCGCGCAGCCGTGTACGACGAGAACAATCGCGTTTTTGGGGCCCGCTACAAACACGCAAGGATACAAGACGAATCATGAGGCCCTTATAACCGTCCATCTGGTATCCAGCCAACGGAGCTCGAAACCTGAAACATCTGGCAGTACCAATTTCCGAATACGGTAGAGGCATGGATCGGTCGCCTCCTCGGTGATGAGACCTCCTTGGGCTTAGGACCCTTGACTGTTCGGTAGACTGATCGATAGTCGAGAGGGTCAAGTATATCTGGAGGCTACGGCAATCACAGAGGGCGAGACCTTCGTTGGAGAAAATGGGCGTCCTCACTTCCATCGAATCGCGGCTGAGGGTGGTGGTCAGTTTGTCAATACCCCTCACTCAGGATTCAGTAGGATTTACGTCGGAAACACGTCCATAGAGGGGATGAAAGGTACGTACTATTCAGTCTCGGTGCAATCCCAATGCAGCTCCCAAATGTAGGCGTTTCGACTTTGGGCCCACTTTTCTGCTATTCCCGTCCCTCGTTTCTGCACCAGCATTGAGCCAGAATTCCTGCAAATCTCTGTCCCACGTCTTCCTTGGCCCGGTTTTGGATGCAGTTAGTCGTAGGTGAGCAGGCTGCTTTCCGAAGAGCTGCTTGAATAATTGGCACTTTGACCAATCCTTCTTATTCCCGGGCTGAGGCTGAAATCAGGTGGGCGTAAGGCAACAAGAGGGATCGGAGGGTTAGAGCGTTGAGCGTGTACGGCTGGAGAGGTGCGTGTAACGGTTGAGGAAGACGGAGGCGACTCTTGCGAGCCAGGAACAGCTGCATTACCGGATGGCATACCAGGTCGTGCATACTGAGCAATTACGAGCAAAAGAGAGCTTGTGCAATAATCGATGAGCCGTGGTGCGTTTATAGCCTGATGTCGGAATTTGTTGGGGCAGTTAAACGCACAAGAAGGGCAGCTATAGAGCTTCGGTGGGACTTCAGGTACGTCTTAAAGCACCAACCGCGCCATTCGCCATATCGATAATCGTCTTCATACAGCGGTGGCCCATCCACCTGTACCAATCGTATAGCATAATCGCTTCCGATACTTCTCCAGTGCTGAAAGCCATCAGAGAGTGTTCGCTTTGCAGACGCTTGCACTATCCTCTCCTTCAGGAACCAAGTCGACCTTGTTCGCTACGAGGAGGTTCGGGTCGGTGTGTGCACGGACATCTTTGAGCCATTCTTCTGCTTGCAGGAAGGACGCGCGTGAGGTTGAGTCGTACACGATGAGCGCGCCGGCTGCTCCACGATAGTACGAGCGCGTGATTGAGCGGAAGTATTCCGTTCCTGCTGCCTCTCAGCCTAGAGTTCCACCAATACAATCAGATTGGATATTCGTAAGGAAACAACGACCGGCCCACGGCTAGAAATTAACAGTCGAAGTGGAGATCGAACACGCGCAATGTAGTTTGACAGTCTTGTCTTCGTCCGGAATGTATATCAACTTGCTTTCCAGATTCCACACCGAGCTGTAACGGAACCGAGCGTCGTCATCCTCCCTTTCCCAGTAGCCAGAGACATCCAAGACGCCATAGGGTGCGTATGTATGGACGAGCATGTACTAACAGTGGCATCTGGGTCGGTCAAGAAGCGTTGGTCGGTAAGTCGAACCAACAATGAGGATTTACCGACCGAGGCGTCACCAATGATTACAAATTTCAGCACATAGTCCATGTTATGTTATGTTAGCATGTCCGGAGATTACACTGAGGGTTGTCAGAGGCGCCGACGGCCCGTCGTTGTGTGGTGAGGATGCCGACCATTGTATAGAATTCGACAGTGCAGTGTGCATCGCTGCAGTGTACGGATAAGTCAACGTTGGTATTGTTACGGCGCGGTCAAGTGCCGTGGTTGTGGTGTTGTAGTTCGGTTCAAGATCAATAGTCTTTGTTTCGTCCTTGTGCCTTGTCCAACCTCTGTTCTGGATGTGAACGTCTCTGCGTTGACCAATTACGTTGAATGCCACTCTTTCACCAATCAAACAATCGGCTTAGTCTATAAGATGCCGTGGTATCTGAACCCACTAAACACTCGTCTCGTTCGCCTATAACGGTTGCTGTCCTCCCCGCTACAGTATGCACTACCCGGAGCACCACTCATAGGGCCTGTGATATTGAGTTTCGGGTTGCAGTTGTGCAGCAAATGGATTGATACATGAGACACTGAGGCAAACACTGACCGCCTCCGCTCCTCGGGCCTGATAAATATTTGATGGGCGTCTTAGGACATCCTCCGTATCTGTTCATCCTCCCCTACAGTGCTGAAATATTGGGGGTGAACCGTGCTGGCTGGTATCCATCATGCCTCAACAACGATCATCCCAGTGCCGCAGATATCCCAACCCCTTCAGGTATCTCAAGAGCGTCACGTCAGACACGTCATGGGGAAAGGACTCGTTGTGGGTGGTAACCACAGGTGCGCAGCTACGGCCAGAGGAAGAGGCGAGAGGGGCAAGGCGGACGAACTCGGGGCAGAGGTCTGCACTCGGAGTCGCAACAAGGCTATACTGGGGTCAAGAGTTCAGGTTTTCAAGGTCGGAGCCACTCGACCAAGCAGTCAAAACCAAGTTGATACCTTGTCTGAGCCACTCCTCATTGCGGCGATGTCTGAAACACATCGCTGGGTCAATACAAGTGAAATCAAATGAGCACTCGGGGACGACTACAACCATACGCGTCCATTACGGTTCAAGTCGGAAGCACCAGAAGCTTCAAATTATCGCGCAAGCTGTGTATGGGAGAAATAAAGGACATCTGCGAGCGGGAGGGTACTAACCTTCACGCTTCGGTACGATGCAGCCCGGAATCGAACGGGGTAGTTGAATGAGGCTCCGGCCTCCCCAAATTCCTGTGGGCAGAGGCAATCAATGAAGCGACGGACAGGCACAATAGGATAGCAACGAAGGTATTAGGCAGTCAATGAGGAAGCTTTATGATAGCAGATGGTTCGAGATGCGGACCGGTGCGGGATGTACAAGACTATTCATGCACGTACGGGGGCCTGAAACTTGTTGCAAAATTTATGGGTTAGAGTTATAATGACTGCGGCTAATATAGTTTATATAGCTTCTGTGAGATAAATAGCTTATAGGCCGTGTCGCACGCTGCGCGAGGACGAATAAACCGCATGTCTTTCCTTCTCCTCCCAGACCTCCCAATAATCCCCTCAAAGTGATCAAACAACATGACGACTCAACCACCCAGGACAGAGAACCTGTAAGCGATGGCTATACCGTGTGGCATTATGATGGGTGGCTCACGATCAAGCTAAGCCTCGTTCTAGAAAGTGCGGCGCTTCGCTTCAGTTTTGGTCCATCCCCGCTGACTTCGGGCAACATGCAGATATTACACTCGTACTCCAAGACACCCTACATCGGGACTATGCGCTTAGGTTGTTTATAGACAATCAGGAGCTAGGATTGCAGACGCAAGACAACCGAACCTGGACACCAGACCAACGCCCGTATGTCCCTCATTCTCCCACTACGCACACTCACCGATGGCTGTGCTGTGTAGAGGTATTTCTCCGAAATCCGAGATGCGCGCTGAGATCGAAATGAGGAGCGGTCATTCATTTTGGACCAAAATTCGACGGCCGAGAGAGCCGATCGACCTTCAAGCACTTTTCAATGACTATAGGAGCACCATAAAGCATGTATTCACGGTACCGAGTCAGTCATGATCACCAACTGTCCGCTCGTATTCAATGGCGATGCGCAGAGGACATTATTTTCGAAGGAAAGCACCACCAGTATCATTGGTCTCTAAATTTACAATTCTTTGCGATCACTATCGTTCGTCTCTTTGCGACTGCCTGTCCTGCCCCGCTAATAATCTTCGCATAGCGGGAATCTCTACTCTCTTCGCTCAATGAACTCGAAATTTGTTTAGGGAGTTACTCCCCACTGATGAGTGGATCGACCGAGAGGGCTGTGGAGAACGCTATTAAATATGGGGTTGTCTTCGCAGAGGTCCGTTTTTTTACGTAGAGATTAGCCAAACATTGACACCTCGTAGTTGAATCCAATCACAAAGGCTGTCTTTGGTGTTGCCAAGGTTACGTTTGAGGTTCGTGTTCGCTACTGGCGTATCAGGCAGCAGAGATAATGCTTGATGATTTAGCTCTTGAAGGTACAAAACGAGTACGACCAGATACCATCCGTCCTCCTGGACCGATTGAAGCGCATTTTGCATTTCGCCGAAAAAATAGTCGTGGACAAAATAGTCTGCGAAGAGACGGATCTCTTGGAGGAGATCATCCCGCGAATGTATGACGTGATGCACAGAGTCGCGAAAGCTTCGTACGACTACGTCACACATGGTAGGTCGTCACCTGATGACTTTGGCAAGTACTAATAATTGCAGCGAGAACGGCGGGCGGGTCGGCCTACCAGGAGGCGATCAAAGAAATAGAGGGTGAGTTGACGAGGGTCGTCGAAGACTTCGACCGTGCAGTGAATGTTGAAACTCTCCTCCGGACCAAGGAGACTGGTGAGCACTCATTCTCTCCAGCTCTCGATAGAGCATTCTCAACAGTTCCATGTAGAGCAGCACCTTTTGCTTAGTCGTCTTAAAGATGTCAAGACTACCTATGCCTGGCATCTCCGCTGTATGGAAGGCACCCGCAAATCCCTCCTGAAACAAATCATAGCTTGGGCGGCTAATGGACTGGAGCAGACAGACGGGAGAAATACATACTGGATCTACGGTTTACCTGGCATCGGCAAAACGTCGTTAGCACATTCGATCTGTGCGAGCCTTCACGATAAAGAGCAGCTCGCCGGAGCGTTTTTTTGCAGGAGGGATGACCAGGAATTGAGAGAGCCCATAAATATCCTTCCGACTCTCATCCACAAACTCGCGATACTCTTCCCCCCTTTTCGAAGTATTGTCGCAGAATGTCTTCGTAACGACCCAAACGTAGCACCAGATTCAATGCGACCCACCCTCTTCCTTGACTTCATCCGAAAACTTCCTCGCCTCCCAAAAAAGACTCTCGTATTTGTCATTGACGCACTTGATGAGTGCGGCAGCCCTGAGAGTCGTCCAGGTGTCCTGAAGGCCCTGACAGACGCGACCGCATATGCTCCGTGGCTCAAAGTTATCATCACCAGTAGACAAGAAGTCGATATCCAACGTTTCTTTGATAGTCCCACCCAACTGCCTCATTTGCGATGTGATTTGACCGCGGATGAAGAGACCATCTCCGACCTACAAATCTTCGCTAAATACCGATTCGATAGGGTGGCTTCAACGCTGGGCCTTCAATCCCCTTGGCCAGAGCCATCGCTCTTCAATAAACTTATCTCCCGGGCAGAGGGTCTATTCATCTTCATCGAGACTCTTGCACGTGCCCTTGTGGATTGCGAGGACGCCACTGAGCTGTTAACGAAGACCTTGCACGACTCAGCTAGTCCTGGTTTGGCGTCTCTATACGGGCTTTACGCCAGTATCGTCGGTGCACGGAGAGTGCATACCAGTGCGAAATTTCGGCGGGTGGTTGGGGTGCTTCTTATAACAGCGCCGTACCGTCCACTGTGCGAAAAGACGATTGCAGAGCTGGCGGGGGCTCAACCTGGCCTGGTGAAAATGTGGGTAGACGATCTAAGCTCTATGTTCTATCGAGACGAAGGAGCCAGTGGAGGGATTCGTGTCCGGCATTTGTCCATTTCGGACTTCTTTGTGAGCGATAACTGTCAGGGCGACTTTCAGGTCAATCTCCGAAACGCAAATATGAAACTAGGTATCACTTGCCTCGAGAAGATGGTTGAACAGCTCCGTTTCAACATCTGCGGGCTCGAAGATTCCCGGCTTGCGAATGTCGATGTGAAAGGACTCGCATCGCGAATCAAAGAAAATATTTCCGACGCTTTGCAATATAGTTCTCTGTATTGGTCGAATCATCTTTGCTTTACTCCCGACACCGGCGAGAAGCGTGTGTGGGACATGCTGAGGAAATTCTTTGAAGGGCCGTATACACTATATTGGGTTGAGGTATTGAGCATTATGGGAGTGTTGCGAATAGGGGTTCCAGGCCTTCGGGAACTGATGTTGAAGTTGGTCAAGGTGAGTACAGCTCCGGTTTACTGTGATGGGATTCGAAAGCAATTCTGATTGGCTCTAGGATACGGATGAGAAACTTTTGAAAAGAATTCAGGATGTTCGTCGTTTCATGGTCGTCTTCCACACTCCCATTTCTATGAGCACCCCGCATACCTATATTTCAACAGGGCCATTCCTGCCCTCAGAATCACATTTATCAACGACCTTTAGCACATATTTCACTAAAGGTATCCAGATACAAAGGGGAAAACTGTTGTCATGGCCAGAGCCGCCTTTAGAATGGACTGGACACGAGGGCGATGTGAATTGCATGAGTTATTCTCCCAACGGGTGCTACATTGCCACTGGATCGAGTGATAGAACGATTCGGATCTGGGATGCCGAGACCGGCGATGCAGTCGGCAAGCCTTTGAAGGGGCACACTGGCTGGGTGTTGTCAGTTGCTTACTCTCCCGATGGGCGCCACATCATCTCTGGATCACGTGACAAGAAAATTCGAATCTGGAATGCTGAGACTGGCTCTGCAATCGGCAAGCCTTTCGAGGGGCACACTGGCGAGGTGCTTGCGGTTGCTTACTCTCCCGATGGGCGGCACATCATCTCTGGATCATATGACAAGACGATTCGAATCTGGAATGCTGAGACTGGCTCTGCTGTCTGCAAGCCTTTGAAGGGGCACACTGGCGGGGTGTCGTCAGCCGTTTACTCTCCCGATGGGCGGCACATCACTTCTGGGTCTGACGACAAGACAATTCGAATCTGGAATGCTGAGACTGGTTCTGCAGTCGGCAAACCTTTGAAGGGGCACACTGGCTGGGTGTTGTCAGTTGCTTACTCTCCCAATGGGCGGCACATCATCTCTGGATCACGTGACATGACAATTCGAATTTGGAATGCTGAGACTGGGTCTGCAGTCGGCAAGCCTTTGGAGGGGCACACTTGTGAGGTGTTGTCTGTTGCCTACTCTCCCAATGGGCGGCACATCATCTCTGGATCTGATGACAAGACAATTCGAGTCTGGAATGCTGAGACTGGCTCGGCAGTCGGTAAGCCTTTAGAGGGGCACACTGGCGCGGTGTGGTCAACCGCTTATTCTCCCGATGGGTGGCACATCATGTCTGGATCACGTGACAAGACAGTTCGAATCTGGAATGCTGAGACTGGCTCTGCAGTCGGAAAACCTTTGGAGGTGCACACTGGCGAGGTGCTTTCAGTTGCTTACTCTCCCAATGGGCGGCACATCATCTCTGGATCACGTGACAAGACAATTCGAATCTGGAATGCTGAAACTGGCTCTGCAGTCGGCGCGCCTTTGGAGGGGCACGCTGGCGCGGTGTGGTCAGTTGCTTACTCTCCTGATGGGCAGCACATCATCTCTGGATCATCTGACAAGGCAATCCGAATCTGGAATGCTGAGATAGGCTCTCCAGTCAGCAAGCCTTTGGAGGGGCACACTGGCAGGGTGTCGTCAGTTGCTCACTCTCCCGATGGGCGGTACATCATTTCTGGATCATCAGACAAGACAATTCGAATCTGGAATGCTGAGACAGGCTCTCCAGTCGGCAAGCCTCTGGAGGGGCACACTGATTCGGTGTGGTCAGTTGCTTACTCTCCCAATGGGCGGCACATCATCTCTGGATCATCTGACAAGACAATTCGAATTTGGAATGCTGAGACTGGCTCTGCGGTCGACAAGCCTTTGAAGGGGCACACTGGCCTGGTGTCGTCGGTTGCTTACTCCCCCGATGGGCAGCACATCATCTCTGGATCATATGACAAGAAAATTCGGATTTGGAATGCTGAGACTGGCTCTGCAGTCGGCAAGCCTTTGGAGGGCCACACTGGCAGGGTGTGCCTGGTTGCTTACTCTCCCGATGGGCGGCACATCATCTCTGGATCATATGACAATACAATTCGAATCTGGAATGGTGAGACTGGCTCTGCAATCGGCGAGCCTTTAGAGGGACACACTGACTGGGTGTGTTCAGTTGCTTACTCTCCCGATGGGCGGCACATCATTTCTGGATCTGAAGACAAGACAATTCGAATCTGGAATGCTGAGACTGGCTCTGCAGTCGACAAGCCTCTGGAGGGGTACACTGACTGGGCATCGTCAGTTGCATACTCTTCCAACGCGCAGCGTATCGTTTCTGGATCCAGTGGCGGAGCTATCCACTCATGGGCTTCACTTCCACTAATTCCCCCCCGGTTAATCTCGTACATCGAGGCTGAACGGCCGGACCAAGAGGGTTGGGTCAGAGACCCGGGTGGCGGCTTGCTCTATTGGGTACCCTATGACTGTCGTGCAGGCCTACATTCACCTGCTCTCCTCACAATCCCTCTCGCATCCCCTGTTCGGTCAGTTTCTCTTCGTTTTGACGACTTTGCATTTGGAAAGTCTTGGACCCAAATTTCTAGCACTGCACCGCCCTAGCCTTTCCTTCTTCTTGACTCTGTGCTTGTTGCTTGCTATATTGGCTGCTCCCACTCGCGCTAGGTTGCAGTTTCTTCCGCATATTCTCACATTGTCACGTATTGTCAGATAGCAGAATCTCCTCCATTTATAATGATATGCACATATGACGAAATATTACTGATAGAATGGAAGAAGCTTTCCTGACAGTGTTGCACCCATCCTCTGTTCAAATCGTTTATCAAATGCGCAGTATTTCCTAGTCCGAAGTCCGCGTCCTAACTTAACTGGCGGACGTGATTGCGATCCACGCTGTGTAGGGGTGGAATTAATGTGTCTCCAGTTTGGCACACAGTGCCGGTCGACGTGTTATATTACCGAGAAGGTGACCAGCAGATGATAGGAAGATATATCGGCATTTTGGATACGAACCACTCGTCCTGCTGCGATATCGTGAAATACTACTCAAAGTTCCTACCGATAATTGTTTTATCTGCCCTGTTGTGTCAAAAGACCCCGTTCATTCCTTCAGTTCACGCGCAAGTGGTAAACAAAGGCTCACCATGTTTGACCCTTGTTGTCGCGTTCATTTTAGACGGCGTCGCAATGCTTAGTCGAATTATGGAGCCTTGCGACTCTGGTGGACATGCTGGATGCAGAGAGGATTCTGGCTGGGCTGGTGCTCCCGGCTGACACGAGCAGTACTAGACTCGGGTAGGAGATTAAGAGGATGGAGTGGTGCTGTGCGAAGGGAGAGTATACAAGGTCCCGTTATGAGTAGGGAATCGCTTCGTTGAGGTAGCTTTTCCTGTTCAGTTATCCGGGCGAGGACAACGATGCGCAAAAAGAACCCAGGAGCACGCAGGTCGGTGAGTGGCTGCCCACTCTGGTGGGCCAGCCAAAGTTTGACGCCTTGGGACCGTCTCGCCTGCAAGCCCCCGCGTTAGTATGCGTTCAGGGAATTAACCGCCTTCCTACTGGTATGCGGCCTCCTTCCGTTGTTCAATACGATATACTAAACGCCCATTTGCGACCTGTCAGGCATCGTCGAACCACCTTCCCAGCCTTGTGCAGGGTCTCGCCTCTTCCCCACAAAGCGTGCACTCCGAGCCGAGCTCCTAAGGAAGGCCTATAGGTTCTATGACTATCATGCTGGAGGAGGGTTAGCCCAAAATTCTTCTGGTCCAGTCCAACATTCGAGAAATCCTGCCCCGCCTCTCACAACCGACAATGGACTCGTGTCCCCTTCCCCAAAACCTTTCAAGTGCCTCTCCCATTTGGTACCCAGCAAGATTAGATAGGCTATTATTGAGGTTCCGCGATCTATGCAACGCCTTCCTATCCAATCATCTATCGGGTAAGCCCCGCCCTCCACCTCTCCGCCCCCATTGTAAGGCAGTTCCCAACACAAGCTCGCCAAAAAACTCAATGCAGCCCGCAAAAGGCTTCCGGCCTCATTCTTGAACGCAGGAGAGTCGACCCAGCACACCTTCTCGCAGACGGGCCGTCGCATCTCCAGGACCGAGTCTGGCTGCTCTGACGACTATGTCCAGGCCGTTGCGGCTCAGCAGGACCCTGGAGACGGGCATGTGCAAATCCATGTCTATGAACTCACTGAGCGGGATGATACGTTACCATCCATCGAGTTGGGGAAGCGGCGCCGGCTGAGCACTACAACGATTGGCATTTAGCCAACAAAAGCGCGAATGATATGCAAGAGGTGTACGAGATTGTTGATGTCGATGTCAAGCGCTTCATTCCCCCCTCCTAAGGAGATCAAAACATTCACCGCGCTAGCGAAGGAGATTCAACACCGAAGGCACCAAATATTGAACCTCTGCCGATGGATATCAAGGTTCGAACGTTCGCCCCTCATGCTGGAAGCTCTCTCTACATCGACGACCAAAACCCACTGGATGGAGTGGAGAATATACCTGAGTGAGAGCTAAGTGAGATGGGCAAGATTCCACTAATGGCGCACTCTAGATGGACGGAGCACGCGTGTATCATGGAATCACTCTCCATATGCTAGAGGTGCATGGCGAGCGTCGCGACGAGGAATTCTACACCTCCAGGCCGTGTATCCTGTGGCGGTGAGAAAGGCTATCATTTCGAGATTGAGAAGGTTGGGTATGGAAGCAATGGACAAGGAGATGTAGACTTTCAAGTCTCACGACATCTGTGAGCCAGTATAACACGTGCCCGGCATACGCACTTTCAGAATCGGCTAGGTACATATCCCCGGAAATTCAAGAATGGCGTCTTCGAGCAGAACATGGCTAGAGTCGTCACTAGTAGCAACCAACAGGAGTCCTTTATTGACTGTCACAAGTCATTTTCGCTTGTTGTGGGCCTCGAATATCTACGCCTTCTAGCCATACCGACTATCAGCGATCTTGATGTCATCCAGTTTGACGTTACACTGGCATGCCTTCACAGTACCTTCAAGGAGGAGATCCACATGGGACAGCCAGATGACTACGCCGATCTCGGGAAGAGAAACTGGGTGTGGTACCTCTTTGCGAGTTGGTGAAGACTGGGGGGACACGGAATGAGGAACTGAATTCTCACGCGGAGAGTGAGGGATTCCCCGCGACGCTCAAGGACCCGGCAGTTCCTGTCCAGGCCCCCGTTCCGGGGGGCTTCGCTGCTTGGGGTCCAGAGTTGACCATGTTGTTGAGATAGGCCCTGGGAACGAACTCGACAAGCTTTCGAAAGGTATGAACACGAAGCATGGTATGACCGGTCCGGATGATCTTTTCTTGCACCTCAAGGATGTACTCGCACTTCAAGAGCGGCCACAATAGAAAATCAACTCGACGCGCACACTCTAATGGCCACGCTGAAGGCACTCACATGACTCTACTTGGTTCCAGTGCCATCAAACCGCCCTTGAAAGGAAAGATCCAGTTACAAGAGGCGATACCGATGAATCTACGCTGCGGCGTCGTTCTGCTGCGTTGGATGCCGAGGCGGTGTTTCCCTCATTCCTCTATGGTCTACCGCCGGCAGACTGTAAGCATTTCCTATTGCGGTCGTCGCATAATAGTTTCTCACGTTTGAGTACAGCCGAACCGGTGCGACTTCTCCAGCAACCACCGTTCAACCCCTCCCAGATTTCTGTGGCTGAAATTCGAATGTGGGCCAGTCCCATCTTACGAAGCACCCGATGGTCCACGGTTCGTTGATCGGTGCGCCACTGCCGCCTGTACATACATGGAAGCGGCCAATTTCTTCGGCCCTCGGTCGCGTACAGCAACCAGGGCTGAGAGACCTTCCTCCGACCAGATCTCTTATCCAGAAAGGACCCAAGCACTCGTTTATCTCTATGTCGCCTGACCCCAGGGATGCCCACCGTCCAGCGTGCAAACCCGGGTGATTTTAGTGGTATTGTAGTACAATCCAGTTGGGTCTTCTGTTCCAGGGGAGACAGTAACTCTCACTCAAGCCTGGAGCAGTCGAGTCTGCGCCCGTAGGTATTTCGAACGTCCATCGCTCGCTTCAACACCATTCGACGATCAGGCCGATCCTCCTCTGCAAGCAATGCACCACTTGAGCACCCAGACAGCACGTTACATACCAGCCAAGTTGGCGCTACCACCCGTCCGCCAATCCGGGAGGGAGCACGCATTCGAACCCATCTACGCCTCCACTTCCGGCGCGCCATGATCCTCCTCTGTAGCTCCCACCTACATTCAACGCACCTATCCACACTCTCCGAGAATAGTAGCCGAAGACCCCTCGCCCAAACGGCCTTGGCAGCAACGAACATGATCGATCCAGACGACGATAAACCACAACTTTGGTACATAATCGGGACGAGACGGGGTGGTTCCATTTTGCGTGTCGGGATCGATTCAAAAGCGAAACCTGAGGGTAGCCGGTTTGCGAGAGCAGTCGGCTGGTGTTGGAGTTGATGATTCCTCCAACTTACCTGCTGGATAGCGTAGTGGCAACGCATGCTTCGATCTAGAGTTAGGGAGTCCCCCGGTCTAATATATATTTCTTTTTCCTTCCTCCAGTTGAGGAGGGATTCGAGTGTTGGGAAGAAGTTTGGTAGGGTGGTGCAAAGGATTGTGGAGAGAATGGCGATGGGGGACGTGGTGGAAAGAAGCGTGTTGGTAGAGGGGCGCCAGGCTTTGAGCAAAGAACTTGTGTATAGTTCCCTGCTAGGTTTTTGTTGAGTGGGCCTCTTTACAAAGACTTATTGAAACCAGTTACCCGCGGTTGTGTGCGGTTCATTTCGGTGGCTTTCTTACACAGATCGACGTACCCATGATATATAGTATGTGAATTCCCTCCTAGAGCCTTACGAATACTTTGACTACTTACATGTCAAACATGGCCCACAACTCTAAAGACTTGTAGTACAGAGGAATTTACGCCTTCATGACCCTTTCCTCCAGACGTTCAATTACTAGAGCGCATGCTTACTGGGGTCAAACTCCTGCACAAACCACCCATTTGGGGCTCTGGAAGCTGGAATTTTAGATTCACTTATTCAGAGTCCTCCACCAATACTCTGTGGTTACAAACACCAGGTCCCAGACCCGGGCACCGGGCACACCGGGCACGGGACCTGGTGGATATCGTGTCAGACACCCGGTGAGTATCACCGGGTCAGGGACCCGTTTGATCACCAGGTCAGAGCCCCGGTGAACAGTTCAAAGTATATAATTGTATTCCTTGAATCGATGTCACGTCCCTTGCATGTACAGGTTGTAGCGAATTGATAATAAAGTATTTCCCTGTATTAAAAAATAATGGAAAACGGAATTTCTTGTCACCATCAGAAAAGAGCTAATTACACTATCTAAGGTCAGTACTTGACATGTAAATAAGGGATTAATCATGTTCTCTATGGATAGCAAGCAGAGTGTCTAAATACATAGTGATACTGATATGTACAATGTGAAAAAGTGAAGGGAACACGTATCTGCTTGGAAAAAAAAGGAACAAGTGCATATGTACCTTGCCGATGATGTCGTCTTTTTGAGTCATGTTGAGGTCTTAGACAGAGTTGTTCTGGGGGGATAGAAACAATGTCAGCACTAATAAACATACTCTAAGACTCAGTACACACCTGTTTTGGGGTGTGCTCAACGTCTCTTTGGGGGAGCACTGACAGCCACCATCAATTGAGGTGGATTGTCGGGTGCAAGAGGTGTAGAAATGGTCAAGGTTTATTTGGCTCAAGGTGGGTGCGTTGTAAGTCCAAAGCGACAGAACTTTAAAAAACGCAACTTAAACGCAACCACTTCCTCGTCCCCTCATCCGCTTCACCGATCCCACCACCAATGTCTCACGATTCATTTTCCTTCAACAATCTCGACACTGGTAAGTCCCGATGTGTCCCCAATGCACTGTTGGTGACCAGCCCAATGCACTGCTCACCAGCCCTTAAGCTCCACAGAGGAAATCACTGATATCTGTGAGTTCTTGATCAGCAAGAGAGCACACTATCTCACCCACACCAGGTACCTCAACCTGTCCCGCCACTGGCCAGTAAGTCATGATGTGCAATGTTGTGCTCCGCTGAATCATCGTCAGTAAGTCTGACACTTTGACCTCTTCCTGAATTTGATAACCTACATTTACCTCTTCAGGAATGGGGATCGAAGCAGGTCTGGAGGCTTTGGTCCATACTACCCTTCTCTTTTATTCCCACTAACCAAAATACAGGAGTCTGACACTGACGAGGAGCCTCCAAATAAGAGGCAGAGGCAACATGACTGGCCTCCTCTCTTTTATAATTCAGATCTGCCATTCATGGGGGCATCACCACTTGCACTCAGATCTGATCTTGAAACCGATTGTGACCTCGAAACTGCTGTGAGTTCATGACTGTAATCCATTATTCCTGACCTCAGCTCCACTCACAGTGCCCGACCCGCCGCACCCCTCCTGAGGAAGACCCGCTGCTCACAAAGAGCAAGGGAAAGGCAAGGGCACCTCCAATCCGATCCAATCACAAGGATCCCCCCAGGCAGTCCCCTCGCAAGCACCATCATTCCAGGGTTTAATTGGCGGTTCTTTTCATTGTTAAGTAGTACATTTTTTGGTTCATTATACACTGGACTGATTACAAACACCCAACAGATCACTTGTCTTCTTGTCGATTTGCATTTGCCAGTACTATACTACCTCATGGCTCCCTCGTCTTGTCGGTCCTATACTAGCTTCTCCATTAATTGGACTGTCTACCACGTGCTTCCCATTCATTAATGCCTAATATTCATTCCTTATTGACGCATTTCACTTTCTGCACATTTTTGTCGCATCACCAGCATGTATTATATTTGTTATATACATTTTGTTTTATTTTCAGTCGTGCATATCATGGGTGGAACAACCTGCTATTCAAGCCTGTTCACCGGCTCTTATGACTGGTAGCACCGGGCCACCAGCCCGGTTACCAGCTCGGGGTCAGAGACCCGGGACTAATTCTGCTTGACGGGACCCGGTTCCGGTACCTCCCCACCCGGTGATCACCAGTCCTCTCGCCCGGTTCTTCACCGGTTCTCTGACCCGGTATTTGTAACCACAGAGAATATGTTCTGCACGCAGATCTCATGCATTAGCATAGCCCCCTGCCAACCACTCCCTAACCTTCAACGGCAGTGTCACAATCCCACCTCTCCTCACGACTTCTTCAAACCTATCCACTCTCCTCTTATCAACTTCTACTCGCACACCCCTGCACGCAGTACTATCCAGCACAACCGATACAACCACTGGTCGACTGTCGTCGGGGAGAATAGTCCCGTCAGGAAGAATATCCCCAAGACCAGGGAGCGTCTCTTCCTCGACCTCCATTGACGGCGCAGGGGCCGGAGGCCGTCCAAACTGTAACCGTAACCCTGGCCGACCTTCAGGGTCTGTGACAAGGGAGTACGATACGCGTAACTGGGAAGGTGCATAGCTCGTATTCTGTAGCACATCATAGGAGAGGTCTGGGTCGAGCAGGTTGTGCTCCATTGCTGCTGGTTTGAAGTTGCCAAGTCGGAGGATAATATCGTTAAACCATGCCTGCTCTTTGATGACCTGTGTGGTGATTAGAGCACTGTCGAGTTACAAGGATTCCGTGGTCGAACCTCTAGAACTGCCCAGACTTCATGTATATTCTCCACTTCTACTGGGCCGAGAGCAAGTCCAGGCTCGTTCATATTCTGCAGTGTATTGAGGAGAATTGGCTGGCCTTCCTTTCCTCCGTCGTGAGTTGACGAGAACGTCCGATGACGTTGCATCCCATTTGGATCGAACTAGACGACCAATATAACTCAGTACTAAACATTTAGATCGAAGGAGATTCGACATACGAGTAAATCAACCCAACTTGGTCCAATGACGGATCCTAATCCGGGTCCAGGCGCAGCTTCATCCCCAGCGAGGACATCCTGCATCGCACTATCAGGTCCCACAAGGCTGCTATGCCCGACCGCAAGAGCGATTCTTGCCATCCTTGAGTGACTCATAATCATACTTCTTCCTTTCCCCTCCCCTGTGTCCCATTCCAGGACCCATTTGCCATTACGGGAGGTCGTTCGTGGGAAAAAATGCTGAGGGACGTCCGAGGATATCCCAGGGAGCATCGAAAGGAATGGAGAGAGCTTCATACTCTCATCGACTATTCCTTGAGCTTGAGACGGCTGATATCGAAGGGAGGCGCAGACGATTGCTAGCGTGTGGCGAGCATGTCGATGGCGCAACAGTGAGCGGAGCGTTGCAGGTGTTATGTCAAAATCTGAATCGGTGAGCATCTCCGCCTGATGCGCAGAAGAACGGATAATAGTGAGGTATGCACGCGCTGGGAGGTGGACCAAGAAAGACAGAGAGACAGAGTCGAGGAATGGGAAGGGGAGAGGGTGACCACGAAGGAGCAAAATGTCGAGAGGCGCCACTGACTCCGAGATGTCACTGCAAACGAAACGTGGTGAGTCGTCTAAATGTCTCAAATACGAGGAACTGAATACCTCGCAACGACTTTTGCCTCCATTTGGGCCAGGTTTAGCACCTCACCACCCGCAGGGCGAGTCTCCTGGAGCCACCTCTGGCCTTCATGCGATTCGCCCATCTCTCCGTTTTCAGAAGCGGCAAGTTCGTCAAGCGTGACAAGACCCCTGAGGGCCGTAATACACTCCCCTGCTGCCTTTTCTACTTCCCTCCCATCAATCTCCTCCAGAGGGACGTCGCAGAGTAGTGCCACATACTTCGCCATTTTCTCGAACAAAAGTAAATTGGGGGTTCCCAGCTGTCCCAGCACTCGGAGGACCTCTTCCGAGTGCTTTGAGTCTGAAGGTTGTCCCGATTCCTCCTCGCCAACCGAGACTTTGGCGGATACCAACGAAATAGGTGGGTCGGAGAACATGGCTGCAGCGGTTTCCCAATCGACTGGAGCGGGTGTACGAGGAGTAAAAAGGACCGGTGTTGACGCTGTGGGTACTTTGATCGCAGTGGGCCGAGCAAATTCGAAGTCGACGAGGATAATCTTGCCCGTCAAGGATACAGCTGACCTTCCCGGGACTGAATTATCGACGTGGAAGAACTGCATCCTGCACACCTTTGCCCATTGCTCGAGATTGTTCAAAACCTATGTCGCCAATCCGGGCCGAGTTAGAGGGACATCTGCACCGAAGAGGGAGGATGTGAAGCCATTGCTTGCGCGAGATGGCTCGTGGAACTTCATCAGAGTGTGGTAGGCATGCAAGGCGGTCGCGGAGCTCTGTTATAAAGGAGCTGGATTAGAGTTAGAGAAACGAGAGGGTTTGAGGGCGTCGTTGGGCTCACTTTAAGGGTGATGCGCTCCTGCTGAGACCCTTCCTTGTAGAGAGAGAGCACTCGCGCGTCGTTAATCGGACAAGTGGACGCGGCATTCAGGCTGTACAAATTTCTGGGAGGAGACTAATAAATCGCTTGGCAAGATCGAGCGTCGACTGGTTGGGATTTGGGATTTGACCAATGGCAACTGGTGGAACGGACGATGGAGCTGGTGGCTCTGGGGGTGCATGAATCTCCCATCCGCGGGGATGCTCAGGCGTGCAAAAGAGCCTCAAGTCCCAAGGAGATTGTGCGGTGAAGAAGTGTTTACTTCTTCTGAACGCGTTGGAGGTGCAGAAGGGGCAGTAGGAGGACCTGCTGATGTTGGTGCCTCTGGTTGGGCTGACATTTCTTGAAAATGGCACTCTACGATGCGTGTCTTTGCAAGAAGATTCGGAAGGAAGAACTCTTGCCCAATGGTCCGAGTTTGAGCGGGAAGCAAATGACTCCAAGGAAGTCAGTTTCTGTTATTTGTTTGTTTGTGTTTATATTCCAAACTCCGCTTCTCGTGACCTTGTTCACTCCGCTGCCACACTTACAAATCGGTGCAGGCTGTACAACCAGCTCGTCTGCGTCTGCGGACTGCTGGTGCGACTCGTTG
>Ga0307515_10009124_pt1 | contig 19238 bp, 7 predicted proteins | sample 17_EM_MG_FD_194513 | JGI IMG/M metagenome (GOLD analysis project Ga0307515, IMG submission 194513) | Populus trichocarpa ectomycorrhiza microbial communities from riparian zone in the Pacific Northwest, United States - 17_EM | ecosystem: Host-associated > Plants > Roots > Unclassified | place...
TACAAAATATTTCTAGAAGGACCGAAGATTAATTCATATGCTATGTTTATCTTATCTGGATAGTTGATGGTAAAATTAAGGCTTCACTAGAATATGATTGCGGTGTTTGCGAGAAAAGTTTCTATAATTCTGATGGAGTTTTGCTTTCTATAAAACTTGAGTTGGTGAAGAAATAACTATAATCCAACATGAAAAAAAACTTGAGTTGGTGAAGAAATAACTATTTCTAACTATAATAAATAGTTAGAAAAATAATAATTATTAACTTAAGATTTTATACATATGTTTAACAAAATAAAAGGAGGATTATATGTTTCAATAATGAATAAATGCTAATTGTTTTTTAAATGTCATGTCATGAAATTGAGAAACATGCACTTCTAAATATGTATGATAATGTGTTGCGATAAGCCATTTAATTTTGTTATCCTAATTATATGGCACTAATTTTTTTTTTATAAGAATAGAAATAATTTAAATTTAATTGAAACAAAATAATTTCCTAGCAAAACTCTTCATTTTCTTATTAATATATATATTTCTTTAAAAAAAGTATAGTATTTTTTTCTTTGTATTTTATTTAATAAAAACAAAAAACATCTAGAAAACATTAAAAAAAAATCAAGATGATATAAAATAAGAACTTTAACTAAAATCCTCTTTTTTAATTAACATATTTTTTTTTAAAAAAAAAACTTTAACTTGATTCTGGCGGTAATTCTTGAAATCTTTACACAGATCGAGTTTCAAATTCAATCATATGAAAGTTGACCTTATACAACCAAATAAATTTGATGAATTTAAAAGTAATTCAAAAGATTGGTAAAAACATGACTTGATTTAAAAAAATTTAAAATGACATTCACTTTTTCTAATATTAAAATGATGATATATTGGTTTGATCGAGTCAACCCAACAAACTTATAACCCAATCATGGATCCACTTGAGTTCAATAAGTTTATTTCTATAAAATTATATTCTATTTAATTATAAAAAATCAGTGACCACAAAAAGTAACCAAATAAAATAAAATAATTGATTATAATAGGTTTGGAAAAAAAAAACAATTGTTGTCAAACATTAAAAACTAAATGAAACTTAATAAAATAGTATCTAAAAAACAATAATAATAAATCTAAGAATTTAAAAGAAATATATATATTATTTAAATTATTTAATTTATAAAAAAATAAATAAAAAAGGAAAAAACCTATGACATAAACTATAAGTGGGTCTTTAAAAATAAACCTAAATGTGCGGGCTTGGCCATGATATTTTTTTTAACTTTTCAAAATGGGTGGATGATTTTTTTATGCAACTTTTCCCTTTATGTTCAATCCTTCTCATACAACAAAATTAAATTCATTTTTGCAAAATCAAAAACCATCCCACAAATGTTAGGATATTGATTTTTCTGGGACTGCAGTAACTCAAGAGAAAATAATAGAGTTGAATCATAAGCCCTGAAGGATAAATTTCAAAAAAGAAAAAGCTTCCATGGGCAAAATAAATCATCTTTTATTTAAATGATTGCCATTTCACATAACTTTCAATTTTGATCCTCTCATTTATAATCATTGCTATCAATCAATCCAAATTAATCATGAACCAACTCAATATCAGGACATTTTTTTGGAGACCACAAAAACCCATAAGGAAAGAACACAAAACAAATTATAAAATATGAAATAATTAAACAAAAAAACCCCAAAGGAAAAAAGTCACTGTAAATTAGTGATGCTTACTTGAATCTGCCAGCCATTATGTTCTGTTATTCTTACACGAATCACTAACACCCTATAAGAGGCCATAGCAGTTCAATACACTGCCAACCGTTTTTCACTGAATGAGGGAATCCAGCTTCAACTGTTGACCAGCATCTGCAATTTCTCCCTTTATAGATTATGAGATCATGCAGCCCAGCATGCATAAACAACAATCATGCAAGCCCAGCTCAAATAACAAACCATGGTTCAGGCAAAGAACTTGCACAATCTACTCCAGTTAGCATAAATGGCGAGCAAGAAAACCAAGTAGGGTGTAACAGACGCTACCAATTCAAAAATCTCATCAACAAAATTTTAAATTCAGATGCACAATCCTGCCAAATGTAACTAGTGAAAACTTTTAACTCAACCAAGGGAAACGAACTAGGATCAAATATTTTGGGACTTGTTAAGTATGACTCCTTCATACTTGACTTGGAACCACTTCATTGCGTCGTCCTTTGTAACTCTCTGGTGAATTCCAACACGACTCTTGCACCTACGACGACGGCCAACACGGTATCCAGGACGTTCCAAAACAACGTAGAAGTCCATGCCATAAATACCTGTAGAAGGGTCGTACCTGATAGACGAGGATGAAATAGCAAAGTTAATTACAAAAACAGTGTATTGAGTCAAAGTAAACCCTGGCACATTCAACTTCAACAAGGTATAATTACAAGGGTATTAAAAGCCTAAGACAGAAAACTTCATGTTGGAATCCACCGTACAAGATATAATGTGAACCAATATTATCACATAATAAGCAGTCCTGTTAGAAGCATTATATTTAACATAAGAGAAATTAAGCTAGTCTACATCACTAAACAATACATCCTCCAATATAGGGTCATTCAGCATTTGTGCTTTGAAGAATCATGTACACCTAATTTATAACTAAACCAACAATTACAAAATATGATAATCCTAAGGTGTTGTAATCACAACAGCATTATTCTTACTTCAAAAAAATTATCCATAAACTATTAAGTTAGAATAGGTTTCAAACAAAAACTATAGAGTAACGTGTGCGAAAAGACATTACAAAATAAACAGAAGTGTTCAATTTGAACTCAAAGCATTTGAGATGCTACCGTTCTTAAGCCAACAACCATTAAAGCCCTAAAAATCCATTGATACCCATTGAATTCATTCCATCATACATGCATAACAAGTACTATAAAGCAATTTCAATAAACCCAGCACAATATTTAATTATGGAATTAACAACCAAGCAACATAGAAAAACTCACTTGATGCCAAGATCAATGTGCTCCTGAATACCGAATCCGAAGCAACCAGTATCACTGAAGTTCCTTCTCAAAAGCTCATACTCCTTCACCTTCAACCCACTTTCCAGCAACTGCATAGCCTTGTCTCCCCTCACAGTGACATAGCAAGCAATCTTCTCGTTACGCCTGATCCCAAAAGATCTCACAGTATACCTAGCTGCTCAATATAACAAAAAAAATAAATTACTAATCTTTTTTTAAAAAATATATAGAGATACAATAGAAACACACATACCCTTCGAGAAGACTGGTGTTTGGCCACTAAGCTGTTCAAGGACCTAACAAACCAAAAAGAAAAATAAAATGAGAGCTCGAAATTTATTTACTTACAGAAATTTAAGTTTTCGTTGATTTTATAAAGAAAGAAAAGAAAAGGAAAAAACCTTGGCGGCACGGGTGAGGCGATCACCACTCTCCCCGACAGAGATGTTGAGGACCAACTTCTGGACCTTGATCTCTCTCATTGGGTTCGATAGTTTCTTCTCTGAAGCCTGATTTAAGCACAACAAAAAAAAACAACACTAAGCAACAGCAACAAGAAAAACAACAGTGATGCAGAAATGGAAATTACGAGAAGAAGAGATGAGACAGACCATTGCTGCGGGCTGCGGGAGGCGGGAGGGACTGGGGGAGGAAAACAATCTAGTCCTCTTTTTTATAAGATGTAACTAGGGTTAGAATGCTAAATTACGATACTGGCCTTGTATTAGATAAAAAAAAAAAACATTTCCGTTGCCGGGACTTGAACCCGGGTCTCTCGGGTGAGAGCCGAGTATCCTGACCAACTAGACTACAACGGATTTGCGTGGAAGGTGAAGAGTAATATATTTGTAAATAAATGTAACATGTTAAAATAAATTCTGTTTACGCCTTAGCGTCACCCGTTACAGGCTTACCATCACGCAAAAACAAATACGAAATTTCTTTTTATGCTGCAGCATGATCAATTATAATAAAAGCTAAATAATATGGAAAAATTATTGTAGATTAATTTTTTTTTATTATGGATTGTAATAATAATTTTATTTTAAAATTTTTATTTTTTTATGAGATGTTTTTCTATTTTTTTTTTCAATGAATGAGTTGCGTCCGTGTCATTAATGAGGCACGTGTGACGTTTTCTGGTGGCCAAATTAGATCATTCATTGTATCACTAAATGTGTAGTCGTACGTCTTCTTCTATATGGTGTGACATGTGTTGACAGATAATGGTTAGATTGCCACCGGTGATAGATTATTTGTATTTTTTCTTTCTTTTCTCTCTCCTAATAACTAAAGTGCATAATTATCATATTTTGTTTATTGTTTGTCAAGTTAGGCACGACTGCCATGCCCAAGTACCTTGGATCTGACATGGTTTTCAGACCCAGACACCTTAGGTTTGGCACGGTTGGCAGGCCCGTGTGCCAAGGTCAAAAAATTCAAAAAAATTTAAAAGCATGATTGAACTGTAAAAACAAACATTGCCTTATTTAAGTAGGATTTTCATTTATATGTAATAGAACTTAACTGCAAACTCTTTTTTCTTTGTGCAACTTATTTTATAAATTTATTATATTCAAAGGGGAAAGAATAGAAAAAAAATATTGAGTTCTAAGTGATTTATTTAAATCTTCAGAAATAAACTTCTCTTTTTTGTATGCATTATGGAAGAAAATATTAATTTTATGTTTCCACCAAAATGTTGGACAGTTTTTTAAACGGTTCATGCCTTTTAAAAATTTAAAATGTTGTTACATGATCTACTTGTCAAAGTTTGTTACAATGAGAGTTTATTCTATATTATAACTATTAGTATATACGAAAATTTGGAATATATGATCATAAGAGAAAACTTTTGAACTTTTGAATTGATACATTATGTTGTAGGAAAAGAAAATATTGTATATGTAAAAGACTTATTGTCCTATTGACTATCTTAATTTATGCAATTTTGTAGATGATTTCTTCACTAAAATTAGAGATTAATTAAAAAAAATTAAGTGAATTTTTGAGATATGTGTGGTTAATGTCCCAAAATAGAAGAAACAAATATAGAAAAGATAATAATATATTTTGTTAAAAAGACAAAGATGAAAATAAAAAATAAATATGTTTTTAGATCAATTATAAGTGAATTCCTTTATTTCAAAAAAAAAAAAAACACATGAGTCTAGTGTGGCTGCCAGACCTAGGCACTTGGGTATGCCAGACCTAGGTATCTTGGGCTTGACATGCCCAAACGCCTTGGGTTTAGCATGACTGTCAGACCTAAGTACCTTGAGTCCGGCATGACTGTCAAACTCAAGTATCCTGGGTGTGACATGGGCCAAGTATCTTGAGTCTGGCATGGCGCTGGACCCAAGGCGTTTGGGTTTGGCATGACCGCCACACCCATGCATCTTGGGTCTGGCGTGGTCATCTGACACAAGCATCTTGGGTCTAGCATGACAACCCGACTCATGTATCATGGGTCAGGTATATCCACTAGAGCCACGTATCTTGGGTCTGACATGACAACCAGACTCAGGCGCTTGAGTTTGGCATGGCTGCCAGACCCATGTATCTTGGGTCTAACATGTCTGCGAGACCCAAGACGCTTGGGTCATGCCAAACCCAAGTATCTTGAGTCTGGCATGACCGCCAGACTCAAGTATCTTTAGTTTGGCATGAACACTAGACTCAAGACGTTATGTTTTGGTCTGGCATGGCCGCTAGACCCAAGACGCTTGGGTTATACCAGACCTAAGATGCTTGGGTCTGACATGATAGCAAGACAGACCCAAGGCGCTTAGATCTCGCAAGGAGTTGAATGAATGTTTAAGAATTAACTCACTTAATTAGAGTTAATAACACTATTAAAACATTCTTCATATTCTTAATATTTTTTTACATTTTAAAAAGTATTGATATTGATCCGCTGCGAGGCGCATACCAATATACTAGTTTTCAATTAAATAATGTTGAATTAATACATCAAGACAAATGTAGAAAAACCTAAGGAAAAAGAACTCAATTTTGATAACATTGAATTAAAATATTAATAAAAAAAACCAAAGAAATACTGAACTAGTCTTGATTGATTCATCCATAAAGTGCTAATAAAAAGAAAACAAAGTAATATTGAACTAATGTTTATTGATTTGTTATGCATTAAATTTTGATTCATCAAGCTCACCTTCTCTCTTATCTCACGCTTTCTCTCTGAAACACAAATTTAGGAGAAACATCCAAAAACAAATTCATGGTTTAAGACAAAACCAAACATAAATTTAGCTTTTTCATCACCTTCTTTTCTCATGTTTTGGTGTTGGCATTGATTTCTCGAAACTTGACAATAAAATGTATGTTTTCATTCTTTTCTTGAGTTGAGATTTCAAAATTTATGGGTAGTGCGTTTAGTTATTGTTAAATCATTAGGATATATGTTTTATTTCCTTGATTTAACAAAAAAATTAATAGTTTAATTGTTTAAAATTGAAATGGAAATCTTGAAGGTGCAATATCCTTAAACAATTATATTTTTTATGTTCAATTGATAAATTTTAAATCCCCAAACATGTTTTGGAGAGTGGGAAACTTGTTATTTGAGTTTCTATGAAAAAAAACCCAAAATTAAAAAATTAGAGTTAATGTTCACAAAACCTTAATGTTTTAATTACTGTTCAATTCATTTATAATTACTATTCAATTAGTGTGTCGCCCTAAACAATGTAATATGACACTCATGCTTGATGCAATCTATGGATTTAACTGTGACTATAAATGAATATTTAAGCAATGCAAGTTTGTTATTAGAGTAAATTTCTATGAAAGATTAATGGTACCTACATATAGGAAATTTAAAATCTCACTTTATTCTCAAAATTATATAGTGTGATGAACTTTGAGATGACAAAGAGTGATACTTATTCTTAAATATTTTTGGAAGCTAATGATGTGAGAGTAGTATTCTCACACATGTTGTTGTTATATTGACTTATTATTGCTTGCTTTCTTCTTTGATCTGGACTGCCACTCTTTATATTCTCAAATTAAAGGAACGTGACCACATTGGTAGTATATTTAGACTTGGTTAATGACACGGATTAGCCTTGGTTACTTGATATATTTAACCAATACATTTAATATTTCTAAAATACCCATCTCTCATGGTTTTAAAAATATAGCTATTTGACGTCTTCAAAATCAAATTTTCTCCATCGGAAGGCTTTTAAGCAATTGAGAAAGTCATAATGAAAACAACATGTACTTCCATTCACTACATGAAAAGTACATCTAATATATGTGTCAATTTAGTATACTTTAAATCCTAACAATTTTTCTATACATACTTAAAATGTCGAGTATCGAGTCAAGATAAGTTTAAGATCTCAAGAGGTTAAGGTGAGCATTCGGAGGTCAAGTTCAAGACCCTTAGTTTTGAGTCCTGGGACATTAATAAAAGGTTAGGCCAAGACTATGTATGATAACGTAAGGGGAGATCGTGTTTAAGTCTGAAACACCCTGGGTTTGAGACTGAATCTGATCCATGATGCTTAAAGGCCAGGTTTGAGGTTGTCAAGGGTTGGCATGATGTTGGGTTTAGGACACCCAATTTTAGGTCTAAGGCATGGTCCAGATAGAGACAAGGTTCAAGATGCCCCGATACAAGATCGGTGCACATGGGGATTGAGTTATTACTAGGTAAGGAATAATACCATACTAGCCATGTGACTAGCACTTTGTCGCAGAGTGAATAATGTTTTTTATAATGCAAAAAAAAATGTGTATGTGTTTACCATATGTGTTTAGACAGCAACAAAAAAATTATTATTATAAATAAAAGATTATATCCATGAATTTAATAAATAAATTGAGAATTATTTATGATAATAAATGTAAAAGAAAATCATGGACAATAACTAAATACTTAATTAAAAAATTAAGAGATAGATATGTATCAAGATAGATAATATAATAACATGGACAAGGACTCAATTGTGATTAATAACTTTGTTTCTTGAAATTAGTTTTTTATTTAATCATATAATAAACAAAAAAACATGCAAAAGAAATCGGGTCAGATTAATTTTTTTTTCGAACACAAAAAAATATCAAGGCATCATCAATGTGTTTTTTAAGATAAAAAATTAACATATTATGAATTCAAAATCTATGAAATTGAATGTAACAAGACAAAATTGAAAATAAAAATACTCAATTTAAAAAGAACAAAAAGTATTGAAATAACTCAAATTGTCAAACCCGAGCTCTGAGTCATGTATCCCACTAAATCTAACAACTCTTTATTTTTTATTTAATTATATGGCAACTAGTTGCATTATACTCTTTTTATATCAAAAAAGCAATTTTTTTTAAAAAAAGAAGATGACGTGTGAGACTGAAATAAAAAGCAACCTAATTTTTTAAAATTCAATAACAAAACAAGGTTTTTTTTTAATAAAATAAAAAAAAGATTTGAAAAACAAAGGATGGAAATAAGTTAATAAAGAAAAATAAGTATATATAAACAACAAACAAGCCAAACGCATGAGTAAGCCCATAGAAAAGCTCGACTCGCATGCTAGGCCCATTAGAAAAGGCTTAGCCCACACTCCTTGGTTTTTTTTTATATAATATTAGGATTGTCCACCCTTTTATAATTGTTTGCTATTTAATTGAAATAAAAAAATAACATAAATAAAAAAATAACAGAAATGATATGTTGTCTCCTAACTCAATTTTCAGTAACCACAAGATTACTAAAAAATCAAACCTTATATTTTTTTTCTCAAGAACTTTATTTTTAATCTATTTTAACATAAAATACCTAGAAAATACTCCAGACATGTTGATAAACTCATTTATAACCTTGAACAAACCAAAATCAATCTGAAATTAAAAAAAATCTTGAGCTTAGATCTAGCATATCAGATAAGATGAAGGGTAAGGAAAACCTAGGCTACACTTCTCATCGGATAAAACTTATTGATATCAAAATTAACATTTTTCTTGGCCAAAATCAAGGTCAACTAAGATTTTATTTCTCTTTCTTTGCCACCAAATTATAACCACTTTCTCTTTCTTATCAAAGTAGACACTAAAAATAAAAAATATAAATTTTAGATTAAAATTACATTTTAAAAATATTGAAGGACCAAAAGTTTATAATTTAAAAAGTATGCGAACCAAAATAATTTTTTGACCGAATTTCAAAATTGCCATATTTTCAACATTTTTTTCACTTTAGTCCTCGTTTTTCAATTTTGCCTTTGTTCAACAAATTTGAAGCAATTAAACTTGAATTTAGCCTTAAAAAAAATGCAATCAGCCAAAAAAAAGTATATGATGACCAAAATAAATTAATTTTTTTTTTACCACAGTTAGTCCAGAGGTTTTCCCACGACATTTAAAGTTTCATATAATACCCCAGTTTTTTCCCACGACATTTAAAGTTTCGTGTAATACCCCAGTTTTGGATAACGTAAGCACAAGTCCGTGCATTTTATGAAAAAAACACTTACAACAAAACAAGTTTTCAATTATAAAACAAGTAAAAATAGAAAAACCAAAATCATAACAAAAAACAGAAAAATGAAAAAGATACCATTGCACTATAACAATAAGAAAGCCACAAGCAAGTGGCAAACTGTATCTGCACTTAGCAAGCATTTTTCAAGCAAGTTAGGTCACCAATTTGTACCATCTGCATCACGAGACTGGTAAAAATCATCAGGCCGCACAATGTTGACATCCTCAAACTCATTGTCATCTGGAATCATGAAAGAAAAAGAATATCAAACCACCTCAAGATCTTTTAAATTTCATTACTGTAATTCCTAATCAAAATATGTTTCACACATGCACGGCCAAAAAATGCAAGCCATGGATAGTGTGATGCAACTACTTCATACTACTCACAAGCCTAATACCTGCATTACTTTTACCTTGTTATTCTATCATAAAAAAGGGCAAGAAAACACAGGTTGCCAGTATCCATCTCAGAACTATTGTCTTAAAAGTCAAAGCTGATTTACAACAACTTCCAACTATTTTAGTGAGACCTTGTTGCAGATCATTAGGAGTTGGTCCATGAACATTAGTTAAAAGCCCATTTCATAAAAAAAAGGTCATATATGCTATGGCTGAACTCTCTCCAATAATAGAAAAGGATGCAATGACACTAAAAAGCAGTTGGATTAACTGCTTTGCTTTGTGTAAGAAAGGAACATGTCCAAGTTCTTATCTAAATTAAGTATCCAACTAAATTAAGAAAATCAAGGGATAAGGGGACAACCTTTTCTCAAGGTTAGTGCCACGACAGCATCATTTTCCACCTGAAAAAGGCAAATGTGAATTTATTCAAAATCTCAAATAAAAACTCAACAAAATAGCAGACAGTCAAATGCCACCAGAATATGACATTTTGAAGTAATCTAGATCTTAAGAGTCTTGCCCCCCATAAACATAGCATCATAACAGTCAAAAGGAATGTAATTACTACCTTCTGCTCTGCCAATGACTTTGAATCCTCCAACACTTCCCCTGTTCCCACTAAGATCAACCGCTGATCATTAACTGGTTGATCAATAAGGACATTTAATTTCTGCTTAATCTCCAGAGTTTTCTCAGTTGGATCACACTGGATAAAGTAAGTTGTCTTGTTACGCTTAACCCGGATGTACATAGCCTGTACAAAAATTTATGTAAAAAACAATCAAGAGAGTAGAGGGACCAGATGAAAATGGTTTTAATGACTAGAATAAATATGCAACACATTTGATGGAACAATAGTTTATTCTAATTATTTTCTGGGCCAGTCTATAGAACTTCTGCATAGCTTCCATTTAAAACAAAGTGTGAAGCCTTACTAGAATTAACACTATGCAACAAATACATCAAAAGCACAACATAATGGTAGAGATATTATTCTCATACAAGGATATTATAGGCACTGAAATAGTATAAAGCTCACTATTTCAATCGCTCAACATGTAGGACTTTTTCCAGCCACACAGCTCAAATTTTAATCTAAAACTCTAGATCAGTATGCCCACAAGCTCATCGAGTAGTTGGCTGTTGTCACTACTCATCTCAAAGCAGTAGCAAGTCTTTTAGTTTCATGTAGTGAGAAAGATGAAATCTCCATCCGTAAATATGTAAGAATGAATTGCAAGGGGGCGGGGGGTTTCGGCAAGGCATCTCTAGTCATTAGTCACTCTAAAAGTAAGAAAAATCAAAACCTCCAGTTCTGGTTTTAAGTCGAAATAGGGCTCCATTCAAAATAACTATTCTTTCTTTGTAATGATTGCCTGACAACATGCCAACTCACACAACATTAATAAAAGGAGGTGATCTTATGCAGCACTTCATGATTCACTCAATGTAATAGCTGCAAGGAATATGGACATATTGCTACCCATTGTGTGCAGAAGTATTGTAATCATTGTAAGAAGCCAAGACATATTATCAGAGACTGTCATATCCGTTCTCATAATCACCGGACTAATGTCTATCAGGCTACAGTTGGTTCTTCATCTTTCACTGTTGATGATTCATCTATCCTTACTCCTGAGATGGTCAAGTAGATGATTATTTTTGCTTTTATAACCTTGGGACTTCAAGGTAATGGTTTTCTACCATTAAAATCTTGGTTTGTTGATTTTGGTGCATCTAATTATATAACTAGTTATGCTAACACTCTTCACAATATTCGGCCATGTACGCGATCATTACAAATTACAATTGCTAATGGTAGTCAATGGTAGTCAGTTACCTATTCATAATATAGGAGATGTTAATTCCTCTGCTAGAGATGTATTTGTATCTCCTGAACTTTCCACCAGTCTTAATTAGTACGCTAGTTGGTTGATGATGACTGTGATGTTTTGTTTTCTTGTAATGATTGTCTTGTGCACGATCAGGTGTGGGGAAAGGTACTCGTGAAGGGGTCTAAAGTTGGACACTTGTTTTTTCTGCACTTTTCCGTTCTTCCAGTTATTTCTATGGCTTGTACTACTGTAAACCATAAAAGTGAAATATGGCATAAACATTTAGGTCATCCTAACCCTGTTGTCTTATCTCATTTAATAAACTCCGATTTGTTAGGCAATAAAGATCAATTTTCATCCTGTATTTCTCTTGATTGTTTCCACATGCGAATTAGGTAAGAGTAAGTCTCTTTCCTTTCCTTCTCATAATACTCATGCTGAAAAATGTTTTGATTTGGTTCATAGCGACGTGTGGGGTGTTTCTCCAATTATATCTCGTGCACATTAGAAATATTTTGATACATTCATCGAAAATTACAACCAATATACCTGGATTTATTTATTTTTGTTCTAAATTTGAGGTATTTTCTATCTTTCAACAATATGTTACATATGTTGAAGCTCAATTTTCTTCGGGTATTAAAGTGTTAATGTTTGATTCAGGTGGGGTATATATGTCTCGTGAATTTCATGAGTTTCTTAACCAAAATAGCATGGTCTCTCAGCATTTTTGTCCCTATACACCTCAACAAAATGATGTTGCGGAACGTAAGAATCATCATCTACTAGATGTTGCTCATACATTATTGCTTGAATCTTTTGTTCCCTTTAAATCCATCTAAATAATAGATTACCCTCTAGTGTTATGAAATTTGAGACTCCTTATTATTGTCTTTATCAACATCCTCGCTATCTTGACATGCATACCTTTGGTTGTGTTTGTTTTGTTCATTTGCCTTCTCATGAATGCAACAAATTGTCTACTCACTCCATTAGATGCACTTATATGGGTTCTCACAAAGGTTATGTTTGCTATGATCCATGCTCTAATAGATTTTGTATATCTCGTCATGTTATTTTCTTTGAATATCAATATTTTTTTCCCACTCATGTTGCATCCGTTCTTGAGATACCTATTCCTTCATACTTTGATGACTTGTCTTCTACTCCTGAACGATTAAAGCCTAGATTTGTGTATGAACGACAACGCCCAACTTTACCTCTTCTTGATCCCAACCCGCCATCTAAGCTTATTTAGACGATGCCTTTCGTGATTGAGCTGGATTCTGACCCTATTCCTCACCATTCTACTTGAATCTCTTGTCCTCGTGATTGGTATGTATTTTCTCCTACATCATTTCATGCTACTTTGTCATCTATTCCAATTCCTACATGTTATTCCGAGGCAGTTAAGCATGAATGTTAGTGGGAGGCCATGGTAGATAAGCTTCGCGCTCTTAAAGATAATCATACCTGGGATGTTGTTCCTTGCCCAACAACTATTAAAGCTATTGGTTGTATGAGAGTTTACTCGATCAAACTTCCTTCTAATGGGACTTTAGATCGATATAAAACACGGTTGGTTACTCTTGGTAATAGACAAGAATATAAGGTGGACTATGAGAAGGCTTTTGCTCTGGTCGCTAAGATGACTACAATACGGATTGTTATTTCTATTGCTGCTTCACAAGGTTGGTCGCTTTATCAAATGGATGTCAAAAACACCTTTCTCCATGGTGATCTTAAGGAGCAAGTTTGCATGACAACACCTCCCAATGTGATCACCAATTCTTCCTCATATGTCTGTAAGTTGAAAGGCTCTTTATATGGATTGAAACAGGCTCCTCGAGCCTGGTTTTATAAATTTCAAGCCATCTTGCTTCAATTTTCTTTTCAGCAAAGCATGACTCCTCCTTGTTTTTCGCAAGACATCTACGGGTATTGTTCTTCTCCTTGTCTATGTTGATGATATTGTTATTATCGGGATGGATTCCGTATTGATTACTTGTCTCCAACAGCATCTTCAGGCCTCTTTTCATATAAAGGATCTTGGTTCGCTTACATACTTCTTGGGGTTGGAGGTTTACACTGATCCCTCTGGTATATTCCTAAATCAACATAAATATATACAAGATTTGATTACTTTAGTAGGTCTTTAGGATACCTCTTATGTGGATATTCCTTTGGAGGTTAACGTGAAATATTGTCGCGAGGAAGGCAACCTCCTTCCTAATCCTACCGAGTTTTGTCAACTAGTTGGGAGCCTAAATTATTTGACGATCACACGACCTGATATCTCTTTTGCGGTTCAGCAGGTTAGCAAGTTTATGCAATCTCCATGTCATCTACATTTAGCCGTTGTTCGTCGTATCATTCGATAGCTCAGAGGTTCACATGGTCGTGGGTTGTTCTTTCCTGCCGATACTCTTCTTTGCCTTGTTGCATTTAGTGATGCTCATTGGGCTGAATGTCCCAATACTTGTTGCTCTATTACTGGATGTGCATGTTTATTGGCGACTCATTAATCTCTTGGAAGAGTAAAAAGCAGGCACGCGTGTCCAAATCCTCTACAAAATCCGAATACTGTGATATATCTGCTACTTGTTTTGAGATTGTTTGGCTACGTGGTCTGCTAGCTGAGCTTGGCTTCTCTCAGCTAAACCCTACTCCTCTTTATGGAGACAACACCAGTGTCATTCAGATTGCGGCCAATCCTTTTTTCAGAAGCATACGAAGTATATTGAAGTAGATTGTCATTATATTCGGGAAGCTATGGATACTCGAATCATCACTCTTCTGCATGCTTCCACTGATCTTTGGCTTGCTAACATCTTTACCAAGGCAATGACCCGACAACGCCATCAATCTTTGATTGGCAAATTGATGCTTATTGATCGACCAACATCAATTTGAGGGGGGATGTCAGTCAGATAAGGGCTGGCATTAATTAAGACCATATTAATTATAGGATTCTAATCGTATGCTAATTATATAGTTGTATATATAGTTTTTGTATTTAGCTAGTTGGTTATGGGCTGTAATTATTTAAGGCCATATTCATTATAAGATTCTAATTGTATGCTCTAATTATATAGTTGTATATATAGTTTCCATATTTAGCTAGGTTGGAGCTGGAAATCAGCCTTGTAATTAAGGATGTATTATGCTATTTGGTTCTATATAATGGAAGGAACTCTGTATTGAGAGTGGCATTCAGACAAAACTCATTGTTTTTGTCATTTTCTACAAATGGAATTGCTTTACACTCAGTTGTCTTGTTACACTTAGCTCGAATATACAAAAATCTAATTAAAATTCAAACAAGAGTAGAGAGACCAGATGAAAATGGGTTTGAACCATTGAAAAGAACAAGTAATGCATTTGGTGGAATGATTTTTTATTTATTGTAATAATTTTCTAGGCCATTTGGTAGAACTTCTAGTAAAATAGAACTGTTGAATAGCAACAATAATGTTTCTAGTGAAAACCAAGTTTAAGGCCCTATCTTGAATGGTTGAACAGGATGCAACAAATACATCTAGAAATACATTACAAAGGTAGAAGTATTATTCTCATACAAGGATATTATAAGCATTAAGGTGGTTTAAGCTCACAGTTCCAATGGCTCAACATTTAGAAACATAATGTTTTTTGGCCACCTACAGCTCAAATTTTGATCTAGAACTCTAAATTATCATGTTCACAAGCTCACCAAGTTGTTGCCTACTGTCACCACTCATCTAAAGGTATAAATGTTTTAGTTTCATGCAACAAGAAAGAGCCTCCATCCCTGAGTATAGGTAAGAATGAATAACCAGCATGGTTAGTGATGAGCACAAAATGAAAATTTTTTAGGGTAATTGTTCCAATTCTCTGTCTCCTAAATATAATCTCAACCAACTGAGTCTATGCGTTTAAAAATGCTTAGTGATGAGCACAGCAAAATAACGCAACCAAGCAAGTAGCAATTTCAGGCTCTTCAGCTACTCATGCATCATTCATTGCCTATATCAGTTTCAACTGCATCCACTTAGCACAAAATCCGTCAATAAAGAATCTTGTTAACAGATACAAAACTCACAACATTAACCATCCAAGATTGACATCTGTTGTGCTAACAATCTTTGCTAATATGACCAAAGATTTTCTAGTTTCCACACTAATGGAGCTTCCATATATTTTCAACATGGTCATGAACAAAATTTCTGTCACCAATCACCGAAAATCTACCTAAGGCATATCATCATTATTATAAAAGAAAACAGTAATCTTAGCTATAAAACTCAATTGGACAATCAACTAGCCGTAAATGCCAACTCCTACTTGGCTATCTTATAACTAACACTAGCCTATCACCTACTTAGCAAGCACAAAGGAAGACAACAAAGATAAATTATTTTCGTACCAAAAAAAAAAAGAAAAAAATAATAATTTTGATGTCCAAATTCTTTCAATCATTCAATAAAAGAGAAGAAGATATATCTGTGCCACTTTTCTTCAAATGGAATTGCTTTAACCATGAAAAAACTGATGAAAACAAAGGGTATAAAATGCCCATACCATTTTATTTTTTTTGGCAAGGAACTTGATAAATCAATCACTCCTGCAAAAGAAAAGGAATACCCATAAGCGTTGGCCTCCATAGAGTAAACAAATAAAGCACAATCGTCAATTTTGGTCAATCAATTAAATCCCAGAAAGTATAAGGACCATTGAAATTACAAAAGAAAAGGAAGGTATTGAATTGAAGTGAATAAACTTTAAATTTTAATATGAAATGTAAAGAAGAGAGTAGTGATCAAGGAACTCAACTGAAACGTACCTACTTGACTTCACCCAACTGACGGGATCGTGAGCTCTTCACGATTCTGCTTTTGAGATCTCTTTTTTTTTTTTTTTTAAATTGACGAATCTTCGAATGCTGTTTTTGGAGCTGTTTGGCTGCAGGGTTTCGGCAGTCTTTTACTCGATAATATTTTTTTTATTTATGAATTATTTTGAATTATTGATATTAAAAATAAATTTAAAAAATTTAAAAATTTATTATTTTAATATATTTTTAAATAAACCACTAAACACTATCCCATAGTTCATCTACCTAGTTTTGAAAAATTATATATTTGTATTTATCTAAAATTTTAAATTTAATAAAAAAATAGAAATTATTTTTATATATAATATATCAAAAACTCAAATAAAAAACATATAGGAAATTTATCTAGTCCAAACACAATTTATTTCTCTTTAAATATTATGTTCTCTTTTTTTTTTAACTTAAATCAAAATCAAACTATAGTGTTTTTAATCAATTTTTTTCTTCTCATGTTGTTGAAACCTATCTCTTTTCCTGAGAAGCAATTAGTTATATATTTTTTTTTCAAAAACCCTAAAAAAACTCTAAATTGAAGTCTAGGATGAACCCTAATATATATATATATTTTTTCTTTGTCAATATATCTTCAATTTGTTTGATTGTTTGAATGCCTGTTTGAATGCTTGGGCTGCTGGAAATAATTTGGATGTACAAAGGCATATCATGCGTGCAGACTTGTATCATCAATAGCTCCAAGACTCTGTTCCTCGATGAGCGCCCTCTTCCAAGACCTGGAAAGAGACTAACCAAGATTGTGGTTTTGGTGAGGTTATGGGTTTATGGTTGAAGACGATGACCGGTGACGGATCAAAGGGAATAGAAGATGGCGGTTAAGGGAAGAAGATGGCCATGAGTTTTTATTCAATAGAAAGTTTATAATATTTAAGTTTTTTTATTCAAAGAAAAAATTATAATATTTAATATAAAAGGCTATTTAGTTATAAAATGAAAAAATAATAACAAATCTGTAAATAAAATAATTTTTATTGATTTTTTTAGCATATCAGGTACAAGATATAAATTGTTACACATGTATAATTTCAGGGTAATTTTTCCATTTATATTTAACAAGAGAGAATGAATATTATTGTATTTTATTTTATTGACGAGAGATGAATGAAAAGTTTGTTTTACTTTAATTTAATTTAATGAGTCTTAATTTTTTTTTAATTAATTTGAGATAATAATTTTTTTTCTTGTCAAAATCATATTAATTTTTTCTTGTAATTATCCTTAAATAGATAATTCATTGCTGTGAGGATAATTAAATTAAATTAAAATTTACTCCTGTCACTGAATTATTTCCTTAAATATATTTGATAGTAAAATAAATAATTAAATCAATCATATATCAAATAAAATATTTGCACTATATGAAAATAGTGCAAATAAACTCAACATTCAATTCGATATATTGAAGCAAATGAGAAACCTTCCTAACCACCAAGTCAACTTCGTGAAGGTTTTTGCCATTTCTATTTGAACACTTAAAAAGTGAAAACTTACCATAAACTATATATTGAAGCATAAACTCAACATTCAATTCGATAAAAGTACCCTTCATTTTTTTTTTAAAATCATTATATGCATTGAACTAACTTTATTAATAAATAATAGTTTGTATGTCCGCTCTACACTGCAGGCGATCAAGAAAATTCTAAATGTAAAAAAAATATTTAAGTTTAAAGAAATTCTTTGATATTGTTATTAAAACTAAAAATATAGTTTTCTTTTTCAAAATAATTTTTTTTATCAATATATTACTTATTTATCTTAGCAAATAAAGGATTTTTAACTCAAGTCATTATTTTTGTTAAAAAACATTTTATTATTGTTATATAATATGTACATATTTTATATGTGATTGAAAGTTAAACAAATCATGAAGGTAATAAAATCATGTTCAAAATTTATTTAAAATTTTTAAAAATAAAAAACTATTTTAATTGAATTTTTATGAACAATTTATTATTATTATTATTATATTATATACATAATAATTGAAAGAATATTATTAAAATTAAAATAAAAATTTATAATAGTATTTAAGAACCATATCAAAAAAAAACTAAAGAACAAGTGAATCTTGTAATTTTTTTTAAGGTATAAAAAAATAAAAAATAAAATTCTTTTTGAAATTAGTTAAGCTTACCGCCCGGCTTATTGTACCAGGCTTATAATGCATGGGCCTGGAGGTCAAGTCCACACGCTTAACCCTACTTTATTTTTTTTTAACATTCATATATTAATTTGTTTTAAAAAAATAACAAACTACTTGCGATCTTTGCAACTCCATACATACAAATCATCTCAACTGCAGCATAGAATTATTATAACACAATTTAAAAATATATTAAGATGTTTTACTATATTCATATAAATAGTAAATTATCTTAAAAAATCCTAATTCTTTTAGAGTGACAGTAGAATTAAATATATTATCTTAACTTAAAATTAATTATACATGCCAGAATTACAAAGACTTATACTCTCTATATGAAAATAATTATTTTCTTATACGAATAAAATTATAATTACAAAGTATAAGTTAATATGTATATTGAACTCTAGAAT
>Ga0307515_10009125_pt1 | contig 19238 bp, 4 predicted proteins | sample 17_EM_MG_FD_194513 | JGI IMG/M metagenome (GOLD analysis project Ga0307515, IMG submission 194513) | Populus trichocarpa ectomycorrhiza microbial communities from riparian zone in the Pacific Northwest, United States - 17_EM | ecosystem: Host-associated > Plants > Roots > Unclassified | place...
ATCCGATATCCGGGCTATCCTCGGATAGGATTATTATCCGCCCGACCGGATAGGATAATCTATCCTCCGCAGGTCTGGTGTAACACTAATCAGTAAGCGCGCACAGATCAGCAATTACTTGACACCTCCCACCGAGCGATATACGACAGCGACCACCCGTTTAGACTCCTAGTACGACCTGCTAGAAGGTCGGAAGTCGGGGATTACGGACTTATCTCTAACTCCATATACTTATTTAAGTCTTAGTACGGTTTACTAGAAGTATAATAGACGCGAATACAGACCTTTACGGAACCCCCCTATCCTTAAACCTCGAACCCCTATTCTTACTACACCCTCCTCCAATACCTCTAACCTCTTTTCGGACCCGTTACGGAGACCTCCTACCCCTTTATAAACTACTACGGACCTGTCAAGACCCCTTACGGACACCCTTACCCTTCTATAAACCACCACGAACCCACTAACCGCTTTTACGGACCCTATAAAACCTCTACCACCCGCTATATACTACACTATATATATAGTATAGCAGACCTAAGCAAGCAAGTTAATGAAGGTTAAAAGAAGTAGAGATAAGGAGTTGACGTTACGTTTATAAGCGACGTTAACGACTATATTAAGTTTAAAATCCTTAAATACGGATATTTCAAGCTTATAAATAATGACGACTTATAGGAGCAATACCAGGAAGACTTTGCAGACTTTACGGAAGCTACTTTTAAGGCTTACGACCGTATAGCTACCTATAACTTGCGAACCCTTTTATATTACCGAGGTGTATAGGTCAACAAGCGAGTTACTATTACACAGTCTTTGTACGATATATTATACAAGGAGGACCAAACGAAATAGACTAAAGAGGAAGTCCTAGACCACATCAATACCAATGGATTCTTTGCCTCTTGTAAACTCAACGGGATCTTTGTAGGACCTTCAATATATACAAATCCACCATTACCTGGAGAAATAGGACTTTTGCCATATACAACGTCACATTCCCAACTTGCCCAGCAGCCTACCCAGCAGCCTACTCAGCAGCCTGCCCAGCAGTACAACCCTCGGCAGCTTGGCTAACAGCAGTATACCTTATAGCAGAACGGTTCTACGGAACGTCCTAGGGGGGTGGTCATACCAAAGGAAGAGCTGGATGAGACGTCAAAGGAAGAGATCATTGAAACGTCAAATAAGGACGAGACTTAGGTGGACTCTGGAAATCGACAGGTAGACTCCAGCGGAAATTAAGACCAAGCGATCGATTAAGAGAAGCTCAACTCTCAAGACGATAACGTAATAGGCCCGCAAGCTCCGTCCCTACAAGCTCCGTCTCTATAAGCTCCGTCTACACAAGTTCCGTCCGTACAAGCCCTATCCGTACAAGCCCCGCCCGTACAAGCTCCGTCCGTACAAGCTCCGCCCGTGCAAGCTCCACCCGCACAAGCTCCGTTCGTACAAGCTCCGCCTACGCAAGCTCCACCCGCACAAGCTCTGCCCACGCAAGCCCCGTCTGTACAAGCTCCGTCCACACAAGCTCCGCCCGCGCAAGCTCCGTCCGCGCAAGCTCTGTCTACGCAAGCTCCGCCCACGCAAGCTCCGCCCGCGCAAGCTCCGCTAGCTTTACCCTCTTCGTTAACTAAAGCCAAGGAGCTATGGCAGCCAAGCTTATACAAGCCTCCGCAACCTGCCCAGCAATCACTACCTGCGTATCTTTACCCTGGTACTGCTAACACTGACCCTAATACACAGCTGCATATAGACCAACCCATGTACGACCCCTACTTTCCCCAAAATAAGACCCCCACAAAGGCAGAGCAAAACGAGCTATATAAGGCAAAGCCTATAGCTAAGGAGTCCGTTATATGGGAGAAGGAATACCCTAGTTAAGGAACATATACTACCTCCTTTACGGACCGCCGCTACCGCCAGCAGTACCGAAATCCACCACCTATACCGCCGTTTCGACCACCCCTTGAGCTCAACCTACATTCAAGAATCTTTTAACTACAACCCGTACTACCTTACCAGTACTAAGATCTACCGCCTGCACCGCCGTTTCGACCACCTATTAGCCAAAAAGCTGTATAGAGTCCTTAAACACTAAGGGAGGTAATACAAGTAAGTCGGTTAATTAGGGCACATCAAAACGAAGTACTTCTAGTGTTGGAACGAGACTAACGGAGCACTTACGGCTTATTTACGGCCCGTTGGAAGGCCGTACGGTTCATTTTACGGGCCGTAAGCAGGACTTACGGCCAGCTTGGAGCACCGTTTGGAAGACAACCAAAAAGGTACTTTAGGAGAGATTTCCTACGCATTTCTTTTATATTTTATGGTTTTATTTTTATATATTTTGCATTTTATAGTTTTATTAAAGCAAATTACAGAGGTTATATACAAGCGGTTCTATTTTTAAGTACCGCCAGTGTATAATTATAGCACCTATTATACGGAGGAATTTCCTATATATTTCTTTTGTGTTTTATAGTTTTATTTCTTATATATTTTTTATATTTTACGGTTTTATTAAAGCAATTACGGAGGGATTTCCTATATATATTTCTTTTTATGTTTTACGGTTCTGTTAAAGCAATTACGGAGGCCATATACAAGTGAGTCATTTTTAAGTACCGCCAGTGTCTGAATAAGTTCAAATGGCTATTTATGGACGCAATCACGTGAGCTAAGCGAGCTTAGGAAACCCCTTAAATTCTACCTCTTTATGTACGATTAGAAGAACAAGTCACTACCATCCTAAAGAGCATACGATACTATACGTATTTCGTGCCCCGGGATATGACTCACTTATACTATTAAGTTGGTACAAACAGAAAGGAATAATAAGAACTGTTTAAAAAAGTTAAAAAATTATTTATCTAGGAGCCAGTTCTTAAAATCTATTAACTAGGACTAGAAACGGTTATAAAGATAAATATATTAGACTTTGTACTAGGGGTATACTTTATATAGAAATATCTAGATAGATAGCATATAGTAGTATACTATAGTCGGAAGATAACACTACTAGAGTTAAACTATAACATCTATAATAAGGAGTTACTAGGTATAGTTACAGTATTAAAGAAATAAAAAGCATTCTTATAAGGTACAGAGAAACTATTTATAGTTAAGATGGATTATAAGAACCTAACAGAATTCCTAATAATAAAGGAACTTAACTAAAGATAGGTTAGATAGGTAGAAATACTTATAGAATACTATTTTAAGATTTAGTATACTAAGGGTATAGATAATACACAAGCAGATGCTCTAAGTTAAAAAGCTAAACTACAAAATAATAAGAAGCCATTAGGGGCTTTACTACGAAAAGATATAGATAAACTAATTAGGTATAATTACCTAAAAATTATAATAACTTAAGAAGAACTAGAGAGAGTTTATAAGTTACTAGAAAGCTTTTAGGCATAAAGAATCTTTAAAGTATAGCTAGAAGAACAGTTAGAATATCTAGGAAAAGAAATACTATATAAGCATAGAGAGGTAAAGTATATCCTAAAAAGTATAGCAGAATACTTTATAAAAGACTTCTATAAGGGATTAACTTAAGGATATAATAGAGTCACGGGCTTAGTACCAAGACTCTAAAAGGAGTATATTATTAATAGAATCTAGAACCTAGCATAAAAGGTTATAAAAGAATATCTAGATTATTAGAGAAATAAACTAATAAGGCATAAGCCATACGGAGGGCTACAACCTATTAAAATACTAGAAAGACCATAGGAGGTTATATTATAGGACTTTATCATAAAGTTACTAAAATTAAGAGATCCTATTACTGGATAAGATTATAACGCGATTTTAATAATAGTGGACAAGCTTATAAAGTGGGGATACTTTATAGCATATATAGAAGAGATATTAGCAGAAGATATCGCTAGAATCTATATTAAAGAAGTATTTATAAGATATAAAGTACTAAATAAAATTATATTGGATAGAGATCTAAGATTTATAGCAGTATTTTAGGAGGTATTCTTAGCGGAATAAGGAGTTAGAGTAGCAACTTTTACCGTATATTATCTGCAGATAGACGGTTAAACGGAAAGATTAAATTAGACATTAGAGCAGTATCTAAAACACTATATTAATTACATATAAAATAATTAGGTATTATTATTATTAATTATACAGTTTATATACAATATAACACTACAAAAAGGAATAGGTATATTACTATTTAAGGCAAATTACGGATATAAACTAAGAATATTATTATTGCTACGTTAAGTAAAGAAGATAAGTAGTATAGCTAAGTAGAGAATAGAGATATTAATAAATCTTTATAAGAACCTTATAGAAATAGCAAAAGTGGTATAATAAAGAATAAAAAAGTACTATAACGCTAAGAGATCTAAGGGACCAGATCTTAAGGAGGGAGATAAAGTGTGGCTACTATATAAAAATTTTAAAAGCTAACAACTAAGCAAGAAATTAGACTACGTTAAACTAGGACCTTTTAAAATTATATAGAGGATTTTACCGGCCATATTTAGGTTAAACCTACTAGCTAAAATAAAAATCTACCCTATACAGTATATTATAATACTAAAGCTAGCATATGGGAATGTTAAGCTACTAATTTATGAAGATACGTATAGAGAACAAGAAGAGGACAAATAGTAAGTTTTAAAGATTATTAGTTATAAGGACGTTAATAATAAAACATAGTATAAGGTTAAGTAGATAGGCTATAATAAGACTACCTAGGAGCTACTAGAAAATTTAAAGAACGCTATAGAAAAGGTATAGGAGTATTAGAAGAAATTAGGTCAGGCAATATTAATAAGAAAGGGTTAAAAAATAAGTTACTTAAGGGGACCCAGGAGGAACAGCTACCAAGCTATTTAGACTTATTTTCTTTATAAGGAAATCCGTCCTTTTATTACTAAATTCCTATAAACCCTATTTTATAAGCTTCTACTCCTTAAAGCGAACCTTCTTATAAACCTATTTAAGGTAAAGAAGTCGGGTAGAGGCCAAGAGACGAGTTTTAAGGGTACGCTATTGAGCAGCCGTAGCTTCCTGCTCCGCCATTTACAAATAACGTAGTTTATCTAAGGTACTTAAGAGCTTACTATTGAGCTTCGCAGCAGTAAATTAAATACAAGACCCTAAGACAAATTAATTAGGGCACTAGGCGACTATTAAGGAGAATAGGACGTGTATACTTAGCATTAAAAATAGAGTAAATGTTATAGAACAAACGAATATTCGCTTTAGTGCACTCTAAGTAAAAGGAGGGTTGCTAGAATAAAGGACTCGCTAACGCAATACAAACTAACCCCTTTTTCGCACAACAAGAATAAGGAAAGGGTATTATTTCACCTAATAATAGAATAGCAGTAATAGTGCAAGTACGTTAAACTATAGAAAAAAGAGAGATTGCTTTAGGTATAATAAGTAACAATATTAACTAAATTAATTAGACGGATATTATACCTCTAGTAAATAACTTAAAGATATTTAAAATCTTTAAGGACGAAGATAAAGAGGAGGGAGATAGTGTTATAGACGCTTTAAATATAATATTATAACTACTTAAAGAGGAGTTAGGAGAAGCTAGTTAGTTAATATAAGCACAATCTAAAATAAAGCCAGTAGAGCTATATAACAAGGAATAGTAACTAAGTTATGTAATATAATCTATATAATCTATATAATCTATAGGATCTATAATAGAGTAAATAGAGTATACGTACCTTATATATAAGGAGGGTTTTCTAGGAGTACGGTTATGTATTTAAAGGACTATAGTCCCTACTCTAGATAGTTCTTTCCTTATAGTAATTCTTAGAATATAATTAAAGTTAATCTATTAGGCAACTACTCCACTAGTTATTATTACGTTGTTAACTTTAATTTGCATTACCTACACACCTAGCCTAATAATGAGCCTATTATAGTACCTGCTATAAGGTTCCGTTACATATCTAGGCATTCTTTTATAAGGAATCTTCCTAATTAAAGTATTAAGTCCCCTTATCCTTAAACTTCTATAGGGTGCCAACTATATATATACTTAGCGTTTCTATATTTTACCTTATCCGGTACCTAATATATCCTTATTAGGTACTTTTAGTTCTTATCTTTTAGTGCTCTATATATATTATATATATTATTTATATATACAATCCATACCAATATATAATGCGCTTAGTATCTTAGGTTAACTCTTAGCTCGTTTTTATCCTTAAGTTTAAACCTTTCTTATATTAATCTAAGCGTTACAACTTTATTCGCTAGTACTAAGATTTACCTCTCACTTCTCTAGTCCTCTAATTACTCCTTTAGATCCTTTAATATTATAATTAAGGCCCCTTTAATATAAGTTATAGCCTTTTCTATAATTAGGTAGTCTTAAATAACTTTTTTGTTTAACTATATATAGAAATCTTCCTACTTATTATTATGTCGCTATCTATACCACTTTTAGTATAGCCCCTTAAGTATATATAGCGTGTCCGTAAGGAAATATCTTCTTATTACTATATTATAATAGCCTTTTATATATTGTTCTTTAAATCTAATTAAAATCCCTAGATCCTCTTCTTATTCCAGTTTAGTAAGCCATTTAGCTCTTAGTGTGCCTATCTTAGGCCTATTAGTAACTCTTTATATAGGTACTCTGTCCTTTATATATCCTAATATACTAGATCTCTTATCTAGTTTCTATTCTTACTATACAGTAATTCTTACTTTAAATTCTGCTATAGTTTCTTTCTTTTCGCGTCTTATAAGTGGATCTTTAAAGTCTTCTTACTTTTTAATTCCTTTATTAATAGTCCTTATTTATATATTAAAATCTTAGTTCCATAGAATTCTTAATCCTAAGCTTACTTCTCTCTTAAGCCTTACTCCTGCCTTAGTCTAACTAGGCTTAGGTGTTCTTATCTTATCTTAAAAGTCTTAAATCTTACTTATCTTATCTTAAGAATCTTATACTTTTAGGAAACTCTATCCCAAGCTTATTTATATATTCTTAAATTAAGCTACTGCCCTACTCTATTGGTTTTCGTCTATTGTAGGTCCTTAGGTATACCTTATCTTATCTTAAGAATCTTAGTTATCTCTTATCTTATCTTAAGAATCTTAAGCCTTTAGCCTTTTACCTTTATTAAGTAGTAAATTAGCACTAGCAATCGTTTGCTTACTTAATCCCTTTAAAATACTCTTTCTTCCGTCTTGTAAAGCGATAGATGCCGTATCCAACGGTGTTATAATTCCCGTTAACGTACTTAATAAGCGAGTCGGCTATATAAGCAAGCCGGCCACCCCACCAACTTTCTACTATACGCTCTATATTTCCTACCATGGCACAACCATCTCGTACGCGATAACCCTATAACGAAGCAGATATGCTCCTTACTCTATTAGCTCTTAATAGAGGCCAGATTAAAAGCGTACGGAAGGCTGCATCTATGTTTAACGTCCCCTGATCTACGCTCCAGGACCAACACGCCAGACTCGCGCCATAACGCGATTGCCAGCCTAAATTAAAGAAGCTTACCAAGCTAGAAGAGGAGGTGATTGTTAGGCATATACTAGATCTAGATTTATAAGGATTTGCGCCCTCTCTAGGTGCCGTGCGAGATATAGCAGATAAGTTGCTTGCTAAGCGCGGCGCTAGTTAGGTTGGCTAAAGGTGGCCTTATAACTTTGTTAACCAAACAAATAGCCTTATAACACGATTTAATCGACCCTATAATTAATAGAGAGCTCTATGTAAGGATCCTAAGGCTATTAGGGCCTGGTTTGAGCTTATAGCGCGTACTAAGGCTACATACGGTATACAGGATAGGGATACCTTTAACTTTAACGAGACTGGCTTTATAATGGGCAAGGTATCGTTATAGCTAGTTATTACTGGCTTAGAGAGACGTGGTAGGCTAAAGGGGCCTCAGCCAGGCAATTATAAGTGGGTTATAGTAATCTAGGGAATTAACGCTGCTGGGTGGGCAATCCCGCCCTTTATTATCTTTGCTAGCAAATACCACCTCTCTACTTGGTACTAGGAGGATATACTACGTAACTAGGTTATTATAGTTAGCGATAATAGCTAGACTATTAATGAGCTTAGAGTTGCCTGGCTAGAGCACTTTATTACGTATATAAAGGATTATAGAGTAGGCACATAGCAGCTGCTAATTATTAACGGCCATAAGAGCTATAGCTCGCTCGAATTCCAGGATATCTATAAGGAGAATAAAATCTATACCCTCTATATGCCGCCTTATTCGTCGCACCTCTTACAGCCGCTTAATGTTGGCTGCTTCTCGCCGTTAAAGCGCGCGTACGGCTACTAGATTAGCAGCCTAATCTAGAGCCATATTAACCATATTACGAAGCTTAAATTCCTACTAGTCTTCTACGCAACCTATTAACGATTAATTACAAAGGATAATATCTACGCTAGCTTTTAAGGCGCTGGCCCAGTCCCATATAATCTAGAGGTGGTGCTCTTAAGGCTCGATGTAAGGCTTTATACGCCGCCGCTACTAGCTATACTAGAGCTCTGGGAGTCTTAAACACTAAGTAACGCGCGCGAGCTAGCCGCTTAGTTAACTCTCGTTTGTAATTAGATTTAAAGGCATTAAGATTCTTCTCCTACGTTAATTCTCTAATTAGTTAATCAGCTTGCGAAAGGCGCTAAGATAATAGCGTATTAAATTATACTACTGCGCAATTAAGTCTCTACTCTTAAGAAGGTAAATAAGGCAGCTATAACGCGTAAACAGCGCAAAAGGAAGCGGGTTTAGAAGCAAGGCACCTTATTAAAGGTAGAGGGAGAGGAGATTATTGCTTAAAAGGATATTAAGCAGCAGTAAAAGGGCAAAAGGCGTTAAGGTAGGGTGGAATTAGGCATAAGCCAGTAAGCCCTAGCACGCTGCACGCGCTGCAGGGGGCCTGGGTATAACTTACGTACCTGTAAAAAGGATACTGTAGATACTGCTTGAGTCAGGATAGCTACTATATTAATAGTATTTTAATGCGTTGTTGATCTACGTAGCTGTAAAGGTAGAGAAGCTTGGTGGGGTGGCCGACTCGCTTGTATGGCCAACTCGCTTATCAAGTACGTTACTAAACCTTGCTCTATAGCGGTCTTAGTCTCTACTTCTATTATTACGCCCTTAAGGTCTATATACTTCTAGTAAGCTGCCCTTATTACCTTATTGTCGCTAAATGTTTCGCCTATATTAAACTTATTGTCTTTAATATCTAGTCTTCGCAATAGTTCGTTAGTTCCTTTAAACTTTATTAATTCTAGCTCTTATAGCCAATAACTTACGCCGTACTTAGCGTCTTTATAAATTTAGTATGTATTATTATAACAAAATACAAAACTGTTAATTAAACACTCTTTTATTTCTTATAGTATACTATTATCCCTTTATATATATATATCGTCTACTAGTCTAGTTCCTTTTATTATATAATGACTCTAACCATCTTTATAATCCCTAGCGAAGTAACCTTATTTTCCACAATTTATATAAACTCCGTCTTTAAACCACTAACTTTATTATAGGGTCCGCCTAAACGTCTTCTACTACTAAGATCCCTGGTTTAGCCTTTACTCCTTAGTCCTATAATTACTTAATCCTTAACCTCTAAGTTTCTATGGTTTCTTAGCCTATCTTTTATAGGTTTCTTTAGTACCGCTTAGGTCTATTAGCTCTACGCTATATTATATTTTCTAATTCTACTTTAATTATTGCGTGCTTTATATCTTATATAACTATAGAACTCTATCCTAACCCCTCTTAGTCTATTCCCTTTAGTAGATCTAATTATTAATCTTAATTGCTTAATCTATTAGTTCCCTTAGGGTATCCGCATCTTCTATTAGGATAATCGCGTCCTAGACTTTAGCCTTAAGTCCTTATTTATACTATACTATAAGCGCCTTATTATTCCACTTTACTTATATTACTAGCGTCTGGAACTATATAGTGTACTTAATTGCTAAGGTTCGCTATATAATATCTTAAAGTTTCCTTTCCGCTATAGTTATCGCCTTAGGGTCTTTAAATATTTATATAAGTTGCTCCGCGAATCCGCTCTAACTAAAGAACATAAACCGTACTTCTTAGTTAGTAGTTATTATACCATTTGCCTGTATTTCCGTAAGGTAAAATTTAAACTATTTAAGTACCTTTCCTAATAAGAATAGTCCTATATATGCTACTTAATCCATAGGTATTATTAGCTTTACTCCTTCCTACGTAACTTTAAAGTGTATTTACGTAAGGAATCCCTTAAGCTTTAATCTTTCTCCTAAGAATCTTTTAATTAATGGTAACTTAACCTTTACTGCTCCTATCCCGTTAATCCTATTTTTAAGTATTATATTATTTTCCGTTAGCCGGTTAACTATCTCTTATAACTATCTAACCGTCATAGGTTGCTGTAAGTTAGTATCTGCTATACTAGTGTTATTTCCTAAAGTAGTTACTGCCGTTAATAGCGTTATAGTGGCTGCTTTTGGTGGTATGTTATTCGACTTCCTATTAATACCGTAACTAAGTAGTGATTGTATAACGGAACCTTATAGTAGGTACTATAGTGGGTCCTGTTAATAGGCTAGGTATATAGGTAATGCAAATAAAGTTAACAACGTAATAATAACTGGTGGAGTAGTTGCCTAATGGATTAACTCTAATTATATTCTAAGAATTACTATAAGAAAGGAACTATCTAGGTAGGGACTGTAGTCCTTTAAATATACGACCGTACTCCTATAAAATCCTTCTTATACGTAATATACGTGTGCTCTATCTGCTCTATTACAGATCCTGCGGATTACATAGATTATATAGATTACCTTACGTGACTTACTTACCATTTTGCATTACATGGTTCTATTAGCTCTATACTGGACCGTGCCCGTATTAACTAACTAGCTTCTTCCGACTCCTCTCTAAGTAGTTATAACATTGTACTTAAAGCGTCCGTAACAGTAAAGGATAGAAAGGTTTAATTATTTCTACCTATGTTAATAATACTAAAATTATCTATAAAGATATAGTGGTAGTTAATTAGGTAAAAGTAGAGCTTAAGGCAGCCTTTTAAATAATAGATCTTAGGCTAATAAGCTTTTACTTAGGTATAATAGTTACAAGAAATTAAATAAAGAAGAAGATTATACTTTTATAGCAAGCCTACCTTATTAAAGCTCTTAAACGTTTTAGATTACGAAAGGCTAATACCTTACTAGTACCTATAAAGCACTTAATTAAGCTTGTAGTTAATTAAGAAACTACTAGTAAGGACGACGTTAGAAGATACCAGAGTATAGTTAGTTTAGTTATATTTCCTATAATAGAAACAAGGCTAGATATCGCCTTTACGGTATTAACGGTGAGCCGTTTCGCCTATAATCCTACCTCTACCCAGATAATAGCCGTAAGACTTATCCTTTAATACCTAGCCGGCTTACTTAATAAAGGAATTACCTATAAAGGCAATAAGAACCTAGACCTTACACTAATTAGCTTTAGTAATGCCAACTAGGGATAAGATAAAACTATAAAACGCTCTATATTAGGCTTTATATTATATTAAATAGAGGACTAATTTTATAGAAATTAAAGCTATAAGCTACTATTTCACTATTAATATATTAATTAGAGTATATAGCTCTAACGGCTGCAGTAAAAGAGGCTATATAGCTTTAACTTTTACTTATTAAACTATGTGTACTAGACTAGAGCGAATAGTTTGCTAGGATCTTAATTAAAACCGATAACTAAGCTGTAAAAGCGTTGGCTAAAAATATAGTTTAGCATAATTAAACGAAGTATATTAATATCCAGTTTTACTATATAAGAGATAAGATAAACAGTAATAGGATTAACCTTATATACATTACTTTAATTAATATAGCGGCCGACGGCCTTACTAAGCCTCTTACGGGTCCTTAGTTCTACGCCTTTTTTAAACACCTTCAGATAGTATAGAAACTTAATTAACTACACTAGGCCTTAATAGAAAATTAGTACACAATTAGTAGATCTTTAGAGAGTGCGCTAAATAACGCCTTAAGGCCTTAAAACGAGCGATAGAACTTAACCTTAATCTACTAACCTACTACTTAAACCTACTACTCGAACCTACCACCTGAACCTACTACCCAAATCCAACAGCCGCAATATTAGGGAGGGCTTATACCGGTAGGAAGGATAGATATACTTTAGGAGAGATATAAGGCGAGGCTATAGGGCCTTTAGAGCTCTATAGGCAATATAGAACACCTATAGGGAGGTGCTGCTGAAATTTTAAGAGACGTTTTACGGAGTAAGCGCTGTCTCTAGACGATAGGGAGGGCGTAACTCCTTATTAGGTACTTGTTCTACCTTAGAGGAACTCCAGCAACCCTTATTAAGTAACCCTATACCCTTATATATAGTGTATATAGCGGTATCGTTGGCTGAGCTTAAGGGAGGGTGTTGGAAAATAAGCCCGCAACGATATTACGTGATGAGACTTATAGGAGACATCTCTTGGCAGGAATCTGACCAATTAGACCGTCGGTTGAAGTTCCTTGAAATCTCTTCAACCACCTATATAGAAAATAAGCAATACACAGAGTTTTAGCTCTATAGCCTCAACCAACACAACCTAACTACTACCTCTATCACCCCCTTCTTACCACGACTAGTTGTAACGTGTCCCGCTCCACATCGCCAAATGGCCAAAAAGACAGACGGTGCTCGCGAATCTATTGCGACTGTTGCGGGATCCAATATATGTACTCTTACATTAGTCTGCTTATATTAATAACCTAGAGTTAAATATAAGTTAAAGACCTCCTATATTCTATTTAGCGCGCGAAAGAGTTAATTTAGTTATATCTAAGCTATATATCTAGCACTATTAGAGTATACTAAATTTTATTAAGTAAACAACTAGACGGCAAGCCTGTATTAGGAAATAGAGGCGTCTCGTTCGGGGACCCCGCTCCTCGCTTACCACTTTCGCGCTACGCCTGAACTAGCAATCTTTATCAATATCCACTATAAAGGGCCGTCTCTTCGCCATCTTTCTCCGTTCACCTTCTCACCTTTTTCACTCCACTCTCATCCCTCCGTTTGCTCGCCCTCGTCCGCACCAGCCGCCCCATTGGGCCTCGCTAATTCCCTGTGAGGCTTTTTTATGAGCTCGGCCACCGCTTCAAAGTCGCAGGCCTTGCCTCGCCCTCGACTCTCTTTCCGTTGCTCCATACTCTCTGTGGTCTCGCTCCCATGCGGACTGCGTAGTCCAGCTTTCGTGCACTGTAATTGCCGCCGGGAAGGAACTCCTGAGCTCGTCTCCCCAAGCAATTTGCGAACTATACGCCTCTTTCTCTCCCTCGCTCCTTTCTTCTCATTTTCTCTTTAGGACGATACCTCCTACCAGTCGTACAGTTAACCTGGACCTGCCCGATTTGAGCAACTTGTTCTCCGCCCCTCCGAAATCTCCGATGGCATTACTACGTAATGCCTTATGTATGTCTTAACTAATCAATGTATGGCGCTCGTACCGTTGCCTCAACTCCGAGTATCCTGGACTGCGCCCCCCCCCCTTGGGCGAATAGGCTAGCCAATCCCGCACTCTACCTGTTTCCCGCTCAGGCTGGACCTCTCGGTGATGACGTGGACCATCACTCACATGAGACATTGATTTCTTTCTCATGACCTCTACGTTGCCCTCATGGTCCTAGGAGGATGATCCGCCTCGTATGGAATTGTCTGGCGTAGGTGCAACGTTGTAGTGCAACCAGCGGGGAGCTAGGCCCGGAAGCTATCAGCTGGCAGCTCGGCGTTGGGTGTCGATGGATCGCGAGACATGAGTGGAGCCAACCAGTCCAACCATCCAACCGGAAAGGGCCAACCTCGGTGAGAATTAGGCATTCATGCATTGTCCAGCATAGCCTCGTCCGAGATTAAGGGGGTGCTCGATGACCGAAGAATTGGCTGGCAATCGGTGGTTTCATTCGGATAGAGATAGATCCTTAATCAACTAAGAGATGCGGAGAACGGCCAGGAGGGTTGCTTACAACTTCTCTTAGTCAATCTTCCGGAGAATCTGTGGATGCTCTTGTTAATAAAGTCTCTGCGGCACCCGTGAGTACGACATGCGACGGGCTGAGCTCCTAACCAGAACAGTCTCGAAGACGCCGAGGGCGATGAACCATGCGACGCCGTCATTACCACCCCCGACTTGGGTGACTCCCTCTGCACTACCCCTCACGAGTAAGCTTCTCGAGAGTATTGTCGGCAGCGTTACGTGGCCTCTGCTAGTTCAGGGGTTTGGTGCAACATGGTTGGGTCACGGGGCGGTGGATCTGATATTGACTGGGGGGCTTAAGGTATAGTAACCTAAAAAGAATAGATAATATCTAGTTAAGAGAATTACAAGACACTTAAACTAAATAGCCAATATAATATAGATTCTATAAGTTATAGAAGCTTTAGGTATACACTTTAATATCTCTTTAAATAAGAATCTAATAGGCTATTTAAATATATATACGGATATCGATATATAATATCTAGATATTAATTAGAGCTCTACCCTAGTCTTAGCTAAGTTAATAAATAAATAGAACGCTAAGGAATATTAAATATAAACTTACTTGCTTTATATCTAAAATAGAGGGCGGAGACTAAATACTAAGCTGCTAAAGTTACGTCATATATAAAACCAAGGGCGAAGATTAAATATTAAATAATAAATTCTAAGCGGCATCTAATTTAGAAGGTGGAGATTAAGTATTAATACGCGAATTCTAAACTATACCTAGTTTAGAGAGTGGAGATTAAGTATTAGCCTATAAACTCTAAGCCTTAAAGTTTCTTAGGGGCGGAGATCTAGTATTATAACTTAAATCCTAAGTCTTAAAATTTTCTAAAAGCAGAGATCTAATACTATATTATAATTTCTAAATTTCTAAGTTTCCTATTACCTAGGAACTAGTACTACGCTATATATTTTAAACTTTATAATTTTTATAATTAGAGATTTAGTACTATATTATAAAGATTAAACCTTAAGCTTATCTAAAAGTTAAGACTTAATAAGCTCTAGTACTTAGGCTACCCTAAAAATTTGGATTTAATACTACGCTATAAGCTTTAATATCTAGATTACTTTAAGGGCTAAGATTTAATACTCTATTATAAGCTCTAATTTCTAGATTACTTTAAAGGCTAAGGCCTAATACAATACTATAAGTTCTAATATTTAAATTATTTTAAAGGTTAAAATATAAAGCTACCTTATAAGCTATAATACCTAGCCTATATTAGAGATTAATTTCTAATACTATAGTATAGACTTAGATATCTATAAGCTATATAGAGTTAATATCTATTATTATAGTATAGACTTTATTATTTAAGAGGCTATATCTAATACTAAATAATAACTAACACTAATTATTACCTTAGAACTATTAATACCTAGCTTAATATTAATTCTAAAAGCGGGCTTAACTTTAAAATATTAGATATTCGCCCTATATTAAAGACTAGACCTAAGTATCGCGTTGCTAGGACTAATATCTATTATAGGGTTTTAGTATACTTAGCCTAAAGATATTCTACTAACTAGAGTCTAAGCTAGCTAGCTACGCGTTCCTACTAGATATAGGCTAAGAAGATAATAGTATTAATAGTCTTATATATAAATTTTTAGTGGATATTAATTAAGGTAGCTAGGCTACTTATATTTATAGACTTTAAGCTAGTAATACTATTGTCTCTCTATTATCCTAAACTATAGTAATATCTACTTTACGCTATCTTTTAATTTATTAACGCTAATTGCTAACTCTTTACCTAATTTACCATTTCTACCCCTATTTAAATAAAGGTAATAAACTTATCTAGATTATTACTAAGCTAATTATAATTAAGTAAGTTTTTCTTAAGCGCCTTATAACTAGTTATATATTAGGTGTAGCTATAAAGAGCAGTAATTTACTTATTAGATATAACGTAGTATATAAAGGTTTAGTTAATAAAATTGGATCTATTAGTAGCTAGGTAACTAGAATTCTAAAATAAGGACTAGAAGAAGGTTAAGGAAAGGACATCTATATATTGCCAAGTCCCTAGTGTAACGGGACTAGCCCAGTTACAGTAGGAATGTCTCGGTGAAACACTCAACAGATAAATTCCGACGCTTTGACCAAATTCTGCCGAATTCTGCTAGCTTAATCGACTTCTGCCAAGTTCTGCTAGATTAATTGAATTCTACCAAAGTCCGTTAAAGACCGCGTGCGTACGTATACACGCATCGACCACCAAGCCCCTAACTATTTAATTATATAACACACTTGTTATTGCTTCTCTTCTTTACGCAACGTCTTGTTCTTAGCGAGAGCTATATATCCTTAGATTTAGATAGAATTTATATCATTCCTTTAAATCTTCCCCAAAGTCTCTTCGCGCCCTAATACCTAGCCAAGCCTCTAACTAGGGTCTGTAACAGTGTTATAATATAGTTTAAAGTTAAATTCTAAATAGTATACTAATATTTCTTCTCTATTTAGTTATAGAACTAGTTTTTTATACTTACAATAAAGGTATTTTAATATATCTTTCTTAGAATCCCTATTATATATAGCCTATAGATATTAAAATCTTTAAAAGCCTATAAAGTAGAATTATAACTAAAGTAATAAGCCTAGCTACTACGTCAGGAAAACGGAAAGTGGTGTAGGAAATTGAGTTTCGCTAAAAGTATTTTTGGGGCCTAAGGCCGGCTTTTCGCTATATCAGCCAAGCCCTAGAGCTATACACCAGCCATCCGCTATATTAGCCAAACCCTACAGCTATACGCTAGCACTATGCCAGCTAAAAGAGTATAATACTATATATATTACAGCAATAAGCTAGCTTATAGCTATAAAATAAATATTATTATTATTATTACATTTATTACTATTAGGGTATTAAGATCCTAAAGGCCCCCTAGTAGGCTCCTAGTAGGCTTTCTAGCAGGCTTTCTAGCAGGCTTTTAGTAGGACTTTAGTTTTCCTAGTTATCTAAATCGTCCTAACAGCGCTCCTGGCCTACAGTGCTATTAGGTCCCCGCTATATTCCTAATAGCTGCCTTATTTTTTACCCTTCCTTCCTTCCTTATATCCTCCCTACCTAGGGAGGCACTAAAACGGCAGCCAGTAAAGAACTATAGCTAGAACTAGACGACCGTTGCTAGAACTAAACAACGATCGTTTAAACAACTAGTCAGCGCACACTATAAACAATTTAATTAATCGATCGAATCGAACTAGAGCCTCAATATCAGCCCGCTACTAAATTAAATTAAATTAGGTACTATAGATAGATATAGACGGTAATAGGCATATATAGGTAGGCACAGATAGGTAGGTATAGATAGGTAGGTATAGGTAGGCACAGATAGGTAGGTATAGATAGGTAGGTATAGGTAGGCAGGTAGGCAGGCAGGTAGGCAGACAGGCGGGTGCTAGGCCTAGTTAGGAAATTAGTACACAGCCAGTAGATCGTTAGGAATATCGCTAATTAACGATTTAGAGCCTCTGCGAGAGGCTTCCCACTTATCTTAACCAATTACTTAATACCCAAATTTTAAATTTTAAATATTATTATTATTTTTATATAAATATTGCAGTTATAGGAAATATTATAACTATTATGGTGAAAAGATATATTATTATTTTTAAAAATAATGTTACTAATATTACTAATATTGCTAAGATTGCTACTATTACTAATGTTACTAATAGGGCCTAGGGCTAGCGTAAAGAAGTGTATATAAATAAATCAGCGGATTTAGCTAAAATGACCCCTAGCTAGCCCCTACTACTTTCCTGTTTTTCTAACGTAGCAAATAAAGACTATTCCTTATAGTCCTCTAATATAATCTTTTATAAGTAGCTTTTTCCTTATTTATAAGAGTATAGATATTATTACGGAGTAAGTATAAGCGGCGATAATATATAGTAAGGTAGATATTATTAAGCTATATATATAAACTGTGTAAAAAGTCAAGACGTTATATAAGGAAAGAAGGTAGGAAAACGGGAAGAAAGGGCATATATCGTTAACTTAGTTGCTTAGTTAATACGTATATAGGGCAGAATAAGGTTTAGGTTATAGTCCTAGTAGAACTTAATAGAATTTAGTAAAACTTGGCAGAATATAGCAGAATGCCGTAGATTGCTATTAGATTACCATCAGATTACTATTAAATTGCCATTTTATGGTTAGTCTCTAATTACTAAATTAGTAGAAATAAGTGGATAGGTATAAGGTGTTACGGGGGTATCCCGTAATAGTACCCCCTCTTTAAACTTAAGCTTTTGCAAGATAGGGCTATAGTAGTTCTAGGTGGAGTTTGTAAAAGTCTTTTACGGCTTATATAAGTCCTATAGAGTTAACGGGTTCCTATAAGGACTTAGTAAAGCCTCTCCATTTTATAAAATATATATATTAGCGTTTCCATTTATTATACTTAATATTATTAATTCTTTTAATAAAGTACTTATTCTTACTATCCACTTTAACTGGTAGGGGAGGGTTCTATATCTATTTAGGCAGGGCGTCTAATATAGGAGTAGTAAGGTAAAGGACTAACATGTAGAATATAGGGTGGATTTTAACCGTATTAGAGAGCTTTAGTTAATAGGCGTGGGAGAAAATAACCTTCTTAACCTTATAAGGGCCAGCGTTCTTCTAATTAAGCTTCTTAATAGGTCGTTTTATATTTAGATTCCTTATATCTAGCTAGATAAAGTTACCAATTTAGTAGGCTAGTACTAGGGTTTGTTTCTTATTCGCTGCGGCTTTATAAACAGATTAGGCCCATATTATTTTATTAGCAAGAAACTATTATAGTTCTTCCATCTTCTCTATAAATTTATTTACTTTTATAACTTATAAGGTGTAATAAGTAAGGCAAGGAATATTACTAAAGGGTTTAAAACCTATTTATAGATACTAGCTATAGTTAGCTAGAAATAGGGAGACCTTTATAGTTTCTAAAACAGAATTATTTATAGTAAACTTAGTAAATATAAGCCAGTTAATCTAGTTATCTTATAAGTACGACGTGTATATCTAAATATACTATTCTATTATAGCATTTACATATTCCGTTTAACTATCCGTTTCTAAGTAATATACTATAAACAGCAGTACTTTAATATAGAGTTAGGTAGTTAGTTCTTTCTAGAATATAAAGATAAACTA
>Ga0307515_10009126_pt1 | contig 19234 bp, 2 predicted proteins | sample 17_EM_MG_FD_194513 | JGI IMG/M metagenome (GOLD analysis project Ga0307515, IMG submission 194513) | Populus trichocarpa ectomycorrhiza microbial communities from riparian zone in the Pacific Northwest, United States - 17_EM | ecosystem: Host-associated > Plants > Roots > Unclassified | place...
AGAAACTATAGTCACCGGAAAGTAAAAAGCTATTAGAGTATATAGTATAGGACTATAAAATAGAATTAGAACTAAAAATAAGTTTAAAGTTCTTTCTAATCTATAAGCTTACTAAAGAAGAAGGTAAAGCATTAAAAGAGTTTATTTAAGAAAACCTATAAAAGGGATATATTAGACCATTATAATTATTAGCGGGTTATCTAGTACTGTTTATACTAAAGAAGAATAGTAAACTAAGGCTGTATATTAACTATAGATAGTTAAATAGCATTACTAGAAAGGATAGGTATCTTTTACCCTTAATTAGTAAAATCTAAGATAGGATAGGTAACGCGTAAATCTTTATAAAGATAGATCTAAGATAGGCGTACTATTAGATTAGAATTAAGGAAGGTAATAAATAAAAGGCAGCCTTTAGGTTAAAGGAAGGACTATATAAGCCATTAGTTATATAATTTGGGCTTATAAACGTACTAGTAATATTCTAGAAGCGAATTAATAATATATTAGGAGAATACTTAGATAAATTTGTTATAGTATATCTTAATAATATTATTATCTACTTAATAACTAAGGAAGAATATAGAGAATACGTTAAATAGGTTTTAAAAAGACTATAAAAAGAACAGATGCTGGTAGCAATTAAAAAATATAAGTTCTTTATAAGGAAGACCGATTTTATTAGATTTATTATTAAACTAGGCTAACTTAGCATAGATCTAAAAAAGATTAAGGCTATAGTGAATTGGTAAGAACTAGAGAACGTTATATAGTTAAGATTGTTTCTAGGGGTTTGCAATTACTATAGAAGGTTTATAGCGCAATGATTAAAGGATATTAAGCTATTTACGCGATTAACGAAGAAAGAGAAACTATAGTTATAGGGAAAGGAGTAATAAGAACTATTTAAGGAAGTTAAAAGGTTATTTACCTAGGAGCTAGTTCTTAAGATCTATTAACTAGAACTAAAGACGGTTATAAAAATAGATATATTAGACTTTATACTGGGGGTATACTTTATATAAAAGCATCTAGACGGATAGTACCTAGTAGCATACTATAGTTAAAAGATAACACTACTAGAACTAAACTATAACATCTATAATAAGGAGTTATTAGGTATAGTTATAGTATTAAAAAAATAAAAAGCATTCTTATAAGGTATAGAAAAACTATTTATAGTTAAAATGGATTATAAGAACCTAATAGGATTCCTTATAATAAAGGAACTTAACTAAAAAGAGGTTAGATAGGCAGAGATGCTTATAGAATACTATTTTAAGATTTAGTATACTAAGGGTACAGACAACACGCGAGCTAATGCGTTAAGTTAAAAAGCTAAACTATAAAATAATAAAAAGCTATTAGGGGCTTTACTGCAAAAAGATATAGATAGATTAATTAGATATAATTATCTAAAAATTATAGCAACTTATAAAGAGTTAGATAGAGTTTATAAGTTACTAAAAAGCTTTTAGGTGCAGAGAATCTTTAAGGTATAGCTAAAAAAAACAGTTAAAACATCTAAAAAAAAGAAATACTGTATAAGTATAAAGAGGCGAAGTATATCCCAAGAAGTATAGCAGAGTATTTTATAAAAGATTTCTATAAAGGACTAACTTAAGGACACAACGGAGCTATAGGCTTAGTATTAAGACTCTAAGAGGAGTATATTATTAACGGAATTTAGGGTATAGCACGGAAAGTTATAAAAGAGTATTTAAATTACTAAAGGAATAAATTAATAAGGTATAAGCTATACGGAGGGCTATAACCTATTAAAATACTAGAGAGACTATAGGAGGTTATATTATAGGACTTTATTATTAAGTTACTAAAATTAAGAGATCCTATTATAGGATAAGACTATAATATAATCTTAGTAATAGTAAACAAGCTTATAAAGTAGGGATACTTTATAGCCTATATAAAAGAAATCTTAGTATAAGATGTTGCTAGAATTTATATTAAAGAAGTATTTATAAGATATAGAGCACTAAGTAAGATTATATTAGATAGAGATTTAAGATTTATAGTAGTATTTTAGGAAGTATTCTTAGCGGAACAAGAAGTTTAAGTAGTAACTTCTACCGCATATTATCCGCAGACAGATGGTTAAACGGAAAGATTAAATTAGATACTAGAGCAGTATCTAAGGCACTATATTAATTATATATAGAATAATTAGGTATCGCTATTATTAGTTATATAGTTTATATACAATACAACACCATAAGAGGGAATAGGTACTTTACTATTTAAGGTAAATTATAGATATAAGCTAAGAACATCGTTATTACTATATTAAGTAAAGAAGATAAGTAGTATAGCTAAGTAAAGAATAGAGACTTTAATAAATCTTTATACAAACCTTATAGAAATAGTAAAGGTAGTATAGTAAAGAATAAAAAAATACTATAACGCTAAGAGATCTAAGGGACCAGATCTTAAGGAGGGGGATAAAGTGTGGCTACTATATAAAAATTTTAAGAGTTAACGACTAAGTAAGAAGTTAAACTATGTTAGACTAGGACCTTTTAAAATTACGTAGAAAATTTCACTGGTTACGTTTAAGTTAAACCTACTAGCTAAAATAAAAATCTACCTAGTATAGCATATTGCAATATTAGAGCTAATATATAGAGATATTAAGCTACTAGTTTACGAAGCAAATATATATAGAGGGTAAGAAGAGGATAAATAGTAAGTTTTAAGGATTATTAGTTATAAGGATATAGATAATAAAATATAATATAAAGTAAAGTAAATAGGCTATAACGAGACTACCTAGGAACTACTAGAGAATCTAAAGAACGCTATAGGAAAGGTATAGAAGTATTAAAAGAAAATAGGTTAGGTAATATTAATAAAGAAAGATTACTAAAAAATAAGTTACCTAAGGGGGACCTAGGAAGAGCGACTGCTAAACTACTCGAAGTTATTCCCTTTATAGGAAGAGAGTTAGTTTTCTTATTACTAAGTTCCTATAAACCTTATTCTATAAGCTTCTACTTTATAAAATAAACCTTTTTATAGACTTTTTTAAAACAAATTAGTTAGGTAAATATAGTAAGACGGGAGTTAAGAGTACGCTATTAGGTAGTAACAGCCTCCTCCTTAATATTATAAGAATAATAAAGCTCCGCTAGGGCTACTAAGAGCTTATTATTAAGTTTTATAGCAGCAGATTAAATATAAGACCCTATAATAAATTACTTAGGAAACTTAATAACTATTAAGAGTAATAGGACGCGTATACTTAGCGTTAGAGATAAAGTAAACATTATAGGACAAACGAATATTCGCTTTAGTGCACTCTAAGTAAAAGGACGGTTGCTAGAAGGAAGGACTTACTAGCGCAATATAAACTAACCCCTCTTTTATATAACGAGAATACGGAGATAGTATTATCTTACCTAGTAATAATATAATAGTAACGGTATAAGACCGACGAGCTATAGAAGAAGAAGAAGTTACTTTAGGTATTATAAGTAACAATATTAACTAAATTAATTAAACGAATATTATACCTCTAGTAAACAACTTAGAGATATTAGAAATCTTTAAGGACAAAGATAGAGAGAAGGGAGATGGTGTTATAAACGCTTTAAGTACAATGTTACAACTACTTGGAGAAGAGTTAAAAGAAGCTAGTTAGTTAATAAGAGTACGGTCTAAAATAGAGCCGGTAGAACTATGTGACGAGGAATAGTAGTACGAGTTATATAATATAATCTGTGTAATCTGCAAGATCTATAGGATCTATAATAAAGTAAGTAGAGTATACGTATATTACGTATAAGAAGGATTTCTTAGAAGTATGGTCGTATATTTAAGGACCCTTAGTCCCTACCTAGATAGTTCCTTCTTTATAGTAATTCTTAGAATATAATTAGAGTTAATCTATTGGGCAACCACTCCACCAGTTATTATTACGTTATTAACTTTAATTTGCATTACCTATATACCTAGCCCATTAATAAGCCTATTGTAGTACTTGCTACAAGGTTCCATTACACTAGCGTAAGCATCTTAAGGGTACGGATTTCTTTTTAGAGGGTTTTAATTAATTACTAGTGTCGTAGTTTTTATTTGGCTTATTATTAATTTAAAATAGCTTAGTTTTCTATAAGGGCGTCTATAAAAGACTTCTATATTCCTACTAATTATTCTTAAAGTGCGGATATAATGCTAGCGGCCATTATAGAAGCTTTAGGTTCGTTTTGCATGTTAATAATAATATAGGTAGTTAATGTAACGTAGTATTACGGAGTAAGTATAAGTGGCGATAATATATAGCAAGGTAGATATTATTAAGCTATATACATAAACTGTATAAAGAGGCTAAAACGTTATATAAGGAAAGAAGGTAGAAAAATAGGAAGAAAGGGTATATATTATAGACTTAGTTACTTAATTAATACGTATATAGAGTAGAATAGGATTTAGGTAGTAGTCCTAGTAGAACTTAGCAGGATTTAATAGAACTTAGTAAAACTTAGTAGAATATAGCAGAATACGGTAAATTGCCATTAGATTGCCGTCTCGTGGTTAGTCTTTAGTGACTAAGTTAGTAGAAATAGGTAGACGTATATAAGGTATTATAGGGTGTATCCTATAACAATACATCTATTTCTATAATCGTCTTTAGATCTAATTATTAGTTTTAAGGATTAGTTTTTAGGTAAACAACTCCTTACGTTTCTTAAACAACTTCTTTTACTTATTTCCCTATACCTATAGTTCCTCTTTCTTTTTTAATCTCGTAAATAGCTTAATACTTATTAACTATTATATTATAAACCTCCTATAGTAGTTATAAAACCCTAAAAATATTATTAACTATATAATATTCTTTAGTTCTTACTAACTTACTATAGCTTCTATTTTCTTTAGGCCTATACTAATTAAATTTAGTTTAATAATAAATCTAATACAATCGGTCTTCCTAGTAAAGAACTTGTATTTCTTAATGATTATCAGCATCTATTTTTCCTATAGTCTCTTTAAAACCCATTTAATATATTCTCCGTGTTTTTCCTTGCTTATTAAGTAGATAGTATTATTATTAAGGTATACTATAACAAACTTATTTAGGTATTCTCCTAGTACGCTATTAATTTACTTCTAAAGTATTACTAATACGTTTATAAGTCCGAATTATATAACTAATAGTTTATATAGTCCTTTCTTTAACCTAAAGGCTGCCTTCTATTTATTGCCTTCCTTAATCTTAATCTAATATAGTAAAACCCCCTTATAACGATACGACTTATTTAGCCAACCGTATCGTAATACTAAAGGTATCGTTATATTTAGTATTTGTATGTAAAATGCACCCAAAATTAAAATTAGGTAATAAAATTATATATCTACGCCCGCAAAGTCGCAATTAAGCGATTGGCTACACTAAAATATATTGTAATTAATTGCTGTTTGGTGTTCTGACTTCGTTAATTTTGAAAGTCATCGCTTATACCTCAATAGAGTCGTAATTATATCTCTATTACAATCTTCTTGCTATTCTTTATAAAGATAAAGCTTTTGCAAGGCCTTAAGCGCCTCATTAAGCTTAATAACTTTCTTATCTATCTCTATATCGCGATTGGGCCCTGCGTAGAGCTCTGCTATATACTTAATAAGATCCTCCATTAAATCCTCTACTTCTTTACCTAGTAGCTTAATAAAATTCTAAATCTTCGTTATAAGATAGATTTTCCCTGCTACTTATAGTTCTTCTACAATTTCCTATAGCTTATTAATAATAGGAGGATTTATATAACTCTAAGGGCGAGGCCGTGGGCCTATACAAGAGCTAAATAATATAGATTTAATAAAGCAGTTCTTAATTGTCTATAGTGTAACTTCCTACCAAGCTATAATTATCTATTATATTGCCTATAGGACATGCATATACTTAATTAGATCTTGGTTTTTAAGCGAATATTCTACTATAAACCACATTTAATATCTCTAGTAGAAAAGCTTAAAGTTTATAATTATCCCTTAGTTAAGAGGCTAGTATACGGAGGTGTAATTTAGAGGAAGGAACTTAACGCGCGTATTCTTAAAAGAGCCGTTCTTAAGGATCGTTTAAATAGCTGCTTTATAGGTGCTAAAGCCATTAATTAAGAGAAGTACTTTCCTACTAGACATTCTTTTATTAAACTAGGTAAGCTAATTAAGTATAATAACCGTTGTTATCTAGGCCTTCTTATTATGCCTCTAGGTAATATCTAATAAGGCTATATTAACTTTATTGGCCGTAAAGCAACGTGGCTATAGTGCTAAGCTAATTATAAGAAGAGGAAGCTTGTTAGAGCTATTTATATTTAAGTAATTACCTAGAGAGATTCGTGCCTTTTATATCTTTATTCCTAATTAAGCTTTAGTAGCCAATGTAGTATCTAGTATAGCCCCCTAAAATAGCCCTGTCTTATCTATATTATAAATATCCTTTAGTAAATAAGGTACGATAATTGCTTAAAGCTCTATTATGCGATCCTCTGGCCCCTCTACATTAACTAAGGTAGCCTTACTATACTGCTTTCTCTTAAAAATATTGTTATAAGATTTAAAGCCTTTTAACTAGCTAATAGACTACTTTAGCTCTGTTGTCTTAGCTAATATAGGTATCCGTTATTATAACTAAGAGGCGGTAGCATATATAAGCTCGCCAGAAATAGGAATTCGGAAGTTCTATAGGCGTTAGTGCCACTTAAAGAGAGCTTCCTCTAAAAGAGGCTGTTTAATATCCCTTTTACGCCGTTACCTACCTTACCCATATAGTAATTTGGCTATATTAAGGTGCTTAAACTTATTGCTAAATATTTCTAATATTAAGGATTAGTTAATTCTATAACGGAAGAAGTTAGACTATTAAGCAAGCTAGTTTTGCAATAGGTGGGGGTAATTTAGGTAGTGGGCGCGTATTTTTTGGTGTTTAAGGTTAGAATATCTATAATAGTGTTGCCTTTTAGGATTTTAATGTCTTTCTATAATAAATAAGGTAGAATTAAGTATAGAGAGTAAGATTTAAGGGTTATTTTAATAGATTTAAATCGTTATGCGGTAGGTATTAATAGCTAAACATGCGGTAAGTAAGCGTTAAATCCAATAAATTAAAATCTGCTTATACTGTTATTAGTAAGATACCTTAACGATATTACCAAAAGCTAGAATATTGTAATATTATACCAAAAAGGGTTAATTAAGGGTGTAGATCGTAATATAGAAGATATTGTTATATACCCCATATCGTTATAAGGGGGTTTAACTATAGTACGCCTATCTTAAATATATTTTTATAAAAATTTATATATTATCCATCTAATTTTAGATTTCGCTAATTAAGGGTAAAGAATAGCTATCCTTTCTAGTAATACTATTTAACTATTTATAGTTAATATATAGCCTAAGCTTTCTATTCTTCTTTAGTATAAATAGTACTAGGTAATCTGCTAATAACTATAATAGTCTAATATATCCCTTTTATAGGTTCTCTTAGACAAACTCTTTAAGTACTCTTAACTCTTCTTTAGTTAGTTTATAGATTAGAAAGAATTTTAGACTTATTCCTAGTTCTAACTCTATTTTATAGTCCTATACTATATACTTTAATAGCTTTTTACTATACTTATAGTATCTCTTTAGTATATAACTTAAGCCTTACTTAGCCTCTTTATATATCGCTCTAACTTAGTATTATACTAAATTAGTTTGTTATTACATTTTATATTATTGAATATTATTAATATTAATCTAACCTATAACCTAATTAATCTTTAGATTATATTTCTGTAACTAGGGCATCCTTAAAACTGCCTTATCTCGTCCTAATAGTAAAATATTAAAAGATATCTTAATTAGTCTTTCTTTAATAGTTATCTAAATAGGTCCTATTTTAAGATTAATAATGCCCCCTCTATAGGCTATTAGATCTCTTAAAATTATAACTAATAAATAAGGGCGCTCCTTCTATTTATAAGGTAGTCCTATTCGTTTAATTATTACTAGTAAGATATAGTTCCTTATTACTCCGCTATCTATTAATACTTAAAAGTATTAATCTTACTAATTAACTTATAAATTTAGGTATTATCTTTAAATTTCTTTAAGGGTCTAAGGCTTTATTACTAGCTCCCTCTAGTTTTATAGGCCTTGCCTTTTCCTAACTATTAGCTACTAGATCTTATTATACTTAGCTCTTTTTATAGCTAATACCTAGTTCGCTTTTTATCCTTAATATACTATAAATATATATTCTCTAGGTATTCCTACCACTATTATTTATTTAAGCATTTTTCTATAAGAAATCTTTTTAGTTAAAGTATTAAGTTATCTAACTCCTAAACTTCTATTAGATGCTAGCTATATATATACTTAGTATTTCTATACTATTACTTATCTAGCGCCCAATATATCCTTATAGGGTATTTCTTATTCTTTACCTTTAGCGCTTAATATATACTATATTAGTTATCTATATATACAATCTATAACAATATATAATACGCTAGGTACTTTAGGTTAACTCTTAATTTATCTTTATTCTTAAGTTTAAACCTCTATCTAGTTAATTTATATATTAATTTTATATCTACTAGTTCTAAGATTTGCCTTTCGCTTCTCTAGTTTCATAATCTTTTTTTTGTTTCTAGGCGTTATAATTAATGCTCTTTTAATATAACTTATACGTCTTTCTATAATTACTTAATCTTAAACAACTTTTTTATCTAGCTATATATAGAAGTCTTCCTATTTATTATTATATCGCTACCTATACCACTTTTAGTATAATTCTATAAGCGTATATAATCTATCTATAAGGAAGTATCTTATTATTACTATATTATTATAACCTTTAGTATACCGTTCTTTAAATCTAGTTAGAATTCCTAAATTCTCTTCTTCTCCAGTTCTTTAAGCCATTTTACTATTAACGTGCCTAGTCTAAGCCTATTAGTAATCTTTTATATAGGCACTCTATCCCTAAGTCTACCTAGTATTTTTAATCCTTAGTAACCTCTTTATTTATACCACGCTTTAATTTAATTCTTAAGTCCTTCCTAGTTCTCCCCTGGTTTGCGTTTAGCTATTAGATCTATTAGTTTTTTTTTAAAATTTTATAATTCTAGTATTAATTATTTAACTCTAACGCTAAATACTTTATTTACCTACTATAGGTATTCTTATTCGTTCTTTAAACTTTTAGTCCACTAGAAATTATTATCCCGTACTTATTTGTTTATCTTTAAACTAAACTACTACCCTTTCCTATTGGTTTTCGTCTATTATAGGTTCTTAGGTATCTTTTATCTTATTTTAAAAAATTTAAGTAGTTTTTATCCTTTCTTTAGAATCTTAAACTTATAGCCCTTTGCCTTTATTAAATACTAAAGTAGCTTACTATCTTACTTCTCTTACGTCTTATAAAGTAATAGATATTATATCTAATAGAGTCTTTACCAGTACAGCCGAAGACATAGGCCATCTTAGCTTAGTCGTTAGGGAAATAATCTTTATTAACTTTAAGCTTATTCTATAGTTAAAGCTTCCAATTACCAAATATAGGATTAGTTCCGTTTATAAGTAATAGGAAGTTTATAACCTTCGCGGATCTTAATAATATAGTGCATTAGGCTAGGGCCTTAAGGACTATAGTAAGTCTATCTAATAGGATATCTTAAGATATATAGGTGTCTCTAATTTTGAGTAGTTCTTATAGCAGTTTAATTTTAGTATTAGCTGCTGTAAGCTCCGCCTAGGGGGTTAAAATATTAACTATTTCTTTGTTTAAGGTATTTACAAATCTTATAGCTGCTTTACCTAGTACTATATTTTATAATATAGTAGTAGGGGTATTAGGTAATTCCGGGTAATTTCTTTAGGGGTTCTAATCCGTGCGTGTCTTATAGGTCCTTTCCTTAGGGTTTTATTCTTTTCCTTTAGGTCCTGTCCTTATAGTCCTAGTAATGTCCTTAGGGTCCTATTCTATGTCCTTGTCCTATTTATGGTCTTATAGATATTTTTAAGTTCCTTCCTAGGAAGAAAGGGTGGTTTAAGCTTTAGATAATATTAGCAACTTAGTTAATTAAGGTATAAGCACCGCAAGAAGGACGTATACAAGCCTGTATAATTGGATTGTCTATAAACGAGAATCTAAAGCTAAGGAAAATGAAAGGGGAGAATAGGCAGTGCCGCTTAAAGTTTTATATAACCTTGCGTTACGTAACCGCAATCTGCGGCAATCTATAGCAATTTGCCTATTAACTTGCCAGTACCGTAACACCTTAATGAGCACCTCTGCCTATTACTTACTACTATAGCTTTCCTTATACTCTTATAGAGCAAGTATTGCCTTTAAGAGTTGCCCAGCTTCGTTAATAAAGTAAACTATTACTACTTAAAAAGCTATCTTATTTAGCGCTGTCTAATAGTTAATTATAAAGTAAAGATTTAAGAGAGCTATAGAAAGCTTCTTCCTAATAAGATCTTTATAAACTATAAACGTTTTACTAAGTAGTAGAGGTACGGAGTATCGCGACTTTATAAGTAAGCCGTCTTTACCAACTAGTATATAATTATAGATATATAGAAAGGCCCGGGACTTAGGCCATTTAATAATTAAATAAGGAAGGTTATAAGTAATAATGAGGTAACGGAGAGAATCTAAATAGTCCTTTTTGTTTACGGCTTTTTTAAGGATTTTTATTACCTTTAAATCCTTTTTAGTATTATTTAATTTCTATTGTTTTGCGAATAAGGCAGCTAATATAGCTTTAGTATTAACGTTAACCTTGGCCTTCTTTGCTATATAGTAGATTCTATACTTCGTTTTTAGGTAATGCCAGAAAGTAGTAGCGCTAGTATTGTCCTTTAAGCACCGCTTTTAGTAAAAGATCTCTTAATTAGAATTACCCTAGTTAGGTTTACTAGGTGGAGGCTTTAATAAGGCGTAAGACTAGAGCTCCTTATCCTCTTATAACTTCTTCCTTTTAGCTTTAGGTGTGTTAGTTTAGTGGTAAGTATTGTCGCGGGCAAGCGTTATATTGTTAAACTTACGCGAATTATAATTGCTAAGGAGGGAAATAGTGTTAGTTTCTTCTTCTTATAGTCGCTTTTAGGTAGAGGCTTACGCAGGTATACGTTATAAGGAAGACATAGTTAGTAGGTAGTAATTAAAAAGGAGCTCTAAATAAAATACGCGTCGATATATATATATTAACTTTTCCTATATGCCCGCACGGACGTTTTTAATATGTAAAACTGCAGGCTTAGCGCTTTTTAGTTAATGCCGACTATATAGTTAGAAAATCAATAGATAACTTTCTTAATACTAAAGTTTTATTACCACATTCTATTCCTACCTGTTTTTCCTATATATGATTATATTAATTATAAACATGTAATTATAATCAGAGGTTTAATTTTGATTATAATTAATTAGATTATATAGTAATTATAACTTATATAACTAATAGAATTATTATATGCATCCCTAAGTATGGCAATAGCCTTATATAAAGACGAACCGATAAGAAGGAGAGGAGGGCTGTAAGCCTAAAGAGCTTATAAAAAGGTACTAAGGGCTAGCCTTAGCAGCCTATAAGAGCTCCCGGGCGTGCACTTAAGTAAAGGTTAAAATAACCCTTATATATAGGCCCTTTTATTTATATATAAACTCTAAAGTACCTAGATATTACTAGCGCTATAACCTAACCCTAGGAGTATAATATTGCCTACTTCGCCTACTATAGGGTATTAGATCTAGTTAATCCTTTAAGGAGTAGCCTAATACTATAGACGGCAAGGAAATCTACTTAAGAGCCAAGGTAGGATATACTAAGTATTTATAAGGTATTATAGGCCTACCTTTTATAGGTAGAGATTACATACCTTTTAACCTACTTAAACCACGTAGAACTAGGCGGTAGAGCTATTAAATAAAGTGCTCCACATTATTAGTAGGTTTTAGGTCGCTAAATTTAGGCATATAGTTAGGTGTTTATAGCCGTCTAACGGCAAGGTATATATAAATATTACAAAGCCGTTCTACTCTAAACTTAGTTAAGACAAAACTGCGAGGTATAACGACAATAGGGCTATTGTATTAGCATTATACAATGCCATTATAAAGATTTAAGAAAGTAATAAGTACTAGAAGCGGTCGCTACTCTAGGCGCAGTATATATATTTTAGGGCATAATCTAGTAAAGAGGTTATTAGTGTCAGATAGTTCATATAGAGCTATTCATTGATGAAATGGGTTGATTGATTCATGATCTTGATCTTGTCGATGGTTTTTTTGATCTAGGGCCCCTGGGCTTAGACGAAGATATTTACAATACACGTGACCCGTGCACGTGACCAGTGCACGTCCTACGCCACCGAGAATACAGATTATCTGACAATTAGCGCTAAGGGTAAGATTTAGGCACTTAATTTATAGATAAAAGGAGCTATATAGTTATATATTAATACCTAAGTATTTAATCTAAGGCGTAATAGCGGCTTTAGAAGCGACAAAACCATAAGGTTCTTAGTTAGATTATAATATATACTTTAGTTATATAACGCTATAGTCCTATTTAAACTCGCTAGGGCGTATTTAATTTAGCGTAGGTTGCGCTTTACTACTATATATAGGGAGGGCAGCTAGCCTGCTTTAGCCTTACCCTTATAAGCTGCTACTTTTTAAGGTTAAAGAATAGAGAAGGTATTATAGTGTTAAGGGTAAGTTTTATACTAAGTCTTTTCTAAATTATTAGAGTCTTGGTATAAAACTTACCCTTAATACCATAGTAGAGAAAATAGGTAACTATAGCCAGCGTTAGAACTAAGAACTATCTTAAGCTTAGCGTTGTGGCGGTTAAGCTTACCGCTAGCTAAGGTAGTGCGGTTGCTGGGTTAACTAGAGCGTACTAGAACTCCTTAAACCCTAACTAGTTCTCACGACGTTAATTATACAATTTTACAATATGGCTTAATATACGGCTATATCTACGTCGCAGGCTCCTTTAAAAAAAACATTAATATATTATACCGCTTTTAAGTTTTATAGATGCGCTTTTAACGCCTCCGCTAACTAATAAAAAAGCCTTTACCTAAGCTCCCTAAGTTATTACGCTTTTTAAAAATATCTAAGCTAGAAGATATATTAAGTAATACCTATAAATAGAATTTTAGTTTGCGCGAGAGGAATATAAGGGGTTAGTACGTTGGCTTAGGCGAGACGAGTTACTATTTAGATATATTATAACCGACTGCCGGTACCCTACTAAAACGCCACCCTATCTCGCCTGCGTATTACCCTATTTTAGCTATATTTTAGTCTCCCCTTTTTATTTTATTACTTACACCTTCCTTATATATATATAGACGCTTTAGAGCTATATTTATAATTAAGTTGCTTATTTAATTTCTATATACTGCAAAGTTTACAGTTATAAGCCCGGATCGCACTACCTACTAAACAATCAATTAAATTGTACCACCTATTGCACTATCTATTAAGCAATTAAGCTACTACCTTATTTAAGAAGTCATTACTTTTACTACCTTTACAGTGTCTTAGGCTTCTCTATTTACTAAATAGATAATTAACCTAACCGGCAAACAAACTGACGAATTAAATTAAAAGGTTTGGAATATCTAAATAAGGTTACGCTAAGATACTAACTAGACCCTCCTCTAGGCCCTTTTAAATCCTAAAATGGCGACTACCTTAAACGAATCTTATTCTAAAACCAACTTTATCCTTAATAAGCTATCTAATTAGATTTAATAGCTCTTTATTATCTAAGGCACTACTAAAACCAATAAGATATAGCAGTATATTAACCTATTTAAGAAGAAAAACGAGCTTCTAAAGCTGGAATCACTAAATCGGCCTATACTAATAGACGTACTACCTATAGCTATATTGATAGCCCAACTGAATTAAAACCAACTCACTGCCTATAACTAGCTCTATGCTAAATATAAGGATAATCTCCGCATATACTAGAAGCGAGAATAGGCTATAAGCGATATTAGTAGCTATATTATTCGCTCTATATTAGTAGCCTACCTTCCTCTTATTAATGGACTTAAAGCGGTATATAAACGCCTTTATGTATTAAAGAATGCACTTACCCCTACTACCTTAGGTTAAAAGCACGCCGTCCTTAATTAATATACGGCTTTAAAGCCTATAATAAAAAGTAGAGTATTAAAAAATGGTTAAATAGCTGGCGGAATATCTATAAACTTGTTAAGCAATTAGAGCTACTAGATATATAAGGATTTAGGCCACACTACGATTTTGTTTAAGCTATTAAGCCTATATCTTCTAGCTTTATAGGAGCGCTAGAAGTAGATTTTATTAGAAAAGAACGGAAGGACAAAGACGCCCTATTTATTATCGATTTAATTAAGGAATTTAAAGAATATTACCATATGCAGTAAATAGCATCTTTCTCTACTACTACTGCTAATAGCTCCGCATTTATAACCCTTTAAAATAATTCTAATTCTAATTCTAACCTTAATACTAATTCTAATTCCGATATAAAATGGTATAAGAAATATATATACGGCCTTAAATATCAATATAGCGACTGCTACTATATTGCCGAATAGAAGCGCCCTTAAGGATAGAAACTAAGGCTAGACGTCTAAAAGAAAATAGAAGAAAGGATCTTATCTATACCTTGGGTTAAATATATAGTTAACTAGATCCGAAAAGAAGAATAAGAAGTGAGGAATATAGAATTTACATTAATTTTAATTCTAAAACCCCAGCCTCCACAATATCGACCTATTATGCTGCCGTGTTTAGTACTAGTTAAATTCTATTCAAACTCCAGAACACCTAAATACTTAACCCTAGCGCAGATATACATGTCTATAACAACGAAAAAGACCTTATATTCTCCTACCTAGTAGTAAAAAACGACTACCTAATTACTAGCGGAAAATTTAAAAGATTTAAGCTTACGGAATAGTAACTATAACTATTAGTATACCTACTAGGACGTTGAAAATGAAGCTATTCTATATAGTACTAGCACCTACATTTTTTTATTAAATATTATAGCACTATTAAGAGCTACTAATAATAATACCGATTTCAACTTAAGACGAAACTTGCTATTCTATCTAGTAATTAGCAAAACAGTCTGCTATATAAAACGACTAGGGGATACTAGGCACTAATGTATAGAAAGCCTACGAATACCGTAGATTTAATAACCTAATCGACCTTTTTAATAATAAAAAATCTAACTAAGCTAAATGGTCCGTAAACTAGTCGGAGTTATAGCTATAAAATAGTATTAAATACTCGGCTATATAGAATCCGATACTATTAAGCAGCTTCCTAAGTATATTAATAGCGTAGAGCTAACTAACAGACGAGTACCGTTTAAAATTAAATGTAAAGTTTGCTTATTAGTAAGGCATATATAGCAGATCTCTTAAAGACAAAAACACGAATATCTGGCCACTCAACTATTTAAACGGCTAGCATTTAATATTATTAACCTTAGAGAACCTGGATATAGCCGTAATAAATATACTATATACTTCTATTGCACATATTCTAAATTAAAATTTATATTTACTGCTAAAAATAAGGATAAAGCTACTATTCTACCTACTATCTAAAAGACCTACCGGTTAATTAAAATACAATTTTACTAAGATATTATCTTCTTCTAGAGTAATAATAAATGTGAATTTAGATAAATAAGAGACACCCTATAGATATGGTGTGTAGACGAAGGCATTACTTTTAAATGTTAAGCATTGTATACCAAAAAACAAAAGGGTAAAGTAGAATAATCTAGACGAACCCTTATGGAACGATTAAGGGCTATATAACTAAAAGCATCCTTACCCCTATCTCTGGGACTAAAAGCGTTCCTTACTACTAGATACGCCCTTAATCGAATACTAAATAAACAGCTAGGATGGAAAACTCCGTATAAGATTACCTACGGTAAGACGCTATCTCTTATCTATATGCATGTATATAGTTATAAAACCTATATACTAAATAAAAGGGTTAAAAGGGGGGATAAACTGGCTCCTTATACACTAATTTGACATCTAGTTAGTTATAATTTTAACTAATATCTACTGTATCTGGATTCTTTATAAAGTCATTTAAACTAAAGACATTACGTTTAATAAGAACTTATTCTACAACCCTAAAAGTTAAAATATTAACTACCTACTAAAGGACGTATTAGAAGACATAGTCCTAGCAACTAGTCTATTAAAACCTCTCTATAGAGATAAATCTAAGGATAAATTAGTCTTATATATAGCTAATCTTACCCCTAAAAGCTCTACCTTAAATAAAGACTAAACAACTACCCCTAAATTAAATAATTCGACAGAGCTTCCTATAAAGGATATTAAATGGTTACCAACTCCTAGTAGAACGGTATCTTTAGATTTATTAGAATTAAACGCCTTATTACAAGGACTTTAAGACAATATCTTAGATATAATTAAAGTAATCTCTATTTAGCTAAGTAGCTTACCAGAACTATTAAATACTGCTCTATAAGCTAACGAGGTCTTAGCTAAACCTTTTACCAATTTTATTCTACTAAAAAGATCTAAATAAACTTAACGTTAAGCGCACGCAACAGCACTAGCCAATCTATCTACACTATTTGGTTACTACGCTGGATTTACTATAGGACTAGTAAAGGATATTAACCGAGCTAGATCCTTATCTCTATATTAGGATAATCTTCCTCCTAAACTAAAAAATATATTAAAAAAACTAAGAAAGTATCCTTTAACTACAGACTTTTAAAAGGCCATAGAAAAAGAATATAATAACTTAAAACACTTAGAAATATTTAAGACTGTATTAAAAGAAGAAGTATCTAATAAGTAGATCTTTTTACTAAAATAGGTCTTTAAATATAAGCTTAATAGCGGCGGTTACCTATAAAAGCTAAAAGCCCAACTATGCGTCCGCGGAGACTTGTAAATTACCAAAGAAGAGACCTATACAGTAACCTTAGATGTTCGAATATTCCGTGCCCTTATGGCTATAGCAGCCGCATTTGACCTGGAAATTTAATAGTATAACGTTGTAAACGTATTTATAACCGCTAAGCTTAGTAAACTAATCTACTGCTACTAACTAGAAGGGTTTAATTAAAATAGATATATACTAAAGCTGCTTATAGCGCTATATAGATTAAAAATCTTACTGCTACTTTGGTATAAAGAGCTTACTAGTTTATTGGCTAAGTTTAGATTAGAAGCAGTTCTAGGTACTAACTACTTATTTACTAATAGATAACTTATTATCTTCTTCTATATAGACGACATTGCCATTCTATTTACTAAAAAGGACCTTTTAAAACTAGAAGAATTTAAAGCTAAACTACTACACTAATATAAAATCCGTGCACTAGGAGACCTATAGTAGTTCTTAAAAATTCGAATTAAATGAGATTAAGTAAGTAGAAGGCTCTGGCTCTGCTAAGATTCTTATATTAAAAGAATAGCCAATTAATTTAATATTTAACTAGAAAGATTTCCTAAATTACTACTCTCTGCTAAAGAACTAATTCCATCTAACTAGTAAATAAACCCTTAAAAAATACCAGCCTACTAGCAATAAGTAGGTTCGCTTATATATCTCGCTATATTTAAAAGACTAATTAATTGGAAAGCAACCTTGCAGTAATTAGTTACTCGCTTAACTACTAGGGTAGAACTTCTCTCCCTATCTACCGCTACTGTTAAAATTATCTAGTAGTAACAATTCTTTAAGGTAATTGGCTTTAATTTAGAACGTAAATTTACCCTACTTTGCGATAATATGTAGACTATATGCCTACTAAGATAGGATACACCAAAACTTAACACCAAGCTTTGATTTATCAACGCCTATTAGCACTAACTTAGGTAGGAAGTTTAAAATAAAAAGATTAACGTTTAGTGGGTTCCTACAGCCAAAATGCCTACTAATGGCCTTACTAAGATCTTACCTCGTTAAAAGCATAAAGCATAGATAAAGTAATTAAATTTAATGGACATTTAAGTTTAAATTGCTACTATATTATCTGAAAAAGACTCTTAAATATTCTGCCGATCCTAGTCTAAACCAACTAATTAGGATTTTCCATCCCCTGGATAGAAAATCGCTATTAGCTCGCTTATCACTAGCGCCTTGGCGGCCCTCGCCATATCTATTACTTATTGCTCCTAAATTAGATCTAAATTTTCTATTTTGGTATAGCTTCTACCTTTATTTTCTACAGCTTTAACTATACTATTAAATCTAGGGGAGTATGTAACTAACTACTAGTACCTTACTAAAACGCCACCCTATCTCGCCTGCGTATTATCCTATTTTAGCTATATTTTAGTCTCTTCTTCTTATTTTATTATACCTTCCTTGTATATATATAGACGATTTAGAGCTATATTTACAATTAAGTTATTAATTTAATTTCTATATACTGCAAAGCTTATATATATTAAGGATAAGATATAGTATATAACCCCTAGAGAGGATAGAGGGACTAACTAATAATAGAAATTAGGTAGATATAACTGTAACGGAAGGGAGAATCGACTTGTTATTTATAAGCCGGCTAGTATATATAAGCTCTTTATTAATAGTGTTAAGGATATAATTTAAAGTTAGTTAAAACTAATTTGTAAGGGATTAGATAAGATAGCCCTCTTTATATAAAAGGTACGTCTAGCCTATTTTACTAAAGTCTATTTTTAAGGCGATAACGCTCTACCTATTATAATATTAAAATATAAGCCGGATGCTTCTTTTTAGTATAAGGGTATATAATACTCTAGAGTTATAATTAAAGTTATATATTTATAGAAGAGGAAAAGGTTAGGCTAGCTAGCTAAAGATTATTTTCTAGGTTCGAATACTAGCGTATAAGTTATTATTAGCCTAGATATTAAATATAGTAAGAAGGGGTCGTATAAGGTAACGTTATCGGTATAGTAAATGTAACGTTTCCCGCCCCAACGTCGCAATTCGGCAAAAAAGACACGGAGTGCTTGCGAACTTGTTTGTAAGCGCGGCGGGATCTAATATATATACTCTTACAATTGCCCTCCCCTCTACGCGTTCGCCCTCAAACGCCAAGCCACAGGGGGTCTGCATACTAAGAGTCGCACTATATATTAGGAGTCCCTAGTAATAAAGGCTGCTTAGAGTTTAAGCCTAATTGGATATAAGCCGGCG
>Ga0307515_10009127_pt1 | contig 19232 bp, 24 predicted proteins | sample 17_EM_MG_FD_194513 | JGI IMG/M metagenome (GOLD analysis project Ga0307515, IMG submission 194513) | Populus trichocarpa ectomycorrhiza microbial communities from riparian zone in the Pacific Northwest, United States - 17_EM | ecosystem: Host-associated > Plants > Roots > Unclassified | place...
ACTATTAACACACTGCAAATACAAGAGCCTTATATGAATCTATAGATGGACCCGCTGTGCGACCCGCTGACAACCCGCCCAATTCAGATGGGTTGGGAGTTTACCATGGAACCGTACCCGAGTGGGCTGTTCGGGTTTATTGACGACCCGGACCGCCAGTTTGGCAACGGTCCGGTTTGGACCCGGACCCGGACCCGAAGTGACGGTCCGGAACCGTTGCTAACACTACTCTTGGCCGTGGCGTCATCTTCCAGTATGGTGGTCTTGACCGCTGGCTTCTCCCCCAGGTCTGGCCAGAGCATCCATTCTGTTCTCCTGCCCTGCACGTACTCTGACACGGCCACCCTGCCTACCGGTGCTCCACGTGTGGGATAATCGTAAAGATTTTTCGACTTGGAGCATTTATACGCAATTGCTAGTCTTGCCACGAATCGTTGTTGTCTGGCGTCGAGGGCCACTGCCGCTGGTGTGAGCCCTGAGTCTCTCATAAGTGCACCTCTTGGAGTTGTGGGCAGCGCGCCCAGGGTTGACCTGGCTTGTCGATTCGGGAGAAGCTGGAGGTCTTCTCGTCAGCTGCCTTCCTTTGGATGCCACCAGTGCTCACTACCGTACAGCGCGACAGCCAGGACAAAGGCTATTTGTACAGCTCTCACGCATGCGGGTATGACTCTGTACATTCCTGTGAGCGACCGGAGTCGTGCTTCTGTGGCCCTAGCATTCTTCATCCATTGGTTGTGATGTTCCTTGAACGTCAAATGGGCGTCCATCCACACTCCCAGCCGTCTGGTTGCTTCCTTGTTAAACTTGATGAAGCCGTTCCCGACTCTTATCTTTGCTGTCAGCTTCGGGCGCAGGTGCCTCTTTTGGCCCTGCCTGCGAGCGAGGAGTGCCTCTTCAGTTTCTGTGCTGTCAAACTCCAGCTCCCTTCTTTCTGCCCAGTCGATGCTCTCTCTGGCCATGTGGAGCGAGGTCTCCAGGCTCTCTCACAACTTTGGTCCCTTGCCACACTATTTCCTTTTTGTCACTTCCCTTTCCATCTTAGTGCACATGTACACAACTGAGAGCATGATTCGAGGCTAGGGTGAAACGTAGATAGGTTCAATAGCCTGGTCATGCAGCTCACTGTCAGCCAGCCATATTCTTGGTAGCGGCTACAGACTGCATGCTGCAGTGGTGTCAGCCTCAAAGTGCGAAATCAACATTGGAGGGACATTGTGCGCTATCTACTAGCTGATAAAACTCATCCAATGGGATAGCTCGATCGAAAAAGCACTTCACTCCGACAGACGTGGCACGCCAAAGTTGGTGACCTTCATGAGCAGCAAGTAAATGGCGCATTTTACCGGTATGATCGCGGTTTGCGGAGGTAAATCGATTTCATACAGGGAAACGTGTGCGGATTTGGACTGCTAGAGAATGGTATAACTCCAAACAAAGTCGACCCGTATTGAGGCAGTGCTGAGTCCTGTTTGACACATTTTTCTTCCTTCATATGCTGCACTTCATCGTTGGTTGGGTGGGACATTCACATAACTTAAATTGATTAGGCAGCAAGAAAATACAAAACTGTGGTGTGACACGACTCTGTTGATTATTACACACATGAGTCCGTGTAACTGCAGATGGAGCATCTAATCTGCTAATCACGTTGACCTCACTCCCTAGAAGATGACCACAAACTTAAGAAACGAATCTACTGCAACAGATAGGCAGTACCTGGTCCCTACAGTGAGCATATTTGTGTTGAGATGGTTCCAAACTCCACTCTTACTGCTCCAAACTGACGTACACAGGCAAGTAGAGTCAAAATCAACCTTATATGCACTAAGCTTATGATTCTGTAGAGATGGATCTAACAGAGTTACATACTTGAAACTGTTGTTTTTTTGTTTTGTTTTAATCATACTGTATTCACTCTACTTAGAGTATGACAGCCCCTTAGTCCCCTCCGCCTCCGGGCTGGCCGGCTAGATGGCCGAGCTCCACTCCTACTACCCGTCATCCCCTTCTGACAAAAGAAAGCATCCATAAGTGGCAGATATATAATACAAATGAAAAGGGATGAAATCAAGGAGAGCCCGCAGGCCCTTTCTTCTCCGCCCTTTGCCCGTCGGCCCTTACTCCTCCGCCCATTGCCCGCCGGCTCTTGCTCCTCCACTTGTCTTGGGCGGGAACTTCCCGACATCAGTGGCCGCCAGGAAGTCCATCACCGCTTGGTCGCATTTCTCTATGCAGAGCAGCTCAGAGACTTTCACGTGTCGGCATCTGCCCGCTCTCCATCCCGTCACTTTTCCCAGTTCTCTCCATAGTGTCTTCTGCTGGTCATTCCATAGGCTGCAGTGGCGGAAGAGATGTTCCGGCGTCTGGGCCGTCCTGCTTCCGCCACGGCACCACCAGCATTTGTCATTGTCTCAGTGTCCAACCCGTTTTAGTTACGTCCTCTCTGGCGTGTGTCCGGACTTCAGTCGGTAGAACCTGGCTGCCAGATGCTTCACACTGTTCATTGGGATGGGTCTCTTCCTTCCAGCATTGCCTTTCAGTCTATAGCCGTGGTGCTTACTGCATTTGTCGGCCTCCTAATCAGCCTTCGCCACCGTCTTTGCTTCTGAGATTCATCTAGTCCTCTTTGCCGCCGAGGTATACACTCGTTCTCTCACTGTGCCTGTCCTGCGGCCCTCTTGTGCAAGATTCGCTTGGCGGTCTGCTTCCCCATTTCCAAGGATGCCAGTGTGTCCTGGGACCCAGTGGATCTCTGTTTCAATACGGGTTTCGCAATGAGTCCTCGCGCACTGGTTAATCTAAATGGCTAGTGGCTGTTTTGGCCCTGGTTCTAGGTGCTCCATTCGTTGGATGGCCGCTTGTGAGTCGGTGAAAACGGCTACCTTTGTCACTGCATGTGTCTGCAGTATGTCCCTCTGCCTCACTGACTCCCAGAGAGCGAGTCCAATTCCCCACAGCTCTGCATCATTGACCTCCAGTCATCCGATGCCCAGGTGGCTGCGGAAGGCCTTCCAGCGGTCTCCGTGCTTGCACACTGCGGCGACTCTCACTCTGCCGTCGTCGGATCGCGACCTGTCCATCCACCACTTCCAGACCCCTGCGCCTACTATGGCCACTCTTTCTCTCGCCCAGCAGATCGCCTCTCTCTTCGCCGCAGTGTCTTCGCTCAGCATCACCGTCTTGACAGCCAGCTCTTCGTGAGGGTTAGGCCGGCGCATAGTCTCTGCTACCCGGCCTCACTCGTGCTTCGTTGACATAACTCTGCATATCTGTGCGCCAGATGTGGGGTGGTCGTGCACTGCGATTAGTTTGGAGCCTTCGCACGTGCTTGCAAGCCTCACTGTGAATTGTTGCTGCCTGGTGTCCAGGGCTACTGGCGCAGGTGTGAGCCCTGACTCTCTCATAAGTGCGCCCATTGGCGTCGTGGGGAGGGCACCCAGGGTTGATCTAGCTTGCCGATTGAGCAGGAGTTGAAGATCCTCTCGTCTGCCAATCTCTCTCGGGTCCCACTATAGCTCGCTTCCATATAACGCGAAGGCTTGAACGCAGGCTATCTGGACAGCTCTTACTCGCTCTGGGATGATTCCGTGCATCTTCGTAAGTACGCGCAATCAGGCTTCTGCTGTTCCGGCCTTCTTCATACACCAGTTGTGATGCTCTTTGAATGTCAGGTGGGCATCCATCCAGACCCCCCGCCATCGTGTTGCCTCTTTGTTGAATCAGAGGAAGCCGTTTCCTACCTTGATTTTGGCTGTGAGTTTTGGCTGGAGGTGCTTCTTGTGGCCTCTCCTGTGTGTGATGAGTGCTGCCTCCGTCTTTGCAGTGTTGAACTGGAGATCTCGTCTGCTGGCCCACTCGATGCTCTCTGCTGCGCAGGCTTCAACACTTTCGACCACCTGGTTCATGTCCTTCCCGGTTGCCACCCATCCGAGGTCGTCTACGACGGAGAGGCCTTTGGCTTGCACTCGTTCTTCCACCCACTTTATCAGTCCAGCGGTGTCTATCGCAAAGAGAATTGGCAATACGGGTAAGCCCTGCGGGTCACCTGCCTCCACGGGGTGACTCTGCAAGACATTGCCTTCGATTACCATCTCCACCGTCCTCTCTGAGAGAAATCTCCTTCTCCATCGTATGAGATCTCCATCTATCTTCTTGGCCTTCATCGCATGGATCAGCCATCCTCTCGCTACGCATGGGAATGCTGCCTTGATGTCCATCCGGAGGACACCCGTGATGTTGTCTTGTTTCCACGCAGCATGTGCTCTGTCGACCATGATGGCCGCAGCGTCGTTGGCCGACCTTTTCTTTCTGCTACCAAATTGCCCGTCGCTTAGCAGTGCTGTCCTCTCGGCCTCGTCGGATAGCAGCTCTGCGACTACTTTCTCAACGACTTTCCCCATGCAGCTGAGCAGAGAGATCGTTCGGTACGACTTGAGCTTCGTATAATCCTCCTTATACAAACTGTTGTCTCGTGCTGCCGTCAACTGTTATGCATTAGGATGGTACAGTGTTTATGGGGTGTTGGTTGGAGTATTGATTAGTGTTGGTTTGTTGTGGACTAGGAGTGATTACTGGAGCCTGTGCCATTCCGTTGTTTTATGCCAACAGCCGTGTCGCATCAAGGCAGATCCAGACATTGCGGGTATTGGGGTGATTATGGACTTTCTTCGTTCTCCAGCTTCCTTCAACTAACACCGGCAAAGGTCCGGACGGCAGTATACTTACAAGCAACTTGTGGTACTGTCATTCTCGGCTTCTCCTCTGGCAGTGATCGCCAGAACTCCGTCCGTGCAACTTCAGCAGTCACAGCCATTTCCCTTACTTTTGGTGCTCTAATGTTAGGGGCACGGGGCGAGTTGAGCCTTCAGCACGCTCAGGTCGTGTCAGACTTACTTGATACGTCACTGCTGCCACTTTTTATTGTCGAGCCATGGCCGGCGCAGTCGCCAGCGCTTCTTCTAACACATGGGCTACGATTCATCACTTTCACCGGGTATCAAACTTGGCTAATTCTGAAGGCGCCTTGTATTGCAAGCAACACGGAGTGTAACATGTGTGCTATGTGGTTTTTTTTTGGGAATCAGGCTGCCATCTCCAGTAACTTCGTTCGAGGGCTTTTTATCTTGTTTTTTTTGTTTTAATCATACTGTATTCACTCTAATTAGAGTATGACAGGACCTTAATAATCCCCTCCGCCTCCGGGCGAGCCGGCTAGATGGCGGAGCTCCCCCCCCGCTACCCTTCGTCCCCGTTGACAAATGAGAGATAAAATGAGAGAAAGACAAAAGGAAAGAAAGAAAGAGAGAAAGACAAAAGGAAAGAAAGAAAGAGAGAAAGATCGAACTCCGCTACCGCCCCCGCCGCTCCTGAGCCCCGAGCCCTGAGCCCGCTCCCTGCCGCTACTTCACTTTGGGCGGAAACTTCCCGACTTCAGTGGCCGCCAGGAAGTCCATCACCGCTTGGTCGCACTCTTCTATGGAAAACAGCTCAGAGATCTGCACATGTCGACATCTGCCCGCTTTCCAGCCCGTCGCCTTCCCCACCGCCTTCCACAGTTTTTTCTGGTGATCTCTCCACCGGCTGCAGTGGCGGAAGAGGTGCTCCCGCGTCTGGGACACTGTCCCTCCACACCACCAGCACTTGTCGTTGTCTCGGTGGCCGAACCGTTTCAGGTAAACTCCCGTGGGCGCGTGCCCGGACTTCAGTCGGTAGAACCTAGACTTTTTATCTTGTTGTACGGTATCAGCTTTTTTGTCTGGGTACATAGTGTATTCTACGATCCAGGCCCACTTTATTACTGGATGGCCCTACGAGCAATTCTCTCAAAAGAGAAGACTGCAGAATTCGAAGAAATTGCGCGAGAAGTGAGAAACTACTACAAGTACAAAATAAGGACGAATTTACGACGTCGCGGTCTGTTCTACAGCTTGCTTTGTAGCTGTATTGCATTAGGTCAGGAAGATGCTACTCTAACTGCTGTACTCTCGGTGATAGATTCAGTACCAACGCGATTTTTTGCCCGCGTAAAGTTCATTTTCCGCATACCTCGATGTCAACGTGCTTTTTGTGCTTTCTTGGTCATTGGATATAAAGTCTTTGCCACCGAACAGGGGCTGAAAGCTAATCTAAAAGATTCAGGAAACATCTGGGCCTTCGGACAATTAATGGCTTTGATACTGGCAATTCCAGCAATCCTCGAGGTGCTTCGTCTGTTAAAGTTCGCGATCTCTGGAGGACGCGTTGGTTTGCCTATATCGGTGCCGAACATACCTAGAGAAAGTCGTTGCCCAAAATTGGCTGATGGTACATATACGAACCTACGCCCTGACTCCCAATGTAACTGAGTGCTGACATGATGGCTTGTCACAGGGCCATGGAATCATTGCGCCGGGTTTTTTCTATTTGGTTTACCTGGAGGAGGTAGGTTTGTGAAATGGAAAGATACCAAGTTTCTCGGGTCAGAAGAGTCTGGCACTCTGATGGCAGGCTTGGATGAATCTCCAACAACTTCCTTCCGCGGTGCGGAGTCCACATCCTCACCATCTCACGCGCGCGATTCTGTTGATGAATTTGGCTTACGTACATCGATTACTGATGGAATGAGGGTTCGAAGGAGATCTTGTGAATGGTAGGGAAAGATACAATACGGATAGAGTCCAGCGACTCGAACACAGATGTTAGAGGGGATGAAGGTTTGGGTTTCATAATTAATTTACTTAATATATTAAGCCGATTGTTTTTGTAGTGGTCGTTCAGGACTCTTTCTACTTCAGTATAGTTCCAGGATAGGTCTGAAGCTCGGGCGAGTAGAGTGGTGGTGGTAGTGATGTCAGTGAGGGGAGAAACGACTAAAACACTTGGCAGGTGTGCAGTGGAGGTGCTTAGTGTTGCATAGATATACCTCACCGAGTTGACCATATACCAAATCGTGTAGCAATGAAAGGAGGTACACCTAGGCTTGAGCCGCATTATGCTAGGTCTGGCGCGAGAGAATACCATAATCTGTTCCCCGCTCCCCATGTCGCAACAGGTTATGAGCTTGGCAGTCGCACCCGTTAAATAGTGTGCCCCACGGGATGAAAATGGGACGAGAATCTCGCGCAAAAACTGTCTTGTGATTATGCTAAGACGGTATTTCCCTTGGCTGCTAAATAATATATATCTACTGTTCTAATTAAACAAAAATGACCGCCGCTCATGAACGAGTTGCTCGATCTACGATCAGTGACTACGATACGATAAAGCTCATCGAGTAGTTCATTTGAAGTCTAACAATCATTCTTATTGGAGAAACATTCGTAGGTCGTACTACGGCCGGAACGGATCCAAACCATCAACGCCACAAAACTATCACGCAAGCCACGTTGCTTAGCCACCCGAGTATTCTTATGCCCAATCTCTAGGACTCCGAGTATCGTGATAACACAATGTTTAAGATTCCGCGTTTAGGTCGCGGATTTGGAAGGTTCTACTGATACTGCCCTATGCTATGCATAAATTCAGCGTATCATACAGAACACTAGTGAAGCCACCAGTTAAGTTTTGCGATGGAAGGAATAATCATAAATGCGCATGCTGCCAGCAGACGAATTTGGCACCGGCGAAGAACAAAAGCTAAGATTCCTTGATTCTTTCATTCCTTCATAGTCATAACCAGACAGATTAAGAATACAGACCCGGCACCCTCTATATCGAGCCAATACGAATAAAACTAGGATTGACTACCGAATATCCCAACAAACATTTGACTTTGAAAGTATGAACACACTGGGTTGTTGGTATATGCGCTGCCGGGTTGGTAGACGGTACTCAAGACGCTAACGAAACTTACCCCGCACCTTCCTTTATATAGAACCCTTCGATTAGGACAAGTCGATCATTCATCATCCATTCATCCTTCATTCATTGCCTATTCATCGACAAACTAAACTCACCATGGCCACCGCGGTTCTCACCCCGACCTTTCCAGTCCATCCTCCGCCCTCCTCGCAAATCAATCTTCTGCCGGACACCGCCGTGGCCGAAGTCGGCGGCACCCCCACAATTTCCTACAACAGCACCCCCCACCCCACCGCCCTCAATCTCCTCACAACCGCCGCCAAAACCCACGGACTCGCAGCCATAACCTCCCTACCCACCCCACCATTCACCTCCATCCAACACCTCTTCGACACGCTCCTCACCAACCCCGCCCTCGCCGCCTCCCTAAACGCCACCTATCCCACCAGAGGAATCTTCAAACACGCCGCCCTCACCAATCCATCCTGCGACCAAAAACTCATCATCGACCTATCGCGGGCCCGGGTCTCGCACATCCCCAGCGAGCTCCGCAACGACCTCGGGGACGAGTTTGCCAAGGTCCTAAGCTTCTTTGAAGATATCCACAACAACCTGGTCCCGCTCCTGCTCTCTGCAACATCCGAGATTATTGGCACCGATGTGGGACCGCTTCACGCCGCCGAGAATGTAAACTACCGGCTGTGCGACTACCGGCCTTCTTAGTCGTGTGGCGGCGCAGCCCCGCGCTGCGGTGAACATCGCGACTATGGTACGTTCTCGATCATCTTTCAGAACGGGGAGGGAGGGTTGGAGTACGTCTCGCCCTCCGGGGAGTGAGTGCCGCTCCCTGGTGACGCGGTTCTGGTTCTGTGGGGCCTCTGCGGCCAGATCTTTAGTGGGGATAAGATCAAAGCTGTTCGACATAGGGTCTTGAAGACGAGTTCTCCGGTTGCTCGAAGGAACACGGCGGTGATGTTTGTTGCGCCGGATCTGGATGCTTCGTTGATGCCGATGTGTCCGGGGCGTGAGAAGGGGGAGGATAAGGGGAGGTGGTATAGGAAGGAGGTGGAAGAAGGGGGGATGAGTGTGGGTGAGTTTAAGGAGTTTATTGGGAAGAAGTGGAGACACCGGGAGGGTAATGAGGATATTGAGGAGGATATTGGGAGCCAGGATGATTTTATTGAGAAGTTTTTGAGGGGATAGGGGTTGAGATGGTTTTTTACCTTTCGGTGGCGGGTTAGGCACTGTCTTTAGGTATAGACGCTGGATGGATTAACACGTTGTAAAGCAAGCTGTTATCAACACATTCACTAAGTTTGGGGTCAACTTAAGCAACTCGTAGCAAAACCTGCCTAGTAGAGATATCCTGAGTGACCAAGGTGGAGGTAGACTGCTGCTTGGCGTGGTCAATCACAAAATTGAAGGCTATTCCAACTTTAAAGGATGGCAAAGACTGCTATTGTAATGGCCCATTGAGGAAGTACCGGTTATAAGAGGTTATCTGATTGCATAAGAGGTGCTATAGTCGCCTTCTGGTTTGTTTCGGGCTTAGCTGCCGAATATGATTAGCTGACTAACCCTAACAGCCATCGACGCAACCCATCATTCGAGCCCCTTCATCACAAAACTCAAGGACGTCTACTCGCCACTTGCCTCAGCACCAAATACACCACTCCTGCAACAATCCATTCAAAAGAAACAGGTGCGAGAAAAAAAAGATACTGCCGCAGCTCATCCGTCCGTAAACGACGCAGTAAACTGAACACAGCAGCCTCCCCAACGCCACCTGAAACTTTCACTGTCGACTTCTTTCATCTGCTGGCACCAAATCACTCGCGTCTTACCACGTGCTAGTCAACGCCAGAATATTCACCCCAGACAGGCCGCAAAACGCTGTATAACGTTTCTCCTACTCTTTTCTGCTCGGTAGTGAGGTATCTGGTGCTGAAGGATCCGCCCCACCAAGATGATGGACAGAAGCAAAAGAATTTCTCTATTCGATTCCGGGGGTACTGAGAAAAGGGAATTTGCACGACGAACTTTCGTTACAATCCGCATTGTCTCCTAACAGTATTCCTGAGGTCCCCGGCTAGCCGCTAGGTATTCAGATCAGGCCCTTCTGTGGCTCTTTGGAAATCTAGAACCAACAGTCGGTGTAGAGGATGACCAATAAGGATATGTGGGACGCAAAATTAATAAACCGTGGCAAGTAGGGGTGTGGTAACTTTTCGCAAAATCTGAAGCCCGCCTTGCAGGCCAGGCCCGTTCTCCATTTGAAAAACCTAGGCCGCCAACAGACCTCGATTTTGGAGGCCTGCCTTGGTGGTGGCTAGGCAAAGCTATGTGCAGGCCAGCCGGGCTTTGGTCGCTTAGGACATTGCTTGGGGTTGATAAAACGGCGTGAGGAAGATTGGAGTTTGCTTGAATTGCAAGCGGGATTTCAGGGACGGAACGGGCACTGGTAGGCGGAAAGTCGAGAATCGATGCGCGAAAAGAATTCACGGGTATGATTGTCGGCGTAACGGAACCACGGCAAGAAAAAACCTACTATAAGGACGGCGCAACTACTGGATGGACTTCTGTGACGCTGTTATCCACGAAAGTTATCTTGTTCGCGAGTAGCACAACTCTCCCTATCGAGCACGAGGCCCAGATACTTCCGGATAATATAGTCGTTGTTGTTGTTTGTTTATTCATACTGTATGCACTCTTACTAGAGTATGACAGGACCTTATATCCCCTCCGCCTCCGGGTTAGCCGGCTAGATGGCGGAGCTCCCCTCCGCTACCCTTCGTCCCCGCTGACAAATGAAAAGAAAAGAAAGAAAAGACAGATAGAAAGAACGATATAACCGCGTTGCCGCCGCCGTGAGCCTCTGCGCCCGCTCCGTACCGCCGTTCACCTAGGCGGGAACTTCCCGACTTCAGTAGCCGCCAGGAAATTTACCACCGCTTGATCACACTCTTCCATGGAGAACAGCTCAGAGACCAGAAGTAGGCAGGCGAGATGATCTCCAACTCCTTCTAAATCGACAAGCCAAATCCATTCTGGGCGCGCTGCCCACGACACCACGGGTGGCACTGATGAGAGAGGCAGGGCTCACACCCGCGCCTGTAATCTTAGACTCCAGACAACAAAGATTCACAGCTAGGCTAGCAAATGCATGCAGTAACAAATTAAAGGAGCTACACCAAAACCCCACTTCTGGTGCACCGATATGCAGAGTTGTTAAGAAAGAGAACGAGCCTGGCCAGACAACCGAAGGCATGAAGTGGCCGGCCCCGGGCGATGAATCAGAGGTCAGGACAATCATACTGGATGACGATACTGCAGGCAAGAGAGCCGCTCAATGCTGGGCCAGAGAGAATGCGGCCAAAGTAGGAGTGGCGGTCTGGATGTGGTGGACAGATGGATCGCGATCAGATAATGGCCGAGTGGGAGCTGCAGCGGTGTGCAAACATGGAAATCAATGGAGGTCCCGCCGCAGCTTTCTGCGCACTGGGTGCATTGAGGTCTTCAACGCCGAGCTGTGGACCATTGGACTCACACTTGATGTGAAGATTGAGACGAGAGAAACATTGCAGAGGCATGGAGTGAAGACGGTGGCAATCTTTAGCGACTTGCAGACCGCAATTCGACGAGCGGCACACCTAGAGCCGGGTCCGCGGCAGCGATTAGCGAGGGGGATCAATCGGAGAGCGCAGGCACACCTCGCCCACAGCATCGCAACCGATATTCACTGGGTCCCGAGACCCTCCGGCATCCCTGGAAATGAAGAGGGGGACCATCAGCCAAACCTGGCCCAAGACGCCAGGGGAAACACTGTGATAGAGCGGCCATAAACTTGAGCCTCGAATAGAGTTAGACGAATCTCCGAGAGAAGGTCAGCAGCCAAGGCAGAGTGGGAGACCGACAAGTGGAGCAAGCACTTCAGCTACAGACTCAAGGGCAAGACAGGGACCAAGAGACCTGTTCCAATGACAAGTGTGAAGTCGCTGGCTACCAGGTTCTACACACTAAAGTGCGGGCATGCACCTACTGGAGTCTTCCTAAAATGGTTCGGCCACCGAGAGGACAACCAATGCTGGTGGTGCTGCGGTGGAGGAGGCAGGACGGCGGCCCAGGCGCCGGAACACCTCTTCCGTCACTGCAGCTGGTGGAGAGACCAGCAACAGACACTATGGAACGTGGTAGGAAAAGCAACGGCCTGGAAAGCGGGCAGATGCAGACACGGGCAGAAATCTGAGTTGCTTTCCATGGAACAGTGCGACCAAGCGGTGATGGACTTCCTGGCCACTACTGAAGTTGGGAAGTTCCTGCCCAAATGAAGGACAGTATGGAGCAAGCGCAGTAGCTGACTCATGTGTGGGGAGCGGCGGCAGTGGCCGTATACCTTCTCTTCTCTTCTCTTTTCCTTTTTGTTCTGGTTTGGTCTATCTTTTAGTTTCATTTGTCAGCGGGGATGAAGGGTAGCGGGGGGGGAGCTCCGCCATCTAGCCGGCTCGCCCAGAGCCGGAGGGGATATTGGGTCCTGTCATACTCTAATTAGAGTGCATACAGTATGAATAAAACAAAAAACAAAAAAACAGCTCAGAGACCTGCACGTGTCGGCATCTGCCTGCTTTCCAGCCCTTGGCCTTTCCCACCGCTTTCCAGAGCGCGCTCTGCTGGCGGGTAATATAGTCAAGGCTACTGTTACGATGTTTCAGAGGCTGAGAGGGCAAGACTTGCACAGCCTGGAGACAGTGGAAGTGGCATATTTTATTCTCGGAGGATGGATGCAACTTCGTGTAGGCAGGGTTCGTAGCCTCCTCTATCACGATAGGGAGGTACGCTCATAGTGACTGCTCCGGAGTGTACCGCTCGTTGTTGTTTGTTGTTTATTCATACTACATTCACTCTTACTAGAGTATGACAGAGGAGTGTACCGCTCTACATCAAGTTGAGGTGACGACTGGAGAGCAATGGGAATTATTTTGATTACTGTGGCTTGGTTACCTTGCTAACAGCTGCTTTGGAATAGGCGGAGCGGTACGCATTCATCTATTTTTCTGCTGCGAGTTCATGCTGCGTTGTCTTATATGTAGAGAGGGAACTATATTATAGTCGCATTCTATCAATTTGTGCTGTAATTCTGGGATAGTAAATGAACAGAAACCGAGCGTTTCTATCTTATTATTGTAACACCCAATATGGTAGGATCGCCGCTGGAACCGAATTTAAGAAAACTGAGCGTGTAGGGGACAAGGGGTTGTCCAATGGCACAAGACGTGCCATAGTCCTCCCCACGACGCCAATGGGAGCACTTATGAGAGAGTCAGGGCTCACACCCGCGCCAGTAGCCCTGGACACCAGGCAGCAACAATTCACAGCGAGGCTCGCAAGCGCGTGCGAAGGCTCAAAACTAAAGGCGGTGCACAACCACCCCACATCTGGCGCACCGATATGCAGAGAAATCACAAAAGTGCACGAGCGAGGCCGGGAAGTCGAGATCATGCGCTGGCCCTACACTGACAAAGTGCCGGCTGTCAAGACGGTCATACTGAGCGAAGACACAGCAGCTAAGAGAGAGGCGATCCGCTGGGCGAGAGAAAGAGAGGCCGAAGTGGGCGCAGGGGTCTGGATGTGGTGGACGGACGGGTCGCGATCTGACGACGGCAGAGTGGGAGCCGCCGCAGTGTGCAAGCATGGAGACCGCTTGAAAGCCTTCCGCAGCCACCTAGGCACTGGACGAATGGAGGTCTATGATGCAGAGCGGTGTGCAATCGGACTAGCACTCTGGGAATCAGTGAGGAAGAGGGACACACTGCAGACACACGGAGTGACGAAGGTAGCCGTCTTCAGCGACTCGCAAGTCTCCATTCGACGAACCGAGCACCTGGCACCGGGGCCAGGGCAGCCTCTGGCCAGGTGGATTAACCAGAGCGTGAGGACTCTTCGCGAAGCCGGCATAGAGACCGAAATCCACTGCGTCCCAGGACACACTGGCATACCCGGAAATGAGGAAGCAGATCGCCAAGCGAATCTAGCGAGAGAGGGCCGCAGATCAGGCACAGTGCGAGAGCAAGTATACACCTCGGCGGCGAACAGGTCAAGACGAATCTCAGAAGCAAAGACGGAGGCGAAGGCTCAATGGGAGGCCGACAAATGCAGCAATCATTACGGCTACAGACTAAAAGGCATAGCTGGGAGCAAGAGACCCATCGCAATGAATAGTGCAACATCACCGTTAGCCAGGTTCTACTGACTAAAATCCAGACACGCGCCAGTGGGAACGTACCTACAACGGTTCAGACTGTGAGACGACGACAAATGCTGGTGGTGCGGCGGCGGAGGCAGGACGGTAACCCAGACGCGGGAGCATCTCTTCCGCCACTGCAGCCGATGGAGAGACCAGCAGAAGACGCTCTGGAAAGAGGTGGACAAAGCCACGGGATGGAGAGCGGGCAGATGCCGACACGTGCAAGTCTCTGAGCTGCTCACCATGGAGAAGTGCGACAAAGTGGTGATGGACTTCTTGGCGGCTACTGACCTCGGGAAGTTCCCGCCCAAATGTGCGGAGGAGGAGGAGGAGGAGGAGTAAGAGCCGGCGGGCTCTCCCTGATTTCATCACATTTCCTTTGTGGTTTATATAGATCATTAGATGCTTTGCTTTTCTTTCATTTGTCAGAAGGGGACGACGGGTAGTAGGAGCGGAGCTCCGCCATCTAGCCGGGTAGCCCGGAGGCGGAGGGGAGGAAGGGGCTGTCATACTCTAAATAGAGTGAATACAGTATGATTAAAACAAAAACAAAAAGACGTGCCATAGTAGCCTTTTGGTTCGGTACTTGTATAGTATGTCCGACACAAGCGCTATCACAGCTATCTCAACCAACGTCACTCTTTACACTTCATCTCACGAACCCCGCATCGCTTCCTCTGCTTTCTATCCGGTTTCTTCTTTCACCTGCCATCAGCCCTCCATGTCGCCGGGATTCACGTGCCTCCCGTCTATATCCGTTGAGGGCCAGTTCATCTCCAACATCTGTTTTTGCATCATCAGTTGCGCAGTTCTTGCCCTATCGGCATGCTACGTGGTCTTTTGCACTGCTGCTGGCTAGCTTCGGCGTTCTCTCTGGAAGCCTTGTGCACTTTTCTCATTCTCAACGTATTTCTTTCATTGCACACTTTGTGATAGTTTCAGGTGGTGCATGAGCAAAATTTCAATTGAACCAGTAAACCTTTCCAGAAACTACAATGTGCACGAGAAAGAGCAGCTTCGAACAGCGGCGCTAGTATGCTTCAGAGTGTTGTCTACGGTACAGGAACAGGCCACGAACACCACGTCCGACTCACCCCTGCGGAATCACTGTGAGGTTATATGCTGACAACTCTAAATGCATTCTCACCCATCCCTCAAAGAAGACAAACCGACACAGTCTCTTCTAATGGGTATGTCACGTGATCAGAGATGATGGAGATGAGATGCGATTAGATAGCCCGCTTCACGAGGAATTACCTAATGTAAGAATAGACTCCACCTTTCCTTCCATTTCTCCATATCCTACTTTCCTCTCTGTTTCTATACCGTCTCGCCTATTATCCCTCGTCAAGTATTTCATGTCGGCTACAGGCCCTGACTACAGGCCCTGCCAACCGGCCGGGTCCGGCCCTGCCAGTGGGTAGAGGTCTACAACGACCGTACCCGCACTTCCGCTGGGCTGCCACAAGTTGGTGGCATCATCTAGGTCAAGATTCGCAACTCGGACATCTCCCTCAGCCCGCCCAGCGCTACCGCTGGCCTCACCATGTGTGGTCTTGGCCCTATAATTGAAACCTGCCCGGCCACCAGATAACCTGCAGGCCGCCAAGTATTATGCAAGCCTCGAAAGTATGTGTAAGCTTCTACAGGCCTCGAAGATATACGCAAGCTAACCGCCATATATCTGCAAGCCAGACCCTGCTTCTGTAAGTCTCGAAGATAAACGCAAGCATCAATGATATGCAAGCTAGCTGTCAAATATCTGTAGGCCGGCCTGCAGATATCTAAAAAGCCCGGTGGCCGACTAGGCCGCTTATGAACTTTAGCTCAAGGTGCATTCCCCACTTTCGTTCTACCTTCGTGCTAACGTTGTTGGCGCCTAGTATTCCACTATTCCAGCTACTGAAATGAGACGCGTCCAGGCATATGCCCGATTCCTCTACAGCGCTGTCTGGGGCATCAGCCCCAATGATCGGACTACCCGAACTAGTAGTGCAGAAGAGAGCGATAGCAGCAGTGGTAGTCATAGTGAGGAAGTCAATGGAGGCTTGGGCTGGGCTGGTGCGGATCACGGTGCTACTGAGAGAGTAGAGGCAATCAGCGGAGGAGCGCCAGCTCAAGTGATGAATCTGATGAAGGTGATTTTCGTGAAGGTCAGGTATTCTAAGCGTCCGCCATCTTGCCTTAAACTGCTTTACGAGATGACGATACTGACGATTGCATGACAGAAACCTCCATCAGGTTTGACAAAATGATCGCGATGGCTGCCAAGACCTCGCCTTTGGAGAACAGGTATCCCAATAGTCTGTCGCACTTGTGCAAGCTCTTGCCCGAGACCGGACTAATGTTTTTGGGGCTGCATATTTTAGGACTGGACTGACCAGGGCGCTCCATGACAAGACTACAGGAATGCGGGCCTTAATGTCCATTAATTGGCCCCTACACAGAAATTGGTATTCAATTTAATGAAGCTGAAAAATCTTCAATTCGGTAGAAGTTCATCTCGGTTGAAGATTTATTCTGGGATACGGTGTCCCAGAACTCTCATTCCCGAGCCGGATATACTATATCCGACACTAGTCATGGAGATTTCCGCCCTGGACGGACCAGTCCCTCCCTACTCATGCCCCAGACAGGACGACGATGTCGGGCCCCGAAAGATTGTCGTCCGGATGGACGGTTGAGAACCGTGTCTATGCCAAGGGCGGCTTTCAAAACTATGACCGCATCTGACCGATCTACGGATCTGCAGATTACCAGGCGGTCGATCTGACCGCTTCGCAACACAGGATGTTATGATGTACGTTATTTCACATCACTACATACATTACAAGTACTCTGTCACCTAATTCAAGACAGGCAACGCCATCGCCTCACCAACAAGTATCCGCAACCGACAGTGGATAAATGTCGGCGATTTGTTCATGCGCTACTAAAAGTTGTTACTCAATACCAGGCTTTCCAATAGTCCGTCCCGTCTGGGCAACACTCTGCCCGGGACTGGACTATGATTTTCGGGGCAGAGGATTCTGGACCGTTTAAGACTAGGGCAAATGATTCTTAGACTACATACCTACTAAGACCTGTAGTCTTTATGATGTCATGGTACTCGGAAGTCAACTGTGGGATGCAGTGGAAACTATGTTATTTTATGCTATTCAGGCCCTTTACCAGTACTGTATCATCTGCTATCGCTCGTTTAAAGGCCCACCGCAACTAGTTTCATGGCAACATAGCACCGACTGCAGCTAATTTTAAGGCCTATCACTGGTATCACCACCCGTACGATTACCGGATACCTAGCCCAGTAGCCGCCAGTACCCTATAGGTACCTGTACGGTGCCCTAGGGAGGCCGACATCGCACCCAGACGGACCAACCCATCAAAATGATGCCCCAGGACAGGACGGCAACGCCGGGCCCCGAAAGACTATAGTCGCCCCGGACCGTTGGGAACCCTGCTCAATACAGTGTCTATATCCTCCAGCACATGCAAGTGTTGATAGCGAGTTCTCACCCTCCAACGTCCCCGCGTCATCCATCATTCCGTCAACCCTCAATCTCAAGAAACTTTACTTCGAGCGATTGTTGCAATGCAAGAGTTCCAAAAATGGCTGCAAATTTGGCGGCTGAGGCGGAACGCTCTCGGAAGATATACTATGATTCACAGAGAGTGGCATTAATAACCACGGCAAATTCTGCAACAGTATCTTCATTGTCAAAATCGTCAATTTACATCACCGCTCCTAACTAGACTAGCAAGAACATGAACGAAATATTCGACCACGCCAAAGATAAGCAAATGTATGTTGATTTTTAGAGTAAGGGTGACAGTCATGTCATTCATAATGCAATTTGGTTAACTTTCTTTTAATTCTAAATAATGGGCGGGAATTTTCAGTTCCAGGGTCGGCGGAACACACTCAAAACCTCTGCTGGCTCCACAGCGAGTTCTCACTTCAAACAGACGAGACGGCAAGGTCGGGCCTGGAAAGACTATAGTCGTCCCAGACCATTGAGACCCCTGAATAAATTCAGAGTGACGAATCTGAGGAGGAAATGGCAGGGGAAGAGGATGAACAGGAAGAAGAGGACAAGGTTGCAGATGGTAACATAGGGGAGCCTCTCTATGCAGTCCTAGGAAACTGTACAACGGCAACACGGACTATATCTAGCGACTACGGGTAGTTGATATGGTGGCAGCCGGTACTAGAGTGAAGAATAGCTACAGGACCTTCCCATTTACCATTAGTTTGGTATGTTCCGAAGGCAGGAGTCATTTCAGTTTAATTTCGAATAGGCTGGTTATTTCGGATAATCACATTAATGGCACGTTTGAATTTTTTGGCGCGATGAATTGTTCTGGGGTGATAATATGTGAAATATTGCCCCCTGCTTCCATCAGCTCGGATGGGTTGGGTGGCTAGCTCTATGGCAGTTCAGGGAGACACGTTACATTGAGAATGGAATACAGTGATAATTGAGCAACGCAGATATAGCCATCGATAGTTGCGTACAAAAACAGAAATAATAATGAAAAACTTGTAAAGATTGTACAGAGCGCGTACAGAGGTAGTGGGTATACACAATATAAGAGTGTGTGACTTTGTGTCTGAAGACGCTTATGTCATGAGACAGGGGATATTGGGGGAAACTCCCACCTTCTAATCGTTTCCAACCAGACGCTACATAGTATATGTACTACGAAAAGTAATTTGTAGAATAACTGGTACTGGTAGTCGCTAGATACAGTCCGCGTTGCCGTTGTACAGTTTTCTGAGACTGCGTGGAGAGACTCCCATATCATAGAGCATAGTATAATTGTAAGTAGCCCCCAGCATTAAAAATATAGCAGATCGTAGGGATAGCGATGAGGGTGCACAGGGCAATAGGTATTCTTGAGCGTTGTTAGCAAATTATATTATCGTACTAGCATCGGTGGCCAGTGATGTCAACCGTCCCGTCGGACGGCCGGGGACGGTAGGCCGTCCGAGATTTCCCCAGGACGGACGGGACGGCGCCAAGGCCGTCCGTCCCGTCCTTACTCCACAATGACGGCATGACGGCCGGGGACTTGCCGGGGACGGTGACTTTGCCGTCCCCGGCAGTCATCCACCGTCCCCGGCCGACATCGGGCGGTAAGGGTATGAATTTAGATGACATCGAAAATAGCCCTGAAAGCGTGCGGTAAGAGATATAAATGGGCCCATGCC
>Ga0307515_10009128_pt1 | contig 19231 bp, 18 predicted proteins | sample 17_EM_MG_FD_194513 | JGI IMG/M metagenome (GOLD analysis project Ga0307515, IMG submission 194513) | Populus trichocarpa ectomycorrhiza microbial communities from riparian zone in the Pacific Northwest, United States - 17_EM | ecosystem: Host-associated > Plants > Roots > Unclassified | place...
CGCTTTCCGCGAGAAACGGAAAGCGCGACAGCGTTTCGGCATCGATCGGAATGGCGATATCCGTGTGAATGGGGTTCGATAGCACGAGGATGCGATGCATCCCTCCACCAGCCACAGCCGTCTTTGGAGCAGGCCAGAGCGGACGCGGGATCACCGTTCCGGCAACCGCCGCCAAAGCCGCCCCGAACAGGGCGGCGAGCAGCCATCGAACGGGCCGTTTCCAGGACATCAGCGCGGTTCTTTCACGATAGAAGACGAACCTAGAACAGGAAATACCGCTGCGCCATCGGCAGCACCGTTGCCGGTTCGCAGGTCAGAAGCTCGCCATCGGCGCGGACCTCGTAGGTTTCCGGGTCGACCTCGATATGCGGCGTCAGGCTGTTGTGGATCATCGAGGCCTTGCTGATGCCACCGCGGGTGTTCTTCACCGCGATCAGTTGCTTGGCCACGCCGAGACGCGCCTTCAGTCCTCCATCCAGCGAGGCCTGCGATACGAACGTCACGGAGGAATTGGTGCGCGCCTTGCCGAAAGCGCCGAACATCGGCCGGTAATGCACTGGCTGCGGCGTCGGGATCGAGGCATTCGGATCGCCCATCGGGGCGGCCGCGATCATGCCACCGAGCAGCACCATATCGGGTTTGATGCCGAAGAAGGCGGGATTCCAGATCACCAAGTCGGCGCGCTTGCCGACCTCGATCGATCCGATTTCATGGGAAAGCCCCTGCGCGATGGCCGGGTTGATGGTGTATTTGGCGATATAGCGGCGGACGCGGAAATTGTCGTTCTCGCCGGTCTCCTGCGCCAACCGGCCACGCTGCCGCTTCATCTTGTCGGCGGTCTGCCAGGTGCGGATCGCCACCTCGCCGACGCGGCCCATGGCCTGGCTGTCGGAGGAAATGATCGAGAAGGCGCCGATATCGTGAAGGATGTCCTCGGCCGCGATGGTTTCCTTGCGGATGCGGCTTTCGGCAAAGGCGATATCTTCCGGGATCGACGGCGACAGGTGATGGCAAACCATCAGCATGTCGAGATGCTCGGCCAGCGTGTTGATCGTGTAGGGCCGCGACGGGTTGGTGGACGACGGAATGACATTCGACTGGCCGCAGATCTTGATGATGTCGGGCGCGTGGCCACCGCCGGCACCTTCGGTGTGGAAGGCATGGATGGTCCGCCCCTTGATGGCATCGATCGTGTCCTCGACAAAGCCGCTTTCGTTTAGCGTGTCGGTATGGATCATCACCTGCACGTCATAGGCATCGGCAACCGACAGGCAATTGTCGATGGCGGCCGGTGTCGTGCCCCAGTCTTCGTGCAGCTTCAGGCTCGACGCGCCGGCAAGGATCATTTCCTCAAGCGGCGCCGGTAGCGAGGCATTGCCCTTGCCGGCCAGCGCCAGGTTCATCGGAAAGCCGTCGAAACTCTCGATCATCCGCTCGATATGCCAGGCGCCGGTGCAGGTTGTCGCCAGCGTACCATGCGCCGGGCCGCTGCCGCCGCCGAGCATGGTGGTGATGCCCGACATCAGCGCTTCCTCGATCTGCTGCGGGCAGATGAAGTGGATGTGTGCGTCCATGCCGCCGGCCGTGAGGATTTTGCCCTCCCCGGCAATGACCTCCGTCGAAGGCCCGACGATGATGGTCACGCCGGGCTGGGTATCCGGATTGCCGGCCTTGCCGATCGCCGCGATCCGCCCATCCTTGAGCCCGACATCGGCCTTGACGATGCCCGTATGATCGACGATCAGCGCATTGGTGATGACGGTATCGACCGCCCCTTGCGCCCGCGTCGCCTGGCTCTGGCCCATGCCGTCGCGAATGACCTTGCCGCCGCCGAACTTCACCTCGTCGCCATAGGTGGTGAAGTCCTTTTCGACCTCGATGAACAGTTCGGTATCGGCAAGCCGCACCTTGTCGCCGATGGTGGGGCCGAACATGCTGGCATAGGCCGCGCGCGACATTTTATAGGACATGGGTATCAGGCTCCCTGAGCAAAAGCGGATAGAGTATTCTGGTCGAGGCGCGACAGGCGCCCCTTGGAAATCAAGTCATCGACATAGCGGCGTTCGGCCGCAAACGGGTGCCACTCCCAGCCGGCATGGCCGAAACCGGCGAGTACGACGCGATCGCCCGGCCGCCGCCAATGCGCCAGCACCTCGGCTATCGTAATCATGCCGCTGCTCGGCACGACATAGGCGCCCGCATCGAACTGTTTCAGCGCGGCATCGACACTCTCCTGGGTCGATGCCGGAACTGTATGAAAGGCTCGGCCGGTCGCCTTGGCGAATGCCCGAAAGCCGTCGGTATAATCGTCGCAAAGGTCATCGAGGTCCGGATGGCTTGCGGCCAGTTGCAGCCGTAGCGCCCGAAACGTATCGGATGCCCGGACGCACCAGATCTGGCCAGCCTGCCGCACCGCCGCATTCGTCTTCCATTGGCCGCCACCCAGCATCGCCAGCGCCGGGCGTCCGGTGTTGCAGACGGCCACAATATCGGTCTTCAGTCCACCCGCGCCGCACGAGCGGCAGTCGTTGAAACGGATCACCAGATCGGCCGCATCGATGATCACGCCTGCCCCCTCCGGCACGGAACCGTTTCCGACGATCGCGATGGTTCGGCTTGCCGTCACTCTTTCCTCGGTTTCCAAGGCCCTCAGTTTCCAGGACCTTCCGTCAAGCCCTTCAGTTCCTCGGTGCGCTTCTTCGTCAGATCGGCCAGGCAACCGGAGACCAGCATCGGCTCCATCGAACCGCCCCGCGCCTCGAAGCCGGCGAGCTCGCATTGGCCGTCGCGATAATCGATCCAGGCACGCTGCGCCTTCTTCAGGGCCTCGACCGCGCCGACATAGTTGGCGTTGATTTCGCCGAGCTCCGTGTCGGTCTCCTTCATTGCCGCCATGGTTTTCTTGTAGGCCGCGTTCAATTCCTTGTCTGCGGCCTCATAATCCTTGTTGGCGCAAAAATTCATCTCCGACTGGGCCATGGCATTCTCGCAATCGACCTGCGGCTCTTCCTGCGCCTGCGCAAGCCACGGGCCTGACCCGAGGCCTGCGACGAACGCACCCGCCAGGATCAGCCGCCTCATAGCTTTCCCATGACCTTCTGGCGGAAACCGTAGACTTCGCGTTTTCCAGCGAACGGTATGAGCGTGACGCTGCGTGTCTGCCCAGGCTCGAAGCGCACGGCCGTGCCTGCCGGAATATCGAGACGCCTGCCATGCGCCAGAGCACGATCGAAGGACAGGCCGGCATTGGTTTCGGCAAAATGATAATGGCTGCCGACCTGGACAGGCCGGTCGCCCGTATTGGACACATCGAGCGACACCGTGTCCAACCCAACATTCAGCTCGATATCGCCGCTGGCAGTAATGATTTCACCGGGGATCATGATCTGTCTCTCCTGTTCAAGCGGCCTTGATCGGCGCGCAGCCGTCCAGCTTCACGACACGTTCGGCGGATGCCGGAAACTTGCCCAGCTTGGCAGCGGGGCGAACCGGACGACGGACAAGTTCGCCTGCGCAATTAGGGCACTGACCGTCCAGAACCTCGGATGCGCATGTCGTGCAGAAGGTGCATTCGAAGCTGCAGATCATCGCTTCGCGGCTGCCGGGCGGCAGGTCCTTGTCGCAGCATTCGCAGTTGGGTCTCAGTTGCAGCATCGCCTCTTCCTCAGCGAATGGGTTCGTGGACGGTGACGAGCTTGGTGCCGTCCGGAAAGGTGGCCTCGATCTGGATGTCGTGGATCATTTCCGGGATACCTTCCATCACCTGGGCGCGGGTGATGACGTGAGCCCCCGCCTCCATGAGATCAGGCACCGAGCGGCCGTCGCGGGCGCCCTCGACGACATAGTCGGTGATCAGCGCAATCGCCTCCGGGTGATTGAGCTTCACCCCGCGCTCCAGCCGCCGCCGGGCCACCATGGCCGCCATCGAAATCAGCAGTTTGTCTTTTTCACGGGGAGTAAGGTTCATGCGCGGCCACCAGGATTGCGTGTCGATTACAGGTTCCAGACTTTCGGCACAGAGGCGCCGTTGCGCAAGTGCGAAATGACCGGGATGAGGATTTTTCTCAAGGCAAAGCCGTCAGGTGCGACAAGGCGGGCAATCAGCTTGTCCTCGCCCGCCACCTGATAGTAGCTCGCCCCGCCGTCGGCGCTGCCGATGAGGCTCCGCAGTTTGTCGACCAGCTGCTCGCAATCGGCGCCGGTGTAAAAAAGCGTGGCAAATGCCACCTGCCCGCCGAGTACGGCTGTTTCATGGGTCAGTTCAGCGACATCCCCGGAAAGCCGCAGGTTTTCCGCATGCAGCAGGACGCCATTCTTGCGGATGCGCCAGCAATCCTGAAACAGCCCTTCCCGCATCGTTTCCCCCATCGCCTTGCGGCCGAGCAGAACGGCTTCGACTGCCAGAAACTCTGCTCCATCGGCGATATCCACCTCAAGCCTGCGTGACAGCGAGGCGCGATTAAACAGGATCGTCTCCTGCGGCAGCCAGTGCACCGTCGCCCTTGCCGCTACGGAAATCTGCGCAGTAACGGCCGCCGTCCCGGCACTGGCCTTGTAGATCTTTTCGCAGGCCTGCGTCGTCAACGTCAGATGCGTGCCTTCGCCTGCAGAAAACGACCATTCCATATGGTCGCCGCCGGTGAGGCCGCCGGAACTGTTGATCAGCACGGCCTCCATCGTGGCATCGAACGTATCCGGCAGCCGGATCTTGGCGCAGCCTTCCTGGTAGAATTCGGCCAGCCGCGTCCGCCCGGCAAACGGCTTTGCCACCAGCCGTCCCTTGCCCCACGCCCTTTGCGGCGCGACTACCGCTGCCTCAGCCATTGAAATCCGCCGTCAGACTGTCAGGTGGCGGCGTGCTTCCGGTGTGTCCAGCGTTTCCGCCGGCCCCTCATGCACGATCTCGCCCCGATCCATGATATAGACATGGTCTGCAAGCTCGCGGCAGAAGTCAAGATATTGTTCCACAAGCAGAATTGCCATCCCCGTGGAATCGCGCAGATACTGGATCGCCCGGCCGATATCCTTGATGATCGACGGCTGGATGCCTTCGGTCGGCTCATCGAGTACCAGGATCTTCGGCCGCGTCACCAGCGCCCGGCCGATGGCCAGCTGTTGCTGCTGCCCGCCGGACAGGTCGCCGCCGCGCCGCCCGAGCATCGTCTGAAGGATCGGAAACAGGCTGAAGATATCGTCGGGAATGAAGCGATCCTTGCGCGCCACCGGCGCGTAACCGGATTCCAGGTTCTCCTTGACCGTCAGCAACGGAAAGACTTCGCGGCCCTGCGGCACGAAGCCGATGCCCTGCTTGGCACGATTATAGGGCGCCATGCCGTTCAGCACCGTATCGTTGAAAGTGATGGTCCCGGCACTCGGCCCGTGCTGGCCGGTGATGGCGCGCAACAGGCTGGTCTTGCCGACGCCGTTGCGGCCAAGCACGCAGGTGATCTTGCCCATGGGCGCGGTGATGGAGACGCCGCGCAGCGCCTGCGCAGCACCGTAATGCAGATTGATGTTGTCGACGGTCAGCATGCGGCACCTTCCTTCCCAGTGGAGGGTTTACCCCCCTCTGTCGGCGACGCCGACATCTCCCCCACAAGGGGGGAGATTGCCAAGGGCTTCTGAACGTAAATCGGAAAAGAATGATCTCCCCCCTTGTGGGGGAGATGTCCCAAAGGGACAGAGGGGGGTAAGCCAACCGAAAACTCTGTCGCAAACATCGAAACATTGTAATGCATCGTCACCGTCCCAAATAGTTCTCGATCACTTTCGGATCATTGCTGACGAAATCGATCGAGCCTTCGGCCAGCACAGAGCCTTCCGCAAGACACGTCACCTTGACGCCGAGATCGCGGATGAAGCCCATGTCGTGCTCGACAACGACAACGGAACGGGTCTTGGCGATTTCCTTAAGCAGGATGGCGGTCTCGGCAGTTTCGGCGTCCGTCATGCCGGCCACGGGCTCGTCGACCAGAAGAAGTTTCGGCTCCTGGGCAAGCAGCATGCCGATTTCCAGCCACTGCTTCTGCCCATGCGAAAGATTGGCAGCCAAATCGTCCTTGCGCGCGGTCATGCGCACGGTTTCGAGGATTTCCTCGATGCGTGCCTTGTCGGCAGGCGTCAAACGGTAGAACAGCGTCGAGAACACGCCGCGCTTCCGGTTGAGCGCCAGCTCGATATTGTCCCAGACCGTATGACTTTCGAACACCGTCGGCTTCTGGAATTTGCGACCGATGCCGAGCTGGGCGATATCGGCCTCGTCCTTCTTGGTCAGATCGATGTCGCCGTTGAAGAAAACCTGACCGCTGTCCGGCCGGGTCTTGCCGGTGATGATGTCCATCATTGTCGTCTTGCCGGCGCCGTTCGGGCCGATGATGGCCCGCAGCTCACCCGGTTCGACCACGAAGGAGAGCGAATTCAACGCCTTGAAGCCGTCGAACGACACCGATACGCCGTCGAGATAGAGAAGGCTTGTGGAGGTCTTTTCGTCCATCGATCTTACTCCGCGGCCTGGGGTTCAAGTGTTGCAAGCTGGCTCTCCGCCTTGGCAGCTGCCTTATCCTGATAGGCCTGCTCGACAGCATCGGCCTTTTTCTGTTCCTTGCGCCTGGCAATGAACTGCTGGACCGTGCCGACGACGCCCTTGGGCAGGAACAATGTCGTTGCGACGAACAGGGCACCGAGTGCGAACAGCCAGAATTCCGGGAAGGCGGCGGTGAAGATGCTCTTGCCGAAGTTGACAAGAATAGCGCCGATGATCGGCCCGATCAGCGTGCCGCGACCGCCGACCGCCGTCCAGATGACGACTTCGATCGAGTTTGCCGGCGCGAATTCGCCGGGATTGATGATGCCGACCTGCGGCACGTAGAGAGCGCCGGCGACACCCGCCATCATCGCCGAGACGGTGAAGATGAACAGTTTCATGTTCTCGACGCGGTATCCCAGAAAGCGGGTCCGGCTTTCGGCATCGCGCACGCCGACCAGTACCTTGCCGTATTTCGAGCGAACGATGGCGGAGCTGAGGACCAGGGCCAGAGCCAGCGCTATCGCCGTGGCAGCAAAGAGCGCCGCCCGCGTACCACCGGCCTGAACATTGAATCCGAGGATTTCCTTGAAATCGGTGAGGCCGTTATTGCCGCCGAAGCCCATCTCGTTGCGGAAGAAAGCAAGCAGCAGCGCATAGGTCATCGCCTGGGTGATGATCGAGAGATAGACGCCGGTAACGCGCGAGCGGAAGGCGAACCAGCCGAAGACGAAGGCCAGCAGGCCGGGCACCAGAACAACCATCAGCGCGGCGAAGGCGAAATGGTTGAAGCCGTACCAGTACCAGGGCAGTTCCTGCCAGTTGAGGAACACCATGAAATCGGGCAGAAGCGGGTTGGCATAGACGCCCCGATCGCCGATCTGGCGCATCAGATACATGCCCATGGCATAACCGCCGAGCGCGAAGAACGCGCCGTGGCCGAGAGAGAGAATGCCGCAATAGCCCCAGACGAGATCAAGCGCCAAGGCCAAAAGGGCGTAGCACAGGTATTTGCCGAGCAGCGGAACCAGATAGCCGGGGACATGGAAGGCGCTGCCTTCCGGGATGAGAAGATTGGCGAGCGGCACGAGGGCAGCGGCAAGCAGGATCAGGAACACCGCCCAGACCGTTTTCTTCTCGTGCCGGCTGAAAAGCATTTGCGTGATCATTGTTCGACCGCCCTTCCCTTGAGCGCGAACAGGCCGCGTGGCCGCCGCTGGATGAAAAGAATGATGAAGACGAGGATGAGGATCTTGCCCAGCACGGCGCCCGCATAGGGCTCGAGGAACTTGTTGGCGATGCCGAGCGTCAAGGCGCCGACCAGCGTTCCCCAGAGATTGCCGACGCCACCGAAGACCACGACCATAAAGCTGTCGATGATATAGTTCTGGCCGAGATTGGGCGAGACATTGTCGATCTGGCTGAGCGCTACGCCTGCCATGCCGGCGATCCCCGAGCCAAGGCCGAAGGTCAGCGCATCGACCCATGGCGTGCGAATGCCCATGGAGGATGCCATGCGGCGGTTCTGCGTGACGGCGCGCATCTGCAGGCCGAACTTCGAGCGCTTGAGCAGCAACAGCAGCGCGACGAAGACGCCGAGCGAAAACACGATAATCCACATACGGTTGTAGGTGATCGCAAGGCCGCCGGCCTCGAAGACGCCCGACATCCAGCTCGGATTGTCGACCTGGCGATTGGTCGGCCCGAAGATGGTGCGGATCGCCTGCTGCAGGATCAGCGAGATGCCCCAGGTGGCCAGCAGTGTTTCCAGCGGCCGACCATAGAGCCAGCGGATGACGCTACGCTCGATGCCGACCCCGACCAGCCCCGTAAACAGGAAGGCAGCGGGAACGGCGAAGGCAAGCGTATAATCGGTCAAACCGGGAGCCAAGGATGCGACGGTCTGCTGAACAACGTAGGTCGTATAGGCGCCGAGCATGACCATTTCGCCATGCGCCATGTTGATGATGCCCATGACGCCGAAGGTGATGGCAAGGCCGATGGCCGCGAGCAGCAGCACGGAACCGAGCGACAGCCCGTACCAGATGTTCTGCGCCACGTCCCAGACGGCCAGGCTGCGATTGATCGAATTGATGTGCGTCTGGATTGCCGGTTTCAGGTCATCTGGCGCATTGTCCATCGCTGCGGTCAGAATCGTTAGCGCATCGCGGTTTCCGCGCGCGGCGATCATATCGATGGCCGCCTTCTTGTCCTCGGCGCTGGCATCGGTCTTGAGCAGAATGACGGCGCGCGCCGCTTCCATGGTTGCCTTGATCTCGGCATCCTTCTCCTGCGTCAGCGCCGAATTCAAAAGATCCAAATTGTCGGGATTGGCGTCTTTGAGCAGATCCTGCGACGCGGCCAGACGGGCGGAACGGTCCGGGCTCAGGAGCGTCAACTGGCTGAGAGCCGCCCCGATCGCGCCGCGCAGGCCGTTGTTCAGTCGAATCTTGGCAAGATTACCGGGAATATCGACAGCCGGCGCGCCGGACAGAGCATCGAGATATGCACCATCCGTTGGGCCTTCGAGATAGACCGGGCCGCCGGTCTTCGGCGCGTAAAGTTTACCGTCGGTGAGATTTTGCAGGATGTCGGCAACCTTCGGATTGCCCGACGCTGCAAGCGCCTTTACGGCCTCGATCTTCTGCGGAAAGCTGGTTGCGCCGAGCGCATCGACCAGCGGGCGAATGTCCTCCTGGGCGCGCAGGCCCGTTGCAAGGCAACTGACGAGCAGGCAGAGGGCAACAAGGAAGGTCTGGATGGCGCGATACATGAGCTCTTCTTGTTCCGTTGGCTTGACGCCGCGCATTCACTGGAAAACGCTTCATGCCGGCGCTGTTGCTTAAGATTTCCGCAATCCGCTCGCCCGACGATCAGATCGGACAGGATCGGCATCCGGAACCGCGTCCCAAGCGTTCACCATGCAGAAAACATGCCAAGCACGGGGCGCAGGGATGAAAGTCCCTCCGTCCAGATGGGAGATCTGGACGGAGGGTATTGGCATCAAATAGAAAGGTCATTGGATCAATTGGGGGAAACGGCGGTTAAACCGTTTCCGGAATATACTGGCCTTGATGAAAATCATTCGATGAAATCAGGAGCCCTTGCCGCCGCACTTGCCTGTTGCAACGTTGAAGTTGCCGCAGGACATCGGCTTGCGCCAATCGGAGATCAGGTCTTTTGAGTCGGGCAGGTAGTCGGACCATTCGTCGCCGACGACGGCAGGCGTCTGCTGCACGATTTCGAACTGGCCGTCTGCCTGGATTTCACCGATCAGCACCGGCTTGGTGATGTGGTGGTTCGGCATGACGGTGGCGTAGCCGCCCGAAAGGTTCGGAACGGTGGTGCCGATGATCGTGTCGAGAACAGCGTCCGTGTCGGTGGTGCCGGCAGCTTCGACGGCCTTGACCCAGGCATTGAAGCCGATATAGGCGGCTTCCATCGGGTCATTGGTTACACGCTTGTCGTTCTTGGTGAACGCGTGCCATTCCTTGATGAACTCGGCATTGGCCGGCGCATCGACGGACTGGAAGTAGTTCCAGGCAGCGAGATGACCGACGAGCGGCTTGGTGTCGAGACCGGCAAGCTCTTCTTCGCCGACCGAGAAGGCGACGACCGGGATGTCGGTTGCCTTGATGCCCTTGTTGCCGAGCTCCTTGTAGAACGGAACGTTGGCGTCACCGTTGATGGTCGAAACGACGGCGGTCTTCTTGCCGGCCGAACCGAATTCCTTGATCTTGGCGACTTCCGTCTGCCAGTCGGAGAAGCCGAACGGCGTGTAGTTGATGAGGATGTCTTCTTTCGGGATGCCCTTGGCAATCAGGTATGCTTCGAGGATCTTGTTGGTCGTGCGCGGATAGACATAGTCGGTACCTTCGAGCACGAAGCGCTCGACGCCTTCGGTGTTCATCAGGTAGTCGACGGCCGGGATCGCCTGCTGGTTCGGAGCCGCACCCGTGTAGAAGATGTTGCGCGAGGATTCTTCACCCTCGTACTGGACCGGGTAGAAGAGCAGCGAGTTCAGCTCTTCGAAGACCGGCAAAACGGACTTGCGCGACGACGAGGTCCAGCAACCGAAAACGGCCGAAACCTTGTCGACGGAGATCAGCTCGCGGGCTTTTTCGGCAAACAGCGGCCAGTCGGACGCCGGATCGACGACGACGGCTTCGAGTTTCTTGCCGAGCAGACCGCCCTTCTTGTTCTGATCCTCGATGAGCATCAGCATGGCGTCCTTGAGCGTGGTCTCGGAGATGGCCATGGTGCCGGAAAGCGAATGCAGGATGCCGACCTTGATCGTGTCTTCGGCGGCATAGACGCTGGAGAATGCTGTCGTGGCCAGCGCACCAGCCAGGAACGCGCTCATGACATGAGATTTGATTTTCATTGTGAACCCCTCTCGTTCTATTGACGACGGCTCTTGGGAGACCTTTACCGTTCGTAAAGGAACTATCCGCTGGGGGCGGGCAATTCTGTATACGTCAATTGACGTAGACACCGGGGCGAAGTGTGCAATGCAGCACACTTAAGGATCGCGATTTTCTGTGTTACGACTTTGTTACGGCCGCGAAGATGCCGATTGTCGATGATCCAAGGAAACGCACGCAGCAGATGACAGCACGCCAGCGCATCATTCCGGTCCGGCGCGAGTACAATCGCTGGGTCGCCAACCAGACGCTGGAGGACTATGCGCTGCGCTTCACCGCCAAGAGCGCCCGGCAGTTCTCGTCGCAGCGCATCTCGCAGACTGCAATCGGCGCGATCTCGTTCCTGGCGCTGGAAGCGATCGGCGGCGCCATCACGCTCTCCTACGGCACCACCAACGCCATCATTGCGATTCTGGCGGCCAGCCTGGTCATGCTCGGCGTCGGCCTGCCGATCAGCCGCTATGCCATCCGCCATGGCGTCGATATCGATCTTCTCACCCGTGGAGCCAGCTTCGGCTATATCGGCTCGACGATCACGTCGCTGATCTATGCCAGCTTCACCTTCATGCTGTTTGCCATCGAGGCCTCGATCATGTCGGCAGCACTTGAGCTGGCGCTCGGTATCCCCGTCTGGATCGGCTATATCATAAGCGCGGTCATGGTGATCCCGCTGGTGACACATGGCGTGCGGCTGATCAGCAAGTTCCAGCTGATGACGCAGCCGTTCTGGATCGTCCTCAACATCGCGCCCTTCATCTTCATCGCACTGGCCGACTGGAGCAAGTTCGACCTTTGGCTCGCCGTCCCCGGCGCCCATAAGGCATCCGGCGCACCCGGTTCCTTTGCGCCATTTTCGCTTGTTGAATTCGGCGCCGCCTCCGCGGTCATCCTTGCCCTGATGGCGCAGATCGGCGAGCAGGTCGACTTCCTGCGCTTCCTGCCGCCGGAAGGGCAACGCAAGCTGCACCATCGGTTCGCCGTGTTCCTCGCCGGTGCCGGCTGGGTGATCGTCGGAGCGCCGAAGCTGCTGGCCGGGTCATTCCTCGTCGTCCTGTGTCTCAGCGCCGGCGTCCCGGTGGAGGATGCCGCCGACCCGGCGCATATGTATCTGACCGCCTTCGGCTACATGATCCCCTGGCACAATGCGGCCCTGCTGCTGATGGCCGCCTTCGTGGTTGTGTCGCAGTTGAAAATCAACGTCATGAACGCCTATGCCGGCTCGCTTGCCTGGTCGAACTTCTTCTCGCGCCTCACCCACAGCCATCCCGGCCGTGTCGTCTGGCTGATGTTCAACGTGGCGATCGCGCTGCTGTTGATGGAACTCGGCATCTACAAGCTGCTGGAGGAAACGCTCGGCATCTTCTCGATCATCGCCATGTCCTGGCTCTGCACGATCTCGGCCGACCTGTTCATCAACAAGCCGCTCGGCCTTGCCCCGCCCAATATCGAGTTCAAGCGCGCCCATCTCTACGACATCAACCCGGTCGGCGTCGGCGCCATGACGGCGTCGGCGCTGATCGCGCTCACCGCACATTTTGGCGTGCTGGGTGCAATGGCAGCATCGCTGGCGCCCTATATCGCGCTGATCACCGCCTTCATCGTCTCGCCCGCCATCGCCTGGGGCACCAAGGGCAAATACTATCTCGCCCGCAAACCGCGCCAGAGCTGGAAGAAACTCTCCACCGTGACCTGCTCTATCTGCGAGCATCCGTTCGAGCCGGAGGACATGGCCTGGTGCCCGGCCTATTCGGCACCGATCTGCTCGCTCTGCTGTTCGCTCGACAGCCGCTGCCACGACATGTGCAAGCCGCATGCAAGCTTCAACGCCCAGACGGCAGTGGTCGCAAAGGCCCTGCTGCCGCAAAAGGTCACCGAAACACTTTCCACCCGCCTTGGCCGCTACGGGATTGCCGTTGTCCTTTCCATCGCCGGCATCGGGGCCATCCTGGCCATGATCGCGCATCAGACCGGCACGGCCTCGCCGGAGACGGCTTCGGTGATCAACCGGACCGTTGGTGTGGTGTTCTTCGTCTTTGCGGTCGTAACCGGCGTCGTCTGCTGGTTCTACGTGCTGGCCCACGATAGCCGGCTGGTGGCAGAGGAGGAATCCTCGCGCCAGAACACCTTGCTCCTGAAGGAAATCGCTGCCCACAAGAAGACCGACGCCGCCTTGCAATATGCCAAGGAAACGGCTGAGGCCGCCAACCGCGCCAAGAGCCGCTATGTGGTGGGTCTCAGCCACGAGCTGCGCACGCCGCTGAATGCCGTCCTCGGCTATGCACAGATCCTCGAGCGCGACGAAACCATTCCGGCGCCGCGCCAGTCGGCCATCAAGGTCATCAAGCGCAGCGCCGATCATCTCTCCGGCCTGATCGACGGGCTGCTTGATATTTCCAAGATCGAGGCCGGCCGCCTTCAGGTCTATTCGAACGAGATCAATATCCAGGACTTCCTCGACCAGATTGCCGACATGTTCCGCCCGCAGGCGCAGGCCAAGGGTCTGGTCTTCGAGCATGATCGGGCAAGCGCCCTGCCGCAATACGTCCGCACCGACGAGAAACGCCTGCGCCAGATCCTCGTCAATCTGCTCTCCAACGCCATCAAGTTCACCGATACCGGGACGATCCGCTTCGATGTCGCCTATCGCAGCCAGGTGGCGACGTTCACGGTTTCCGATACCGGCCGAGGCATCTCCGAGGCGGACCTGCCGCGCATTTTCGAGCCGTTCCAGCGCGGCGAAGCCGAACACATCCGGCCGATGCCGGGTCTCGGGCTGGGGCTCACCATCACGCAGCTTCTGACCCAGACGCTCGGCGGCGAGATCGTCGTCGACAGCGAACGCGACAAGGGTTCGACCTTCCGGGTGCGGCTGATGCTGTCGGCGATCAGTCGGCCTACTGCCTCCCTGCCCTCGGTGCGCAAGATCGCCGGTTACGCCGGTCCGCGTCGGACCATCGTCGTCGTCGATGACAACGAGGATCATCGCGACCTGATGCGCGAGGTGCTGATGCCGCTCGATTTCGTTGTGCTGACCGCCGCTGGCGGCATGGAATGCCTGACCCTGATCGAGGGCATCAAACCCGATCTCTTCCTCGTCGACATATCGATGCCCGGCATGAATGGCTGGCAGTTGGTCACGCGGTTGCGCGATCATGAGCAGACCGCGCCGGTCATCATGCTCTCGGCCAACATCGGCGACGGTACGGCCGCCGACACGCATACCGGCCACAACGACACCCTCGCCAAGCCCTTCGATATTCGCCAGCTGCATGACAAGCTGGCGGTCCATCTGGCGCTGGAATGGATCTACAGCGACACCGTGCAGCCAGCGCCGAAATCAAACGGCAAGGGCAAGGTGAAGACTCCCGGTGCCGCCCATGTCGAGGAATTGATCCGGCTCGGAGAAATCGGCTATGTCCGCGGCATCGAGGCCAAGCTCGCCGACCTCGCGCGGCTGGAGGAAAATCAGCCGTTCACCGAGGCGGTCAAGACCTACGTCCAGGCTTTCGATCTTGCCGGCTATGCCGACTTCCTGCAGAACATCAACAAACAGGGGAGACCGGCTGGTGAATGAAACCGTGCATCCACGCGACATCGTGCTCATCGTGGATGATAGTCCCGAAACGCTGGGCTTCCTCACCGATGCACTGGAGCAATCCGGATTTTCCGTGCTGATTGCCACCTCCGGCAACGCGGCGATCAATGTCGTCGACCGTATCACACCCGATGTCATCCTCATGGACGCCGTCATGCCGGGCATGGATGGTTTCGACACATGCCGGACGCTGAAGACCAATCCGGCGGTGGCCCAGGTTCCGGTGATCTTCATGACCGGGCTGACCGAAACCGAACATATCGTTCATGCGCTGGAATCCGGCGGCGTCGACTATCTTTCCAAGCCGATCAATATCGACGAACTGCGCGCCCGCATCCGCGTGCATCTGGCCAATGCGCGTTCCGCACAAAGCGCACGCGTCGCTCTGGATGCAGCCGGCCGGCATCTGCTCGCCGTGCGCAGCAACGGCAATATCCAATGGTCGACACCGCAGGCGACACGGCTGGTCAATGCCGCCACCGGCCGGGATGACGGACTCGACACGCTTGCGATGCACATCAGCCAATGGATGCAGGAGCGCGAAAAGCACGGCGTCTCGAAGGACGGCCCGCTGGTGATCCAACAGAACGGCCAGCCGGTGCTGCAGCTTGCCTATCTCGGCGCCATCGGCGGCGACGAGTTTCTGTTCCGGCTGACAGGCGTCAGCCAGACCAGCGACGACGAAACTCTTCGCCAGGCTTTTTCGCTGACCGTACGCGAGGCCCAGGTCCTTCTCTGGATCGCCAAGGGTAAATCCAACCGCGATATCGGCGAAATTCTGGGATTGAGCGCTCGCACGGTCAACAAGCACCTGGAACAGATCTATGTGAAACTCGGCGTCGAGAACCGCGCTTCCGCCGCCGTCAAGGCGGCGAATGCGCTGCACGAGGTGTGAGTGTTCAGTAGGAATGCGGCGGCACAAAGAGGCAGAGGGTTCGGCTTTTCTCCTCGCCCGCCACCGAACACCAGTGAAATTCGCCGTCCGGCGAGATCCTGACACGCTTGTCGGCATAGGGCACGACCTCGCCTGTGATGTTGATCACGTAACCCTGTGGCTTCTCGCTGATCGCCTTGGTTGCGACCGGCCGGCAATCCTGATTCGAGCAGCAGGAGAACGGATAACTCCAGCCCGACGGCGCATCATGCGCCTTGCCCGTAGCCGGCCACAAGCTGGCTGCGATCAACGGCGGTATTAGCCAACGGAAGTACGATGTGCCCTCCTGTATGAAGGGAATAGCAATCGCGACGTGTCCATCACTGATGGGGCGGCAGGTTACCTTTGACGAGCGCATGAAGAACTCCTGGTTTGGGACCAATGCTGTTCCCGCCCTTCAAGCGTTTCTTCCCGCATACCGGCTGACGCCCGGCAATTTTCCCGGCGCCGACATCGGCAAAGTCCCTTCCGGGATCCTGCTTCCGTTCCTTGGCATGACACCGCCGGCACACAGTTTAGGCGACGCAAAAGCCTGCCTTATATTTAATCAATATCTGCCGATTCCCGCCAGTGAGCAACCGCCGTCCAAAGACAATCATGCTGCGTTGCAATATCGCAACAAGCTAAAATTTAGTCTTTCGAAGCCAGGAACTTACGCCACGCGATCCGGCGGCTCCCGCCCTTCGAAGAAGGCCGTGAGGTTCTCGACCACCCTCATGCCCATGGCGGTGCGCGTCTCCTCCGTTGCGCTGCCGAGATGCGGCAGGAGAACGACATTTTCCAAAGCGCGCAGCCGCGGGGGAACATTGGGCTCCGCCTCGAAGACATCGAGTCCGGCACCACGGATGACACCGGTTTCCAGCGCCTCGATCAAAGCGTTTTCATCAACGACGTCGCCGCGCGCGGTATTGATCAAAAACGCTTCCGGTTTCATCAGGGCCAGTCGCTGCGCGTTGATCAGATTCCGGTTTTCACCACCGCCCGGGCAATGCAGAGAGACGAAATCGGCGGTGGCCAGCACTTCCTCGACAGTCTCCACTTGCCGTGCGCCATAGCGCGCTGCTTCTGCGCGATCGATTTTCGACCTGTTGTAGAAGACGACGTCCATGTCGAAGCCGAAATGGCAGCGTTTCGCCATCGCCTTGCCGATCCGGCCGAACCCGATGATCCCGAGCGTCTTGCCCGTCACCTTGGTGCCGATCATGTGTGTCGGCCGCCAGCCGGTCCATTCTCCGGCGCGAACCTGCCGCTCGCCCTCGCCCGCCCGGCGCGCGACGGACAAGAGCAGCGACATGGCGATATCGGCGGTGCAGTCTGTCAGCACGCCGGGCGTGTTGGTCACCACAATGCCGCGCGCCTCGGAAACGGCGATGTCGATATGATTATAGCCGACGCCGAAATTGCCGAGGATTTTCGTGGCGATGTCGCTCCCCTCGAAAAGCGAGGCCGGGAGGCGATCGGACACTGTCGGCAGCACTGCGTCGAAGGACCGAAGCGCTTCCGCGAGCGCTCCGGCGTCCATGGCGATATCCGGCACATTGAAGGATGCATCGAACCGCTCGGCCAGAACGCGCTCGACGGCACTGGGCCAGCGACGGGTGACGAGGATGCGCGGTTTCTGGGTCATCGGCTGCTCCTGACTGGAATCTGGAGCAGACAATTACCACAGCAACGGCTGCAGACCAGCGGTCGATCGATAGAAACAGATATGCAAATCGGGGCGCCATACAGGGCGCCCCGATCGGTTGCGTTTAGCTCTTCAGGAAGGCGAGCATGTCGTCGTTCAGTTGCTGCTTGTGTGTATCGGTGATGCCGTGCGCCGCACCGGCATAAACTTTCAGCGTGGCGTGCGGCACCAGTTTCTTCGAGGCGTGAGCTGCGGCATCGATCGGCACGATCTGGTCGTCGTCGCCATGAACGATCAGCGTCGGCACGTCGAACTTCTTCAGATCCTCGGTGAAGTCGGTTTCCGAAAACGCCTTGATCGAGTCATAGGTGTTCTTGTGGCCGCCGGTCATGCCTTGCAGCCAGAAACTGTCGATCATGCCCTGCGAGGCCTTGGCACCGGGGCGGTTGAAGCCGAAGAACGGGCCGGAGGCGATGTCCTTGTAGAGTTGCGAACGGTCGGCGATAGAAGCGGCACGGATGCCGTCGAAGACGTCGATCGGCAGGCCGCCGGGATTGGCCGCCGTTTTCAGCATCAACGGCGGTACGGCGGAAATCAGGCCGGCCCTGGCGACGCGGCCCGTGCCGTGGCGGCCGATATAGCGGCTGATCTCGCCGCCGCCGGTGGAGAAGCCGAACAGCGAGACGTTCTTCAGGTCCAGCACCTCAATCAGGTCGGCCAGGTCATCGGCATAGTGATCCATGTCGTTGCCGTCCCAAGGCTGGGAAGAACGCCCGTGACCACGGCGATCATGGGTGATGACGCGAAAGCCGTTGTCGGCCAGATGCAGGGCCTGCGCCTCCCAGCTGTCGGACGAGAGCGGCCAGCCATGGCTGAGGATGACAACCTGGCCATCCTTCGGACCCCAATCCTTGTAGTAGATTTCCACGCCGTCGCGGGTGACGATGGTGTTGACGCTGCGCTGAGCAGGAGCCTGGACAACCGTTGTAGCCTGCCCCTGGGCTGCGGCATTCGAGCCGATCAGAGCGCTCGAAACGACGGCGATCCCTGCTCCACCAGCGCTGGCAAGCAGCATATTGCGGCGGGAAAAATTGTTTTCGTTGGTGCTGTTGGACATGACGTTCTCGTTCTCCATCTGCGACGCCCGATGCGGCGCACCCTGTTCAGTTGGCGATTTAATCGTACACGATATAAACAATCGCAAATCAACCAGGGCTGACGTGATTGGAAGTCATATTAAATCGTACACGATTAGATCGTTATCGATATTTATTCCCGTGAGATTTCGATGTCAATGCCTTGCGATTAAATCGCAAACGATTTATTTTAAGCCCATCAACTGAAGGACGAACACAATGGATCAGACATCGAACGTTGAAAGGGATGTCGCGAAACTCGACGACTTCCTCTGTTTCGCGATCTACTCCGCCAATCACGCGCTTAACCGCGTCTACAAACCGCTTCTGGATGCCGTTGGGCTGACCTACACGCAGTACATCGCCATGGTCACGCTGTGGGAGCGGGATGACCAGACTGTTGGAAGTCTCGGGGAAAAGCTGTTTCTGGAATCAAGCACGCTGACGCCGGTGCTGAAGCGCCTGGAAGCCCTCGGCCTGATCGTGCGGACACGCGACAAGGCGGACGAGCGGCAGGTGCGGGTGCAATTGACGACCACGGGCCGCGCACTTCAGGACAAAGCGAAAGCCATTCCCGCTTGCATTCTGGAGGCAAGCGGACTGGACATGGATGAGCTGACGCGGCTGAAGACGGAAATCGCCACACTGCGATCATCGCTGCTGCGGGAATGACCCTGCCCGAGATCTCGGTCCCTAACGAACCGAGAATGCAGAAAGGCCCGGCAATGCCGGGCCTTTCGCGGTCCAGAAGGACCAATCGGCGCTAGACCGAAAACGATTATTCGTTTTCGAAGTAGCTGAACTTGCCGTCGTCACCCTTCTTCCAGGTGTACATGACGTAGTCCGGACGCGTGATGTCGCCCTTGTCGTCATAGCCGAATTCGCCGATGACGGTCTTGAACGGACCCTTGCCCTTGATGTTCTCGGCAACAGCCTGCGGATCGTTGCCGCCGGTTGTCTTTGCGGCTTCTGCGATGACCTGCAGGGCAGCA
>Ga0307515_10009129_pt1 | contig 19228 bp, 12 predicted proteins | sample 17_EM_MG_FD_194513 | JGI IMG/M metagenome (GOLD analysis project Ga0307515, IMG submission 194513) | Populus trichocarpa ectomycorrhiza microbial communities from riparian zone in the Pacific Northwest, United States - 17_EM | ecosystem: Host-associated > Plants > Roots > Unclassified | place...
ACTCGTGCTAGGAAATGGTAAGCAAGGGATGACAATGAAATTCAAGCACTAGATTATTCAACACCGTAGTTCGTAGGAAATAAAATTCGATCAACTGGCCTTCACCTTTATTTTTGCCAGGTTGGATAATTTTTTTTCTATGCTGCATAGAACTTATATGCATGTATGCATAAAGCCAACCTAGAAAAGCTTAGTTCACAAACAACTATAATAAAGAAGTGTAGAAAATCACTAGAAAAAGGTACGCCGGGACTTGTATTGGAAGATCATCTCACTATGTTTACATTGATTATAAAAATAAATGAGCCTTTGCTTGGCACTCTTAGCTAGGGAAAAAAATAAAGCAGATAGCTTGCAATTGTTTAGTAGCCATTGCAAGAAAGATCTGAGGAGATTGCATAAACTTGCCTACAGACATCTAACAGGTTCATTTTCGTTCTGCCAAATTATTATCAAGCACTTCCATTCCGTAAAATTCACAATGCAAATCTCAGAGCCCCAAGCAAACCACACAAACATTTGGGAAATTTAGGTTTTATTCACTCTAATGCTTCATTACTATTTTCCTTCCATAAACACCACAAGCCAAAATTATTCTGCTTTGTATAAACAGAGCCCTCGGAGCTAAATAAACAACGAATCAACTAAATCAAGACCAGTCACTTTAATCACAATCCACAAGAACCCAACAACAGGTAGCATGAAACTAGGAATTCAATTAATTTCCATTACTCACTTGAATTTAATTTCTTTCCATTCCTTGCCCTCTTTAGCAAACACGAAGTTTTTGTTAAACATTTTTCTTCGGAAAATTCCCTTTCTCACCAATTAAGGAAAACAGGCAGCAATTAACAAATCAAACTTGTTATTCAACGCAAGTTATCTGTAGAAATGAGATTAATCATCCACAAAAAAAATATAATAATAATAAAACAGCTCTACATTTAGCACATTAATATCAGTCCATAAAATAAGTACCTCAAACAAAAAACAAGCAAATTCTATAATTACTAAACTGATTCGTGCATGAAAATGCAGAACCCTAAACCAACTATCAAAACCGCAACGCTATGCATCAATCAAAACCCTAAACCAAGAAAATTAAAATCGACAGAACTGATCAAAAACAGGAAATGCAAAGACAAAATCCAGCGAAATAACCAAAAATAAGATCCAGAAGTCAAAAAACTAACCAAATAGTCAACAACGTACCCCATATCTGAGTGAGAGAGATTCGGCAAGAGAATCAGCATCATTAACCGGGACCACGGGACTGCTCCGTAGACTAATCCGCTTAGCAGCATCGATCTGAGCAGATTCCGCATCCTGAATCGAATCCGGATCCGAAGCACTAATCGCCAAGGCCAATTGCATTTGGAATTCCTCCTCTAGTAAATTAAAATCAATTCCAGTACTATCAGTACCACTAATCGCTTCCACGTCCGTCCGATCCACTGCCGCGGACTCAACGGCCTCGATTCTTCCATCTGACGGACTCGGAGTCGTACTGGCACTGGTACTTGAACTCGAAACGGGTCGGGTCTCGCCACCTAATCGGTTGTGATGGTCACCGATGTGGAGCTTTCTTAGTAGATGCTTCATCTTTGACATGGATCATTAACAAAAATAAATAACTATATATATATATCAGTTTTTTTTAGTTTTTTTATTTATTTATGTCTGTGTTTTGAGTGGTGGGTTAAGCTACGCACACAGAGGAGAAAGAGGAAGATTCACTTAACGAGCGCACTCCTGTTCTTGAAGCTAAATACGAGCAGGAGCAGGAGCAGGAGCAGGAGCATGTGTTTATACATCCATCAATAAATTGTTGAGCGAGAGGGAGAAGGAGAGAGACTTGACCGCTCAAAATCCATTCCCTCCAATTGTATTCTCTCTGTATCAGCCGACACCAACAGGAAAAGAAAATGTTTTTTTTTTTTTAAGACTAAACTCTGGTGGGTGAATACTGTCTGTTTTCTTTGCTATTTTTTTCCCCTTACATCCTCTCAAGTCAATGACCCCACAATGTTTCTAGTGTATGTTACTCTATGTGCTGTTGCGGTGCCCTTTGTTTCATCTTGACCGTTCAAATGGTAGATTTTAGGTGGTCGTTGGATTTGTTGGAGAACAAGAGGTCTTCTTTCTTTTTTTTCTTTTTTAGAGAATGGAAACAAGGTTTTAAGCTCTTATTTAATTATATGAATCTAGAAAGAAATTGAGAGCTTATATATAGTTAAATAAATATATTTGAAAATGATTTCCATTTCATATCATACATATATCTTTTAGGTATCCTTATAGCGTAGGTATTGAGAGCTATTGAGATCATAAAAAGTTTTTTTTTCTTAATTTTGTTTAATTAAATATTAATTTATAATTTGAGTGATTCTTATTAGTCTAAGATGGTAAAAGTTAAATAAATTAAAGTTTAATTGATACTCACATCTGTGTTTTAATTATGTAGTATACATGTTATTAAAAATATAAAAAACTTCTGAAATCTTTTTTATGATTAAATAAAATGTATTTAATGATAGTTTGAATCTTATATTAATAAACCTATTTGTCATGTGCTCTATAGTAACATAAGTATCAAGATCATGTGAGATTGCCTTTTAGTTTTTTTTAACTAGAATTTAAGTGAAATCAAAATGGTTATGAACATATGTTTTGAGATTAATATAATTTATACTATTATATTTATTTAACCCTAACAAGCATTTATTTTTACACGTTTAACAGCATTTCCATATAAATAAAGTTCATAGTTAATATTAATTAAAAAAAATATTGATTTTTTATTTTTTATTCAACCTTAGTCTACGAAACATGAACAATTAGTCAAGGAGTTTTAGAGCATGTTTCATGCATTAAAAAAAAACATTTTTCATGCACTTTAAATATAAAAAAAAAACTTAGAAAGAGAACGACTAAGAGTCTGTTTGGTATTATAATAACAATTATATTTTAAAATATTTTTTATTTTTAAAATTTTATTTTTTATATTAATATATTAAAATAATATGAAAATAAAAAAATATTAATTTTCAATAAATAAAAATAAAAAAATATATATTTTTTAAAACGTAAAACCAATCGTTCTAGAATATGAATATGGTAGGTTTGCATTAGGGTGCAATGCTTGTAGATAGACCTGCACCGCATGGAATCATTTTCGAGTGAATGTAAACGACTTGCTGTACATACTCTGTAGATACGTATCTAGCTAAGAAGATACATATCTGGCCACACATGGAAACGAGAGGCTTGTGTGTTGTTTTTGAATTGACCTTTCCTTTAGTATTTCTTCTCTCCAAGTTTTCGTATTTGTACATCAGCTTAGCGCTAACCATATCCTAATCTCAATAGTTTTATTTTGAAAAATTAGCTTATTATATTCTTAGGTTTAGTTTTTGTTCTATCCTTGTAAATTTAATTGTTTTTTTATTTAATTTTATATTCAACCTATCTTTTTAGTAGATATTATTATATAAACAGGTGAAAATATTTTCATGGTAAGAAATTTAAATCTACCCTTTAACAGGTATTTTTATATAAATTATTAAAAAAACCCTCATGCGAATTTCTAAATTTGAATTTTTTTTTGGCTAAGTATTTTTCAGCAATCTATAAATCTTTTATCGAGAAGTGAAATTAGCATACTCTTGTCATATTTAAATCTAATATAATTCATTAAGAAATTAAAGAAGACAAAAAAAGAATTTTAACATTATATGAAGATTTGTTTTTTAAATAAACTAGGCAAGGATTTGAATTTATCAAATGAGTATTTTTCTGTCAGTTTACTTGAAAATATTTTCTAAGAAAAATCTAAGAATGAACTAAAATATTTTCTTAGTAGTGTTATTCCTCTACTTCACATTAGATAAAATTAATTCTCTAAATTTTTTTCCAACTAGCCCTCCAATAAGAAATGATTTTAAATTCTTTATCCATGTCCGCAATTCAAATTATATTTATATGATAATCTAGTGTATATAATAAAAATAGAAATAATTTATTTTTTATTGTTTTCTTTTTATCATTTAATTCAAAAAATTAAATCAAAATTAATGATAAAATCTAGAACATTATTGATCTAGTGTATATAACAAAAATCAAAATAATTTATCGTATCTATATTTTTCACTTGAAATAGTCAGCAGAATATTCCCTCTCACGCGCCTACGGCATACTCCCGTGGAATACAATCCACTTGCAAGGCAGTAGAATTGGCAAGAGGACCACGGGCAGGAAATATTGAATGGCAGTTATCTTTCTTTTTTGGCTATATATGTGCGCACATTAGCAAAGATGAAAGCTTAAATTGTAAGGTTATAATAGTGGATAAACTTGGCTGGCAATAAACTAGTCGTGAGATTGACCATGGAATTCATAAAAGGTTGCCTTCAAATTAGAAGTCGGAGCTGGTAAAGATTTTTATTGTGTTTAGAATGGTAGCCGCGATTATTTTTTAAATTATATTTAAAAAAATACATATTAAAAAAATATTTTTAAAAATTTTATTTTTAATATCAAAATAATTTAAATACACTAAAAAATTTAATTTTAAACAAAATAAATTAAATTAAAAACCATGTTTTTGCCGTAAAAACAAACAAGTTACGCAAAAGTTGGACTAGAATTTAAACTTTTTTACATAAATGATATTTAAAAAAACAGCTGTGTTTAAATTGCACTAAGTTTCAAATATTTTTTTAACCTATTTTTATTTTATTAGGATTTTTAATTATTTAAAAATAAATCCTCAAATTCAAGAAAAAATAAAAGTCCATGAAAGTGAAGGGTCACTTAGACTCATGTGCCAGAATGGCATAGCCGACAGTTTTCTCTCTTCGATAAATTCCGTAGTGGATAAGATTTGTGAAAATATACAAACGAGAGTTTTTTTCTTTCAACATAGGTGCTATTAAATTATCAAAATAGGATATTTTTAAAAGTTTTATTTCCTAAATCAAGGTATGATTATCACGTATGCTCCACCTCATCAATACATGTTATCTGTCCTTTCTTTTAAATATATATAAAAACTGCTGTTTCTTATTAATATTTATTTGTGTATTTTAGTTATTATAAATGAGATTTTTTCTTTGTGTTTTTTATATCCTTTAAAAAACTAGCATTATTACTAATCTACAGGGCTGCGCTCTATTGTGACTTAAATAAAAAAAATAAACATAAAAAAATTTTCACGTCCTAACGTTGTTATTAAACTCAATTTAATATATCAACTTTAAAACCTTCTAATCCAATTTATTATCTAATCTAAATTTAAAATTAAATTATATAAAAATTATCACAACATAATTAATTGACTTGGAAGTCCAAAAACAACTCAAACAACAAGTAAAAAAATATCGTTTGATTTTAAAAATAATAATATAAGATAATATTTTTTTAATATTGAGACAATGATATATTTAATTAACCTAAGCTTCGCAACTTAAACCGTCAAATCCACGATCCGAGAGATAGATTCCACTGGGTTTGAAAATATTTTTTTAAACTATTTTTATTCAATTATATAATAATAGAAATAAATACTCATAAAATCAAGCACAAACTAATACAAATCAAATATCAGAATATTTATTTAAGATTGTAATAACCTCCTAAAACAATTCATGAACACAAAGTTAAAATCAATCAAATAAAAAAAGATACAATTAAAAAAAAAATTAAAGAAGAAAAAAGGAAAAATGCAAAAGAAGAAAAAACCACCCTCGAGTCTTTTAGTATGAAAAAGGTTAATATACTCCTAATTCTTCTATTGATTTATAATGATAACTCAACCATGTGTGATATAAAAAATATATATATATTTTGGGCTTGAATTTTTTATAACCTCTGTCAAGAGATGAATTGCTAACTAGAAGGCCATCAATCATCATTCTTATAAAAGATGGTTTCGTTTAATTTTTCAATGTAACAAGTTGTAGCTTCCTTATTAATTTTTAATATTATTGTGTCATAAAAATGGTGATGCATTTATTTGATTTGTATTATCAATGAATTGGTATATTTTATAAAAACAAATATTAACAAAACCATAACTATATCAACCGGAATAAACTAGATAGGTGGTTTATATTACATCGTGAGCCGGGTCAAATCTTGTCTAACATTAAAAAAAGATATTCAAACAACGCTAATGGTTTTAAAGAAATAAGAAAAATATGAGATTTGAGTTATTGACTTAACTGAGTTTAATAAACTTTGTCAATTTCATAACATGATTAAAAAAACTTTGATATTAAATAAAGAAAATAAGAAACAATGGTAATTGTCATGACCCGATATTTTGACCAACTTTTTCTTATTTATTTTTTAAATAAAAAATAATAAAAATTCAAAAAATATATTTTTGATATATTTGAATTGTTTTGGAATTTTCAACATCTTTTCAAAAGAATTAAAAAATAAAAAACTTACTTTTGACACGTTCGGTTTTTAACGCACTTATTTCAAAATCATTGATCAATTTTTCTTATTTAGTCGACATTGACATTGCTTTTTTTAAGAAAAAAATATCAAATACAAAAAAAAAACATAAAATATTTGGATAAGGAGAGCAAACTGCAAAGAAAGAAAATAAGGGACCAAAGTGATTTTAGGTTCTCCGATCACCAAGTTTGCTTGGAGACCAAGCAATTAAAAGAAAACGAAAAATTTTATCTTGTCTATAAATAGGTGATTGTACCACACAAAAAAGAGGGAGGAGAAATTAAAAGGGAGAAAAATTATTTGGAGCATTAGAAAGAAAAAAAAAACACCTCATACACACCAAAACACTCTCTCACACAAAAAAAACCCTAATAGCCCTATCTTTTTTTCTTTTGGCACCATTCGTCGTTCATAAGCCACTCACACTACCTAGGAACAGAGGGAGGGGTCATTGAGACGATTCCATGCCAATGCAAAAAGGGCACGAGCGTTGCCCATTTACTAGCACATGCTCTGCACAGGCCTGCTAGTTTTGTTTTTAAATTGTATTTTATATTTATTAAAACACCAAATTGCCTTTAAGTCAAATTAATTATAAGTAAAAAAACCAAAGTGAAAATATAAAAAAGCCCATGGACGCGGGTTATTTTTTTTTAACTTTTAAGGGTAATTTAGTCATTTTACAATGTTTTTAAAAAGTGAAAATATGAAAAAGGTCTTAAATATCAGTTAAATAATTTTTGCTTTCAAGCGCAATTTAGTTATTTTATTGCACTTTAAAAATATAAAAAGACTGAGTTTTCCTCGATCAGTATGATAATAACTAATGGACATGTGAGAAGATCATATTACCCCTAATAAATAATTCAATAATTTTCTTTAAAAAGGGAAAATTCATCATTGATCTAGCTTGTCATGCTAGTTTCTAGTAAAACAAAGTACCTTGAAAAAAAAATATTATCCAAAACACTAATTCTCCTAGGGGTTTTACATTTTCCCAAGACACGAAACATTATTCACTACAATAATATAATGATTTTTTGTCCCTTGGTTATTTTATCTTTTGCCTTAGCTTTGGGGGTAGGATGATCTTTTCATCATGACATAAATATCTTTTGAGAATTGAACGGGGTTATTTTGGTAATTAAATTTTTAAATGTACAGTGAAAGTACTAATGTAACCCTTTAATAAAATAATCTAATGCTTTTTGCACAACATATTTCTGTATTTTCAATTTTTATAAAACAGTTGAATTATTACATTACCCTTACAATTCAAATTTTTTAGCCTTGACTTTTGGGGCTTGGTTGTAATTTCACCATGGTTTGGTTGTTAATATTGTTTAGTCCTAAAAGTATTTTTGGTCTTTACATCCAAAAAAATAAAAAAAGTTGCTAACGTGTGCCTCACACACGTGTGACTGACTCCAACGGTTGTAATCGTGATTCCGTCGTATCATTTGATTTGTCTTAACATCCTTTTCTTCTATGGGTAGCATGTGTATGGTAGTTCGGCCTGAAATTGTTTTTCTTTTCCTTTCTTTCTTTTCCTTCTCTTTTTTCATCGAATTGCGTGTTGGCCATGCAAAAATTTATACCAACATTTCAATTTATTTTTTCTTTTGATTTAGTCTCTCTTCTCTTATTTGCAATTGTTTTATTCAAATTGATTGTTTCTAATTGATTTTATTTTTGATTTCATCCATGATCATTTGGTTTTTATTCTTTTAATTTTTATTTGTTTTGTTTTGAATCATTTTCTTGATTGTTTTTTTTTTATTCCACCATAGGTATTTATTTTCATTTAATTTTTATGTCAAATTTGATCCTAATTCTTTTAATTGCTATTTTTTAAATCATTTTATTAATGGATTTGTTTTGTACAATTTCATCCCTGAACATTTGATTCATTAGATTTTTTTCCTAGATATTTAATTTCATTTACTTTTTTATGTCAAATTTAGTTCTAATTCTTTTAATTGTTTTTTTTTTTTGCATTGATTTTTTTTCTCAATTTCATCCCTCAATGTTTGTTTTATTAAGAACCTTGCTTCTTTGTTTTTTTTCAGGTTTGTCTTTAATGACGTCACCCGAGTCTCATGACTCGGGTAATAGATCTGAAGGATTAACTCAAGTCGACTTTCGTATTTTTTTTAAAGTGTTTTGTTTATATTTTTTTGCTAGTGTTTTTTTTTTCTATTTATAGGGACATCCTGATTTCATGTCGTAGGTCATATATTATATTTTTAAATTGGCTTATAATAAATTTCTTGATAGGACCTAGATTCAAGGTTTCATAGGTTGCGTGCTTTTTAAGATTTGATCATATCCATGATGCCTGTCTGGGTTCACTTGGTTTTCACATATGTTTTCAATTTCATCCCCTATGATTTTTTTTATCTTTAAATTTTGGTCTTTATTTTTTTAATTGATATTTATTTTATTTTTTTCATTAAATTACATCTTTTTTTTTAGTTTTTCTTATCAAATATTATCCTCATTCGTTTCATTGCTTTTGCAGGTTTTTTAATACTTTAAACTCAATGTGACTCCCAAATTATAGGCTCATTGCATTAAAAAATCTTATTTTATAAACTTTTGAAAACCGTTTTTAGTTTTTAACACTTGTTACTAGTTTTTATTTTATTGAAAACAAACAACTTTTTGTAACATGCTTTCAAAATTTTGAAAACAAAACAAAAAACAATCTACCTTAACTATAATGATTTTATTGATAGATATCCTCAATACATTGAATCTATCAACAATTAATAAAAGTAGAATAATTCTATTATTATTATTATTATTATTATTATTATTATTAGTGAAAATCTCAATTTAGTCCCAAATCTATATATTCATTCTCAATTGAATATTTTTATGTCCCAAACGTTTTTTAAAAAATCCCAATCAAGTATTTTTATAAATGTTCACCTACATTTTCATTAAATTTCATCAAATTGATGCCATTTTAGTGCATAAATATGCGCAATAGATAAAAAAAAAATGTTAATGTTCATCAACTTTACATCAATTTTCTTCAAACAGGCACCATTTTAGTGTATAAAATAAGCAAATTAAACTTAAACTATTAAAAGAAATTGACAAAAATACACATTTAAAAAATGCAGGAAATGTTAGAGACCTAATTGACCTAATTTATAGATTTGTAACCCCATTGATAATAGATATATAGGTTTGGGACTAAATTAAAATTTTCTATTATTATTACTATTATTGTTGTTGCTGCTGCGGCAAGGACAATGATATAAGTAAAGATTTTAAAATTAGAATATCGTTTCATTGTTTTTTTAAAGTAAAAATAAACTTTATATTCAAATGATTTAAAAACAAATAAAGAAAGAAAGAAAAAACATATTTTCCATTTTTCTTATATAAAACATGATGTTGGTTAACTTATCAAGATCTCTCTCCAAAGTGTTATTCCTTTTATATAAACTTGTTGGAAAACAAACTTCTCCGACTTTTTTTTCAATCTATTGACTTTTTTTAGAAAAAAAAGTCCTCATCACTTTTGATTTAATTGCAATAATGTCCTATATCTATACATTAAGAGGAATAAGTTCAATTTATCCTTATATTTAAGGTCAAGTCTCCAACCTAGTAAATCACATGATTTTGTATTTTTATTTAAAGAGGACTTGATTGAAAACTCATAAATATATAAATAAAATATAATTTAATCTTTATATTTAAATAAACTTTTAAATAATTTAAGAGCTTAAAATGGATCGGTTGGATATTAAAATCTTTTTTATTTTATTTTATGTTCAATAAAAAATACAATATACATCTTAAATAAAAACTTCTAATATAATCTATCATTTGTTCAAGATAAAAGTAATTAATAATAAACATATTGTAAAAAAAAAATTCATTTAAAGTTTATTTTGTTGAAAACAAACTACGAGCAATTTCTCTATCCTTAATTTACATAGAAGTGATAGATGGAGAATTTTCATACAAGACACATGAACTAATCATATTGCTCCACTTGTCGGATAATAAACTCCATGATACGGTCATAGGGGTTCGCATCACTCGAATAAATCTTGCTATCTTTTTGTATATGAAGATAGATAAATAGATATTGATTGATCAGACATCAAACATGGGAAACATTATAGAATCTTTCCAGGAATTTGTTCATGTTTGGCCCTGAGTTTAAGTAATTGAACTGACGTCCTAACTTACATTAATTAATTGACATCCCAACCATGAACAACAGCCACTAAACTTATAACATGTTCTTGAGAAGTGTTAGGCTCAAATCTCTCTACAACAAAGAACAATTAACAACTACTAAGCATAAAATAGCTCCTTTCAATCATTGCATTGAACAAGAAATCAGTCCAATCTGACCATATGTATAAAATAACTTACTTTTGCCTTATGGTTTTGACGTCATGATATAAAACATAATTTTAAAATATATAAAAAAAATTATTTTCAAACAAAAAAACCCCTTAAAAAACAACTACTGTTCTTTCTTTCCAGACCACGCTTTCAGTTCCGACATGCTATATGCTATGCTCTTGCATGCTGTGAGGCAAAGCTACAACAGTGAAGACAGATTTGTCTTCTGCAGAGCTTGAAACTCGGATTTCCATTCTGTTTCACCTTTCGCATTGCACAAACATTCTGGTCTCGGAGCCCCATTTCAATCACATTTCCAGGCTAACAGAAGGGGTCCCATGGCGAAACGTTACCAGACTTTGGTGCATACGAAAGGTAGTTTCCTATTGCATGATAAACTCAACCTTCGCATTGGCAAGGCGGTGTCTTTTTTATTAGACAAGTGGGGTAAATGCTTGTTTCTCATTAGACAGACAGACATCAATTAAGACGGTCTCGGCACAGTATGAGAGAGGGAGAGAGCAATGGTAATTACAAAGTTTTAAGAGTTGCAATTAGCAACCGTTGATATTAGACCAGCTGGTCAACAGTATATCGAGAAACGAATTTCACCAGCTATAATAATGAGCATATGAATAACTGATTTACATAGAAAAAGCTGATAGTGTAGACTTTTCATATCCATGAAGCAATCTTGCATCGAGGAACATAGAGATGAGGATTAAGCAGTAGCTGCAGCCTGTTCTTCAACAACCTGTGATACTGAGAGAAGGGTGCAGGTGAGGTTGCGGTCACCATAGACATTGTCGACACGACCTGATAAAACAGCACCGTAGAAGAGTCAATCAATTGATTAGAAAGGTATCAAGGAAGATGGACTTGAATATATCAACTCTGGAATGTATGCTGGATTCAGATTATTATATTCTTGAATTTAATTGACAAAAGACAATTATAAAACAAAGAACTTCTAAGAGAGATTAGTAACAATTATGAAACCAGATTTAGCTTTATGCATAGCTCATGTGTGACAGTTTATCTGAAAGAAAGTTAACCTATCCATGCAAAAGAAAGCGAAGGCAATCGAGGATAAGATTAAACAAGGCAACTGAAAGTCAAGATGATGAAATGGGAAGTATGAAGCAAGTAAACAATAAGGTGGGCATGCATACCTGTACTAGGCCAGAACTTGGCAACACGAAGCCAAGAAGCAGGGAAGGCTGCATATTCCCGAGAATATGGTTTTGTCCATGCATCTCCCATAAGCAAAGATGGTGGATGAGGAGCTCCCTGCATTTAGAATTTCCATAACCACTCCAAAGCTCATGAATAAGAACAGGTTCCAAAATGAATCAAAAGAACGCACAGGTAGAAAAAATCAAACTAAAATTGTCTTTTGTGCTTTCTAGGTACAGAATTAAAAAAATATAAAAAGCAATTTCACCTTGAGGACATTGTTGTGGATATCAGCTTTGCCTTTCTCAATCTCTGCAATTTCTTCCCTAATGGAGATAAGCGCATCACAGAACCTGTCTAACTCTGCCTGCAAAGGATGTCGAATGCAACCGGAACTCAGTATGTGAGAAAGGGAGAGGAGGAACAGCATGGGAAAATGAAAAAAGGAGAGGAATCTACTACAAATCTTACCTTGCTTTCACTCTCAGTGGGTTCAATCATAAGTGTTCCAGGAACTGGCCATGACATTGTAGGTGCATGAAATCCATAGTCCATAAGACGCTTGGCAACATCTTCAGGCTCAATTCCAGCGGTGTTCTGCAATAAGAGTGTTTTAGATTACTCGATTCTGATTAATAACTATGAAACAGACATGTAATAACAACTACCTTAACGCCTCTCAAGTCCACAATGAATTCATGGGCAACTGTTCCGTTGACACCACGGAAAAGAATGGGATAGTAATTCTGAGAAACAAACCAATAACAAAGACAAATCAGAGAACATACAAGATATTCACAAATTGATTTCAAGAGTAAGTTCATAACCCCAAAGTCTTATTAGAAAGAATAAAGCTACCATGCATGGTAAACACATCATAAAGTAGTAGTAGAAACAAAAAGCAAGGGTATAAACTGATTTATAAATGAAGCTTTACCAGTTTTACAGAACTTATTGATTATTGATTACAGCATGAAAGCAAGTCAAGGAAAAATTAAGTACCTCCAATCGCTTTGCCATGTAGTTTGCATTCAGTATAGCTATCTTTGAAGCATCAGTTAACCCCTTCGAACCCATCATCGCTATGTACGTGTATGATATTGGCAAGATAAGTGCAGAGCCCCAAGGCGCAGCTGAAATGGTGCCAAGAGGTTGAGACTGGTCAGGGGCTGGAATACCACCTGTAGGCACCTTCAGTACAATAACAAAGAAATTAAAAAAACTGAATGATCAAGACATGAAGACGATGGCATTTAGTAGTGGTAATTGCTGTAATTCCATAAAAAGACAAAAGTGATGACTGCTAAAATCATCACAAACAATATGACTTTAAAAAGGAAGAAATTATTTGCTCCAATTTCAAGCAGTACGTATTCCTATTACCAACAGGATAATGTCAAATACAATAAAGAATGAAAATGTTTTTTCATGCATATCTTAAGTCCAACAGAAATTAAGGAAGCATTTCTCCCATCAGGGTCACATCATCCTTAAATAGAAGCTAATCAAGTCTGTGTAGATATGGATGAAGTTGTTCATGGTAAAAAAGTAGATACCACAGGATGTGAAGGAAGATATGGTGCCAAGTGCTTCTGCACACCAATAGGACCCATGCCAGGACCACCACCTCCATGCGGAATGCAAAATGTTTTGTGGAGATTGAGATGGCAAACATCAGCTCCAATAAAACCCGGGCTTGTGAGACCAACCTGTAGGGACAAAAAACATAAAATCAATATGATAATATTTTCAATAACAAATCTCTCATTTACAAAGTAATAATGCAGAGATGTCCATAAAATGCCATTCAGATGACATGAGCTATTCAGTTTAAACCCCACAGACTCTGTATGGAAGACCATGAATCTCTAGGGATCAGCTCCACATTGTTGGTTTACTATTTGCTCATAAATTTTAAATGCAGTCTATAAAGCAAAACAATGCAAAGCAGTTCCTAATTTGAATTACTAAAAAGACATCATGGTCTGGCTTGCAGTCTGACTCATAAACCCTCCAAGTGCACCTCTTCCCAGATTACTGGATTGAATTGCAACATTAGGATGCTGGATACCTTCTCTACTCAGAGACCCACCAGCCATCGTGGCAATAAAAGGTGAATTTATGAATTAAAGGATGTTGAAGCTGTCAATGTATTTTGCAGAAAATATTCTATGAAGTAACATCACCATATCACACAGGAAAGCTTATGGTAAGAAAAATGGAAAGGACCAACGTATCCAACACTAAAACCAAATGGAGATAGTTTGAGAACACAGACCTGAGCATTCATGTTAGCCCCATCCATGTATACTTGACCACCATTGTCATGAATTATCTTACATATCTCATCGATTCCTTCTTCATAGACCCCGTGAGTTGAGGGATATGTAACCTGAAATTTAATATAAAAACAGGGCCACATGAGAGGTTTCCAATGTCTCTTCCACTGAATTTTTGTCCAATACAAACTTCAATCCATCAAGGAAACAAAATAGTCACACCATAAGTGCTGATAGGTTGTCCCTATTGTCTTCAGCAGCCTTCCTTAGCTCTTCAACATTGATGTTTCCCTTGGCATCAGTTCCAACAGCAACAATCTTCATTCCACACATGGCAGCACTCGCAGGATTCGTTCCATGTGCTGAAACAGGTATGATGCACACATTTCGATGATGATCTCCTCTTGCCTATTGTATTCATTCAAATGAGAGACAGACATAAGAAACAGCCATATGCAACACAAAGAAACCATATGAGATTTGATGATATACAGCAAGGTTTGAGACCTGGGCACATGAGTAAAGTAAAGTAAAGTAAAGTAAAGATATCAATATCTTTAATGTAGAGAAGCTACAGCCAAGTTATCCCTTTGTCAGTTACAATTCGAGGCTAGATATTTTCAAGATTCTAATGACAATAGCAACAACACGTTAAAACACCTATGCTCTCTGATGCGGGAATTCTTTTAATGGAGAGTCAAAGCAAATCAACACGGTTTTACTTTGAGGCATGCTTTTATTTAGTCTCGATGAGTATAACTCAATGCGATTGACTTTGCTCCTCGCAAAAAAAGAAAGTTTCAAGCAAAAAGGCATCAAGCATTTCTTGCTCTTAAAAGCAACAAATGCAGGAATAAGCAATCTTTTCATTGAATAGTTGACGTCACCGTACCTTATGATATGCACGAATAACCATAAGCCCAGCATACTCTCCAGCAGCACCAGCATTTGGTTGGAATGAGAAAGAGTCAAACCCAGTAATCGTACACAATAGATCACCCAAATCATCGAACATTTCCTATGACAGTACCAGAATTGAGCAAAGGTCAATTTGCTTCATACACAATATCTGTTCTCACACAACAAAAAACATAGCACATGTCAAGTTTCTGTTTAAGAAACACGTGCAACTATCTACCTGGTAACCTTGAGACTGTTCAGTAGGAGCAAAAGGGTGCATATCAGTGAAATTAGGCAATGTCACTGGCATCATTTCACTTGTAGCATTCAATTTCATTGTACAAGATCCCAGTGGAATCATACTGTGACACAAAGAAAGATCTTTTGATTGCAGCCTATGCATGTATCTGAGCAGCTCATGCTCGGTATGGTACCTGATAAAGTCAAACAGAAGTCAGAGTGGCTTCCAAATAATATCCCCAAGTAGTTCAGATTTTGAGAACTAGTCTATACGTGTTAAAGATTGGATGGGTCAGATATGGGCTCTCCCTTGTTAGACCAGATGGGATCACATTCTGAACCTCTGGTGCCAGAGATGCAGCTGTGAAAGGGACCTGACATTTGAAAGAATGTAATTCTTAGTTATTGTCAAAATTATGATTTATGGCAACAATCTTATTAGCAATTGCAGTAGTAGAATGGTACTTACAGGCTTTCCACCAGAAAAAACTTTGAAAAGTTTATCGACATCCTCTAAGGTGGTTGTTTCATCAAAAGAAACAGTAATCTGGAAAACAAAGCATATTCTGAGAATCTCATGACATATAGTTTTGTCAAATTACAAAACAGATGGGATTACACTTACGGTTTTTGCATCTACAACTCTCAAATTTATCTCGCTTTTGTAAGCAGCATCAGCAATTGCATGTGCATCAGCACACTTAACCTTCACAGTGTCAAAGAAGGGAAGGCCCTGGACTTCAACTGTCCCAAGTTTCTTCAGTCCAACTGTGAATGCTCCAGCAAGACCATGGACCCTTTGGGCGATGGTTTTAAGGCCTTCAGGTCCATGATAGACAGCATACATAGCAGCCATGTTTGCAAGCAATGCCTAAACAGAACAAGAGACTCCTTTCAATTGAAGCACAACCAACACATATGCAATATGCCCGCTTTGGTGGTTTAGTAAAAATACTAGTAATTATGTTCCTTCCAATAATTTTGAGCTAGGCATACTGTGTATCGTAACTTTGTCAGAAAACAGGGCAACTTAATGAGTTTCATTACTCTATACAAGCAGTTCTCAGAATATAAATAAGAAAAGAACAATATAAACAGTAATCTCTTACTTGAGCAGTACAGATGTTGCTGGTAGCCTTGTCCCTGCGAATATGCTGCTCCCTAGTTTGCATCGCCATGCGCAGAGCAGGCTTTCCTGAAGAATCAACACTAACACCAATAATTCTACCAGGCATCATCCTCTTGTACTCTTGTGAGGTTGCCAAAAACGCAGCATGAGGACCACCATACCCCATTGGAACACCAAACCTCTGAGCTGAACCAACAACAATATCCGCACCCAGTTCACCAGGAGGCTTCAACATCGTCAATGCCAACAAATCCGATGCCATAACAACCTTAACTCCATGAGCATGAGCATTCTTTATAAACTCTCCATAATCCAAAACTTCACCTTCAGTCCCGGGATACTGAACTAAGACCCCACAAACATCCCCAGATTTATAATCAATGTCCTTAAGATCTGCGGTAACTACCTTAAGATCAAAACCTCCGGCTCTAGTATCACAAATATCAATAGTTTGAGGGTGACAATTATTAGCAATAATAAAAGTCTTTTTCTTTCCCTTTTGAATGTTATTACACATGGCCATTGCCTCTGCAGCAGCAGTCCCTTCATCAAGCAATGAAGCATTTGACATAGGCAATCCAGTAAGATCCGTGATCATGGTTTGGTAATTGAGCAAAGACTCCAATCTACCCTGAGATATCTCAGCTTGGTACGGTGTGTACTGGGTATACCAAGCCGGATTCTCCATTATATTCCTCAAAATCACAGGTGGAACATGAGTGTTATAATATCCCATCCCAATATAGGACTTAAAAACCTTATTCTTTGATGCCAGATAATTCATATGTTCAATCATTTGGCTCTCGGTTAACCCTCCATCAAACTTTGAGAACTTCATAGAATCAAGTCTGATAGATTTAGGCACAGTTGCATCTATCAATGAATCAAGAGTATCAAAGCCACATAACTCAGCCATTTTGGTTTGTTCTTCTGGGGTGGCTGAGTTATGGCGGCGAGGGAAAGTGTCACTTGGTTTCAAAGATTCAACAGAAATGGATCTTATCTGTGACCCAATGCCATAATAACCAGCAGGAACATTATGGGATACAATATTTTTGGTTCCTGGCAATAGACCTGATCTAGGACTCCTAGAACCAAATGATGACAATGAGGAAACATACCTTGAAGGTGTGTATGATACAGGAGATGAAGAGTTTAACAAAGATGAATCATTTCTCGCCTGCTTGTGACTTTGCTTTGATTCATTAACCAGCCTTTTCAAGATTGCACGGTTAGCTAGCCTCCTTGCACGTTCCATGAGTGCAGCACACAAATAGAGAGAGGGAGAGAGGCAGAAAGTTTGAGTCTTTATGTATTTTTGGTAATAAACTGGGTTTTTTTTTTTTGTTAAAACTGTGAATGGAACTGAGAGGGAGGCGAAAAAGGAAATGGGGTTGTTGAGAGAGAGAGGAAATAAAGTGAAGTGATGATTATCTTTGCTCCATGGAACATGTATGGCAATGGGGGGTTGGTGATAATATAGTGAATTTTGTCTCCAAATAAAATTTAATACGAATATTTTACAGTGAAAGTTGTGTCTGTTTAATATTTAAGAAATTTAAGTATCGAAAAAGAAAAAGAAAATAAAAAACTCAAAAGCTTCAAGATCTGGTGGTGGTGGTTGGTGAGTGACCAGGCAACTAGAGGAAAAGGACGGTTTTGTGGATATCGCCAATCTGCAGAAAATTTACCGATCTCTAAAAAATGAATGGAAGTTATTGAACCAAAGGGGATTGAGTATCATTGGATCAAAATGCATTCCAATTTTCATTCAGACAAAAATAGAGGATTTTTATTTTTTTATATTTATTACAAATGCATAATTTCCATAATTCTTTGGTGGCACAAGCACTTTCACACTCTGCTTATCTTTTATGTCTCACCTCTTGTGCTTGGTATAAGGCTAGGATTTGGAGCAAACAAAGACAAAAGAGATGAAGATAATGTCTTTCTATTTTTTATTTTAAATGTTCAAAATTCACTCTAAATTTATGAAACATTTATCTTATATTTTTATCATCCTTGAACAAATACATGTTTGTTCCTTTTGTATTTTTTTTTTCATCATCTGAAAGCATAATCTCATGGTGGTATATTAATTTATTTTTCATGATATGATACGGGTAGAATTAAAAAAAACTTTATTCTAAAGCAAAGAATATCTAATCAGCGGAGAACTCTATGATATTGCCACTAAACTCGGTCCAACGAGTCAATCTTGAAACTCTCAACTCAGCTTCTTGCCAAGTCCGAATTCTAAATTAAATTATAAAAAATTTATCTTGAAGTGACGTAGTCGACTTTGCAAGTTTAAGGGAACAAAAATCAAAGGAAAAAAATGATAAAAAAAAAAGATTAAATGTGCAAGCTCAAAGACAACCTGTATGATCAATAAAAAACAATTTAAATTAAAAATAAATTGAAGCTAATATTTAAAAAAAAACACCGAGATAATGACATATTGAATCGTTTCTGGTCAATCCGGTTTAACTCATCAAACCAGTGGCTTGGGTTGTGGACTCCAACGGGTTCAATGATTTTTTTGTTTTAATTATATAATAAAAAAAATAAAAACTAATTCAAAATCAACTCATATATAAAATGATAAAATTAAAAAAAAAACAATAAAAATCATAAAAAAAATCCAATGTTAAAAGTAAAA
>Ga0307515_10009130_pt1 | contig 19228 bp, 11 predicted proteins | sample 17_EM_MG_FD_194513 | JGI IMG/M metagenome (GOLD analysis project Ga0307515, IMG submission 194513) | Populus trichocarpa ectomycorrhiza microbial communities from riparian zone in the Pacific Northwest, United States - 17_EM | ecosystem: Host-associated > Plants > Roots > Unclassified | place...
CCACCTGCCGCCACGCGAACCGCCTTTGAGCTGAAACGTATTCAGCGACTGTGCGACGTCAACTTCGACAGCGGCGACGCCAAACTCACCCCCGGCATCGCAACGCGCGCAGTGGCCTTGTCGGCCTCCGCACCACCATCACCCACCACCGGCTCGATCTCGCCTTCGCCGGTCGCAACCCCAGGCAACTGGTCATCGTCCAGCACATGGCGACGCATCGCGACACCCACCGCCAGGATGTCGATCACCAACAGGTGCAGGATGCGGGTGACCATCGGCAGGTGGGTGGTCACGTCTTCGGGGTAGTCGATGATCAACGCGACATCGGCGCGTTTGGCCAACGGCGATTGGCTGGCAGTGATGGCGATCACCGCGGCACCGCGCGCCTTGGCTTTCTCGACGACCTCCAGCAGCTCGGGCAATCGGCCGCTGGCGCTGATGACGACGACCACGTCCTTCGGCCTCAGCACCCCGGCGGCCAGCATCTGCAGGCGCGAGTCGGTGTAGGCCATGCTCGGCAAGCCGAAGCGCAGGAACTTGAACTGCGCATCCATCGCCACCACGCCGTAGTGGCCGAGCGCGTAAAAATCGATGCGCTGCGCGTCGAGCAAGGTTTCGACCGCGCGGTTGATCATTTCGCGATTCAGCTGGCTGCGCACTTGCAGGATCGCCGAGGCCGTGTTGCCCAGCACCTTGCTGCCCAGCTCCAGCATCGAGTCGTCGGTCGTGACCTGCGTGTGTGTGATCGGCACCGTGCCGGTCAGGCTGGACGCGAGCCGCAGCTTGAAGTCCGACAAACCCTCGCAACCAAGCGAGCGGCAGAAGCGGATCACGGTCGGCTGGCTCACCTGCGCGGCCTTCGCGATCTCGGCGATCGGGTCGTTCAGCACCGAGCGTGGGTGCGCCAACACATGGTCGGCCACGCGCAGCTCGGCCGGGGTCAGCTCGCCGCGGGCACGGCGGATCTGCGTCAGCACCGCCGACGCTGGCGCGCTGCTGATGGTGCGCAGCTGCGCTTCGAGGATCGCCGATGCGCCGATGAAGGTCGCGTGCTCGGCCGTGATGACGAAGGTCGGGATGTCCGACAGGTAGCGGCTGAAGCGGCCCTTGTCTTCGAAACGGTCGCGGAACGGCGAACGATCGAAGTACGACCCCAGTCGCGGCACGATGCTGCCGCCGATGTAGATGCCACCCAACGCGCCCAGCGTGACGGCGAGGTTCGCGGCCGCCGTGCCAAGCAGCGCGCAGAACACCTCCAGTGTGTCGACGCAAGCCTTGTCGGTGCCGTCGAGCGCGCGCTGCGTGATCTCAGGTGCGGACAGGTTGTCGGCCTTCTCACCCGCGTAATCGGCCAGCGCGCGGTGCATCAACTCCAGCCCGGGGCCGGACAACAAACGCTCGAACGACACGTGGTCGTACTGCTTCCACGCGTGGCGCAGGATCGCGATCTCGCGCTCGTCACGCGGCGAAAAGCTGGTGTGGCCGCCTTCGGAGCCGAGCGAGATCCAGCCGTCGCCGGCCGGGATCAGGCCCGACACGCCCAGGCCACTGCCCGAGCCAAGCAGACCGATCACGTTCTGCTTGCGCGCGTTGCCGCCGCCGACCTGGCGCAGGTCTTTCGGGCCCAGCCGCGGCAGCGCCATCGCCAGCGCGGTGAAGTCGTTCAGCACCACCAGGGTCTCGAAGCCCAGCCGCTGGCGCATCTGCTCGATCGAGAACTGCCAGTGGTAGTTCGTCATCCGCACCTGGTCGCCTTCGACCGGGTTGGCGATCGCGACCGCGGCGTGCTGGATCTGCGTGCCGGCCGACAGGGTGGCAACGTAGGCGCTGACGGTGGCGTGGAAGTCGGCGTGGTCCGCGCAGCGCAACGAGGCGATCTGCGTGAACTCGCCCTGGGCCACCTCGAGCGCGAAGCGGGCGTAGGTGCCGCCGATGTCGGCAATCAGCCGGGGGCTGTCGAACGATGCCATGGGGGACGATTTGCGCGGGGCGCCGGGCGTGAGGTAGGCCATTATCGAGCGCTTCATCGACCGGCCCCGCTCGGTGCTACCCGCGCACGAAGACCACCGCGGTTCGCGGCGGGATCGTGAAGGTGCCCGACGCCGCGTCCACATGGGCCTCGCGGGCGCGCCGGTCGGCCGCATCGCGCCGAGCTTGCACCGGGTGCAGGCGCCAAGCCGCGCCGTTCGCCAGCTCCGGCAGCTTCAGCGTCTGCGCTGATTCGGCCACGTTGACGAAGTACAGCAGCTCGCCAAAGCGCGCGTCGACCCGGCCCGTACCGTCGAGCCTGCCCACCAGCACGGCAGGGTTTTGCTGCGGGCCGCTGTTCGGAACGCTCAGGCGCTGGCGCACCTCGGCCGCGTCGCGCAGGCGAAACAGCGGCGTGCTGGCGCGGATCGCGAGCAGGCCGCGGAAAGCATCTCGCGTCCACGCGATGTCGCGCGGCGTCGGTGGGATCGACGGGTTCGCCAGCAAGGGCCGAAAGACTTTCCAGCTGCTTTCGTTGTCTCTCTGCGGCGGCAGACCGGTGCCGAAGAAATTGGTCTGGTACGACCAGTCGAGGCGGTTGAACCAGTCGCCCGAGTCGTAGCTGTTGCGGTCGAGCGACTTGCTGCGCAGCGTGTCGATACCGGCATGAAAGTAGGCGACGCCCTGGCTGAACAGGTTGATCGCCGCAGCCAGTATCTGCACCCGCGCGCGTTCGGCACCGGTGGTTTCGCGCGGCAGCTTTAACGCGTTGTTGTCGAACAGCGTCTGGTTGTCGTGGTTCTCGACATAGTTGACCACCTCGCCCGGCTGGCTGGCATAACCCGCGGGTTGGCCGGCGTAGTCGATCTGATCGAGTCGCTTGGTGTCGCCTTGCCAGGTCTTCAGTTCGTAGTCGCGCAATGTGCCGGCCAGGCCGATGCGCACCTGGTCGGCCAGGCGCATCGCCTCATCGCGTGGGCCATCGACGGCGCCGTTGATGTAGCCCTTGCGCTGGACCAACGCTTCGCCCTCGTCGCCGGCCGAGCCGCCACGCACGGCGTCGCGACCTCGGTCGCTGAAGGTGCCGATGCCGCTGCCGTTGAGCGACAGCTGCGAGGCCTGCACGAAGCGTTTTCCATCAGCCACTTCGCCGAAGTTCCAACCTTCGCCGATCAGGTTGACGTGGCGGCCGGTGGCGGCGTTCACCTCGCGCTGAAGCACCTCCATCGCCGCGCGTGGCTGGTGCGCCATCAGGTCGAAGCGGAACGAGTCGATGCGGTACTGCGTGGCCCAGAGCTTGACCGAGTCGGTCATCAGCTTGGCCATCATCGCGTGCTCGGTCGCGGTGTTGTCGCAGCAGGTCGAGCGTTCGACGACACCGTTCGCATCGAGCCGGTGGTAGTAACCGGGCACGATGCGATCGAGCACCGACTTCGGGCTCTGGCCGGCCGCGGCCGTGTGGTTGTAGACCACGTCCATGCCCACGCGCAGACCAGCGCGGTGCAGCGCCATCACCATCGCGCGGAACTCGCGGATGCGCACGGCGCCGTCGGCCGGGTCGGTCGCGTAGCTACCCTCCGGTGCGCTGTAGTGGAAGGGGTCGTAGCCCCAGTTGAAACAGTCGCGGGGCGCATCGGCCATCACCGCGGCTTGTTGGGCCGGGCTGTCAGGCGTGGCGTTCGGCACCCGCGGGATCACACAGCCGCGCTCAGGCACCGTGGCCAGGTCGAACACCGGCAGCAGGTGGATGTCGGTCAGGCCCGCCTGGGCCAGTGCGCGCAGGTGGCGCATGCCGCGCGACGTGGTGTCGGTGAAGGCGAGGTACTTGCCGCGGTGCACGGCTGGCACGCTGGCATCAGTGGCCGAGAAGTCGCGCACGTGCAGCTCGTAAACCACCATGTCGGTGTTGGCCTGCACCTTGTCGGGCGCGCGGTGCGCATCCCAACCCGTTGGCTTCAGTCGCGCATCGGCCAGGTTGGCGATGTAGGCGCGCTGCGAGTCGGTCGTCAGGCTGACGGCGTACGGGTCGGTCACCCGGTTGCGCACCCAGCCGGTGCCCGGCACGAACACGTCGACCAGGTAGCGGTAGTAGTGGCCGCTCAAATCGGCAGGCTCGGTGTGGCGCCATGCGCCGGTCGCGTCGTCGCGCTGCAGCGTGCGCGCCGCTTCGGCGCGGCCGATGCCGCGCGGGTAGACACACAGCGTGACGGCCCGTGCAGTCGGTGCCCACAGCTCGAAGCGCGTCGCCTGCGGTTGCACCGTCACGCCGAGTTGCGCCAGCTGCTGCGCCGGCGCGTACAGGTCGTCCAGCAGGCCCGGCTGTTGGACCGTGGTCGCGTCGAGCACCGCGCCATCGGCGGCTTCGTGGACCATCGCCCACTGCCCGGTCATCAGGGCCGGCAGCTTCGCCGTGTCGTCGGCCGCCACTTGAAGCCGCGCGCCGGCGGCCAGGTACCTGAAGCGCGGAACTGGCTCGGTGCCTGTGTTGGCATTGAGTGCGAACGTGGCATCGGCGCCCTGCACCGCTTGACCCTTGGTCAGCACCAGTAGGCCGTCAGCACTGTGGACCAGCCGGAAGCGGCTGCCCGCAACTGCTTCGACGCCCGGCCATTGCAACTGCTGCCGATCGAGCCAGACGGCGCGGGCGTCGGCCGGCCCGGCGGAGGGTTGCAGCACTGTCTGCCAATCCGCCACGTCGCAGTCGGCCAGCGTGGGGGCGTTTGCGGGCACCGGGCCGGCGGCAATGGCCGATGCCGGAGCCAGCGCGAACACCGCGCTGGCCATCAGCGAAATCAAGGCAGCACGCCGAATCGGCGCGCGTCGTCGGGTTGTCAAAGTGCTTGCTCCATGCCACGCAGAGCCGTCGCGCGACGGCAGTCGACACAGTAGCAAAACTACAGCATTGGTGCACTCATGGATTCCACCGTCAAGCCAATTGCTCTATCCTGGCTTCGCAATCGGCGCCAAAGATTGCGTACCTTTACTACATTGCGCTTGGGTCTCTGCCGGCTCAGCACATGCCTTCGCCCCAGCGTCCATGAACCTGATTCATCGTCTTCGTCACGCCTCGCTCGCCGCCCTGCTGGCCAGCATGGTCGCCGCCCAGGCCCAGCCGGTCGACCTGAGCCCGGTCCCGTTTCAGCCGCCGCCCAGCGCGTTGCCCGAAGGCTGGCAGCACGGCGCGTTCATGGAGATCTTTGTCCGCGCCTACCAGGACAGTGATGGCGACGGCATCGGCGACCTGCGCGGCCTGACCTCGCGGCTGGACTACCTGAAGGACCTAGGCATCAAGGGCCTGTGGCTGATGCCGATCCAGCGCAACGCCGATGGCGACCACGGCTATGCGACCAGCGAGTTCCGCAGCGTCGCGCCCGAGTACGGCACGCTGGCCGACTTCGACGAGCTGATCAAGCAAGCCCATGCGCGCGGCATCGGCGTGGTGATGGACTACGTGATCAACCACAGCGCTGCCCAACACCCGCTGTTCATCGAGGCGCTGAAGGGAAAGGACAACCCGTACCGCGACTGGTTCGTCTGGAGCGACGCAGCGCCCGAAGGCTGGGACATCTGGGGCAAGTACCCCTGGTACCACGCCGCCTCGCAGCCGTGGCTGTTCAAAGGCCACCCGAAGGACCTGCCGAAGCCGCCGCCCGATGCAAAGGGCTTCTACTTCGGCACCTTCGGCCCGCACATGCCCGACTTCAACCTGCGCAATCCGAAGGTGCTGGCCTACCACCTGGACAGCCTGCGCTTCTGGCTCAACCGCGGGCTCGACGGCTATCGCCTGGACGCGGTGCCACACATGATCGAGAACGACGCGGTGCACTGGAACGACCAGCCCGAAAGCCGCCGCCTGACCAAGCAGCTGCAAGACCTGATCAAGCAGTACCCGCAGCGCTACGTGGTCTGTGAAGCGACCGCCGAGCCCGCGGCCTACGGCGACCCGGCCGTCTGCGGTGGTGCCTTCGCGTTCGGCTACACGCAACACTTCGTCGAGGCGGCGCGCGGCAAGCCCGAGTCGGTGCAGAAGCTGGCCGAGTTCTACCGCACGGCGTCGCCGACGATGGCGACCTTCGTCTCGAACCACGACATCTTTGCCGGCCAGCGCCTGTGGGACCAGGTGGGCGGCGACCTGGCACGCTACCGCGTGGCCGCCGCCGGCTATCTGCTGCAACCGGGTACGCCTTTCGTCTACTTCGGTGAAGAGATCGGCCAGGCCGGCGTGACGCAACTCGAAGGCGACATGCCGCTGCGCTCACCGATGAGCTGGTCGGCCACGCCGAGTGGCGCGGGCTTCACGAGCGGCACACCGTTCCGGCCGATCGCGCCGAACGTGGCCGCCTTCAACGCCGCCGCCGAAGCCAAGGACCCAAGCTCGCTGCACGCCTTTTACAAGGCCATGCTCAGCCTGCGCAACAACCGGCCGTCGATCGCCCAGGGCAGCTTCGAAAACAGCTTCGCTGATGGCCTGGTGCTGGGCTTCCAGCGCCGATTCGGCACCGAGCGCAGCCTGGTGCTGATCAACTACGACACCCGCGCGGCGATGGTGCGCGTGCCAGGCCTCATCGCAGGCGACCGCCTGAAGCCGCTGTACCCCGCCCAGGCCGACACCCCGACCGGCGATACCTTGACCTTGGCCCCGCAATCGATCCGGGTCTTCGACATCCGATGACGCCGCCCGCGCCCACGACGACGCTCGAAGCCGAGCGCCAGGCCGAGCAGCTCGCGTTCGAGGCCAGCGGCGCCGAACTGGCGTTCGGCGAGCCACACGACCTGCCGTGGCCGATCGACGCGTTGGCGGCCTGCGCGCCCGGCCAGCCGCCAGTGGTCGAGCAGTTCGACTCGGGCCTGACAGCGCAGGTCTTTCGCCTGCGCTCGCAACAAGGCGACTGGACGCTCAAGCGCGCCCGCCCCCAGGCACTGGTGAAGAACATCGATGGCCAGACCTCCTTTCTCAACGAGGTGCAGCGCCGCATCGACCTGGCCGCGTTGAAGCAGCGTGACCCGGCCGGCCCGGCCCGCTGGGCAGCGATCGTCGACACCCGCTACGCCTCGTACCGCCGCGGCCTGATCCTCTCGCCGTGGATCGAAGGCCAGCCGGTGACCGATTGGGACGAGCGCCGGCTCGCCCAGATCCTGCACACCGCGTGTGCGCTGTGGACGGAAGGGTTCTTCGAGTGGGACTTCTGCAGCGGCAACATCCTCGATGACGGACGGCAGCTGCAGCTGTTCGACTTCGGCTACATGTACCGCTTCGATCCACGGCGCCACTTCAACACGGCCGGCTTCGGCACCGATGTGCCCTTGTTCCACCCGGCCGAGCGATTCGAGACGCGCAACCACTCGGGCCATCTGCTGTCGCTGGCCGACGCGCGCGGCGAGGCCGCGGCGCTCGCCGCCTTCCGCCTCGAAAAGACCATCGCGCTCGAGACCTACCGCTGGATGCGCGCCACCATCGCCGAGCGCGGCGCGAGTGCCACCGTGCTCGCCTGGCTGGACGGCATCGTGCGGCGCTGGGACGACGCCCTCGGCGGCAGCGCCGAAGCGCTGTACTGGGCCGAGCAATGGCGCTCGCACGTGCTCGATCTCGACGATGACCTGCGCGGCCACAGCTGCACCCCGATGACGCTGCGGCGCGCCGACTGGCTGCTGCACGCGCTCACCCACCATGCCGATGCGCTGCTGGCGCAGCAAGCGCTGTTCTGGGGCGACGAACACAAAAGCCGCGACACGCTGCACGACGACTACGCCGCCAAGCGCCGGCTGGCCGAGCAGCGCCAGCTCCCCCATCATTCCCAACACCCACAACCCGAGCTCACGACATGAATCGATGCCTGGCCACATGGCTGTGCGCCGCCCTGCTCGCCCTGCCCCACGCCGCGTCGGCCACCGGCGTCCCCGCGGCACCGAACCGCATCGAGCCGCCGTTCTGGTGGGTCGGCATGAAGCATCGCCCGTTGCAGCTGATGGTGCATGGCGAGCGCATCGCCGAGTTGCGGCCGCGCGTGCAGGCTCCGGGCGTGAAGCTGCTCGCCAGCCGTTCGGCCGGCAATCCGAACTACCTGTTCATCGACCTCGACATCGCACCCGGCGCGAAGGCCGGCACGACCACGATCGACTTCCTGCGCGGCAACGCCGTGGTGCTGAGCCAGCCCTACGAGCTGCGCGCCCGCACGCCCGGCTCGGCCCAGCGCCAGGGCTTCGGCCCGGCCGACGCGATCTACCTCGTCGTGCCCGACCGCTTTGCCAACGGCAACTCGGCGAACGACAACATCGACGCGCTCGGCGACCCGGTCAACCGCGCCGACCATGGCGGCCGCCACGGCGGCGACCTGCAAGGCATCGTCGAGCACCTGGACTACATCGCGGGCCTCGGCTTCACGCAGCTGTGGCCGACGCCGATCGTCGAGAACAAACAGGCGAAGTACTCGTACCACGGCTACTCGGCGACCGACCTGTACCGCGTCGATCCGCGCTTCGGCAGCAACGAGGACTACCGCAAGCTCGGCGAACAGGCCCGCGCTAAGGGCATCGGCCTGATCATGGATCTGGCGCCCAACCACATCGGTTCGGGGCATGCCTGGATGCAGGACATGCCGGCGCCGGACTGGCTGAACCACCCAGACCACTACGTCGAGACCAACCACCGCCACGTCACGGTGCAGGACCGCTACGCCGCGGCCAGCGACAGGGCCGGCCTGACCGACGGTTGGTTCGTGCCGACGATGCCCGACTTGAACCAGCGCCAGGCGCTGCTCTCGACCTACCTGGTTCAGAACGCGATCTGGTGGATCGAGTACGCCGGGCTGTCAGGCATCCGCGCCGACACCTACCCGTATTCGGACAAGGCCTTCCTCGCCCGCTGGTCGGGCGCGATCATGGCCGAGTACCCCAATCTCTCGATCGTCGGCGAGGAGATGACCGACCACCCAGCCATGGTCGCCTACTGGCTGCGCGGCCACCACAACCACGACGGTTATGTCTCGCACATGCCGAGCATGATGGACTTCCCGCTGCATGGCGCGCTGCGGCAGGCGCTGGTCGAACCTGAGGGCCAGGGGTATGGCGTCGGCTTCGGCCGGCTGTACGAGGCGTTGGTCGACGACCTGCAGTACCCCGAACCTTCGAGGCTGGTGCTGTTCGAAGGCAACCACGACACCAACCGCGTCTTCTCGGCGCTCGGCGAAGACGAGGCGCTGAACCGCCTGGCGCTGGTCTACATCGCCACCATCGCCCGCACGCCGCAGATGTTCTACGGCAGCGAGATCCTGATGAAAAGCCCGATCGAGCGCAGCGACGGCATCGTGCGCAGCGACTTTCCCGGCGGCTGGGCGGGCGACGCCACCAACGCCTTCACCGGCCAGGGCCTGAGCGATGCGCAGCGCGAGACCCAGGCCTTCGTCAAGCGCTTGTTCAACTGGCGCAAGGCCTCGACGGCGGTGCAACGCGGCCGGCTGACGCACTACGCACCCGACCGCGGCACCTACACCTACTTCCGCACCGACGAGAAGACTGGCGCACAGGTGATGGTGGTGCTGAGCAAAGCCACCACCGAGGTCAAGCTCGACACGCGACGCTTTGCGGACGTGCTACCAGCGAACGCCAAGGGCCGCGATCTCTTCAGTGGCGCGTCGCTCGACCTCGCCCACGAGCTGGTCGTGCCGCCACGCTCGGCGTTGGTCATCGAATCCGCGCCCCGACAGCCTCGGCGCAATCCCTAGGACTCTAGTGCCCCAGGGTTATCCGACCCTGTTCGCCATGAATAATGTTCGTTGCAGCGGCGTGGTGTCGCTGCAGCGAACATTGAGCTGGGAGGAGCATGAAGAAGCATCACATGATCGGCGCGGCGTGCGCGTCGATGATTCTGGTTGCTTGCGGTGGAGGGGAAGATTCGCGTCAAAGCGAAGCAGCCACGCAAGACACAACGGCTGCTGCACCGAAGATGGTGCGAGGCAGCTATGCCTTTGATGGCAAGAACCTCGAATCGGTCGTCGTCGAAGATCGCGATGGCTGGGCTTTCTGGCAAGGCGACATCATCCTCGGCCGTACCGAAGACATCGTGGCTGGTGTCGTTCCGCGCGGCAACGCGGAGGACGGGCGGCAGCATCCGCTGGGCGTTCAAGTTCCGTCGCGCCTGTGGCCTGCGGGCGTCGTCGCCTACGACATCACGCGCCTTGCCAGCGGTCAACGTCCAATGGTCGATATGGCGATGAAGCACATCGCCGCCAACAGCCCCGTTCGATTCAGTCGCGACATCGACAAGTACGCCAAATACACTGACGGCCCCAACGAAGGCAAGTACGACTTGGTGCAGTTTCAGAACACGTCGAATCCAGACTTGGGGGGCTCGTCTGCCGTTGGCCGAACGGGCTCTGGTCCGCAGATTTTGCTGCTGAACGGTTCCCTATCCGGAACGAGCGGTGCCGCCACGGCGGCCCATGAACTGGTGCATGCGCTGGGAGCATGGCACGAGCAGTCACGCGCCGACCGTGACAGCTTCGTCACGGTCTTTCTGTCGAACGTCAAGCCCGACTACGCCTTTAACTTCGACATCCATTCGTCGGACGGCATCATGACCGGCAGTTACGACTACTGTTCGGCGATGCACTATTCGCGCTATGCGTTTGCCAGCGGATCTGGCGCAACGATCGTGCCCAAGTCCCCAGTGTCATGCACGGCCAACAAGGTCGATGGCTCGGGCACCGTGACGGTGACTGATATCGGTCAACGGTATGGACTGAGCACCGGCGACTTCGCCATGCTCAAGTCCCGGTACTCGTCGGCTCCTGCCAACCGGCCCGTAGCCAATGCCGGCACGAACACAACGCTGTCAGGAATAGGTCGCCGTACTGCCCAGCTGAACGGATCAACGAGCTACGCCGTCCCCGGCGCGACCATCGTGAAGTACCAATGGGAACCCGCGGAATGCCTGAACTATGACGACTGCTACAACCCCATCATCAATAGCACGAGCGCAAATGCCAGCGTAGAACTCGAGCTGTGGGGCAGTGATCCCAACTTCACGCAGAAGTACCGCCTGACGGTCACTGACAACCTGGGACGCACCATGTCCGATGTGGTCACGGTCACGCGTACACACTGAGATTTGTCAGAGGTCCCAGCACTCCTGATCACCCTCTCGGGCACGTGGCGCCCGGGAAGGGTTGCCGGAGCACTAGTGCGCCTGCGGCCGCCGCTTGACCTGGGGCACCGAGAACTCGCGCCCGATCACCGAGCGGGCGTACAGGTAGTTCAGCTTGGCCCGGTCGCTCAAGGTGTCGAGATTGACGCAGCCGGTGGCGTCGCATTCGAAAGCGTAGGCCCGGCCGGTGTCGAACAGCGACTGGAATCGCAGCTCGTAGTGGCGGCGGTCGGGAAACTGCAATCGGAGATCGGTTTTCATGTTTCAACCCTCCAGAGCGACATCAACGCGGGCCGGGTTGGCCCTTGGGCGTATCTGACGCCTGAACAAGCTCCATTGGCATCCCCAGCCCGCGGGACGCCAATCCCCTGCTTGTGGGACGTGGCCCCCCTGCGACACCAACAACCCGGACTGATGCGAAATATTCACGTCCCGAAGGCTGGCGGCCGAATTGACGCAGGCCACAGCGGCACCTGCCGCGCCTGGATCAGGGCAACTTCGCCCCGTCCTTCGTCGTGATGCGCCAGCCCCAACCGTCCAGCGCCAGATCACCCAGCACCGGATGGCCCGACAAGGACTGCGGGCTGGGCGACAGGTTGACGACGACGGTGACCTGGTCTTCGTCGCGCGTGCGCTGGAAGGCGAACAGGGTCGGGTGGCCGAGCTCGACGATCTGCAGCGGCCCACCCAGAGCGCCGTTGACCAGCGCCGGATGCTCCTGCTTCAGGCGGAACAGGGCGGTGTAGAAATCGCCCAGCGGGTAGTTCTTCCAGGCGATCGCGTCTTTCTCGAAGAACTTCAGCCGCTTGTCCAGCCCGCCCTCCTGGCCGCCGTAGAGCAGCGGCATGCCGGGCAGCGTGGCGGCCAAGACTGCAAAGGCCTGCAATGAAGGGCCAAAGGCCTCCGCGTCGCTGGCCTGCCACGAGTTGCTGTCGTGGTTGGCGGTGTAGCGCATGCGGTAGGCGTCCGCCGGATAGGCCTGCGCGGGCTGCTTCAAGAAGTCCACCAGCACCGACTTGCCAGCGTTGCCCTTGGCCACCGCCTTGAACACGTCGTACAGCCCGAGGTCGTAGGTCATGTCGAACGCACCGTCGTGCATGACCGGCGCGTCCCACTCGGCCAGCATGAAGACCGGCTTGATGCGGTCCAGCGACGCCCTCGCCTCGCGCCAGAACGGCATCGGCACCAGGCCGGCGACATCGCAGCGGAAGCCGTCGACATCGACTTCGCGGACCCAGAACGACATCGCCTCGATCATCGCCTGACGCAGCCCGGGTTGGGTGTAGTCGAGCGCGACGACATCCGTCCACTCTTCCTTGTGCTCGCCCTCGCCGAAGGTGACCGGGTAGACCTCACCCTTGGCGTTCTTCTTGTACCAGTCGCGGTGCTGGCTGACCCACGGGTGGTCCCAGGCGGTGTGGTTGGCGACCCAGTCGAGGATCACCTTCATGCCCAACAGATGCGCCTGCTGCACCAGGTCACGCAGGTCCGCCATCTCGCCGAACTCGGGGTTCACCGCCTGGTAGTCGCGCACCGCGTAGTAGCTGCCGAGCGTGCCCTTGCGCTGCTTGATGCCGATCGGGTGTACCGGCATCAGCCACAGGATGTCGACCCCCATTGCCTTCAGCCGTGGCAGATGCGCGCTGAAGGCCTGGATCGTGCCCTGCGGTGTGTACTGGCGCAGGTTGACCTCGTAGATCACCGCTTGGCGCGACCAGGGCACATGGGTCACGTTGTCGGGCGGCAGGGCTTCAGCGGCTTGGACAACAGCGGGCATGGCAAGGCTCAGGCCAAGCGCCGCCAGCAAGGCACCGGCCAACGCAGGTCGGGACAAACGGCGGCAAGGCATGGCGGCTACTCCGTGGTTGGTGCCTTCATCAGCAAGGCAGTTTCAACAGCTCGAAAGGGCCGCGCCCGCTCGCGGCGGTGATCAGGCCCAGCACACGCGTGGTCTCCGCATCGATCATCGGCCAGCGGAATCGCCAACCCCAGTTGCCACCCAGCACGCCCGGGATGTTCATGCGGTGGCTGCTGGGCAGGCCCAGCACGTCCTGCAACGGGAACACCGCGATGCTGGCGACCGAGTTGCAGCACGCTCGGATCATCGCCCAATGCACGTCGTGATCACCGCAGACGAGGTAACTGCCTGCAAACGCGCGCTCCCGTGGGCTGGCGTGGTCCCACCAGCCGCGCACGGTGTCGTTGTCATGCGTGCCGGTGTAGGCGACGCTGTTGGGCGTCCACATGTGCGGCAAGAACTCGTGCGTGCCGTCGCCACCGAACGCGAACTGCAAGATCTTCATGCCGGGAAAGCCGCAACCGTCGCGCAGCGCATGCACGTCGGGCGTGATGTAACCCAGGTCTTCGGCCACGATCGGCAGCTTGCCGAGTGCCTGCTCGATCGCATCAAACAACGGCTTGCCGGGGCCGGTGAGCCAGCGGCCCCGCTTGGCGTCAGGGCTGTCGGCCGGGATCTCGTAGTAGCCGGCAAAGCCGCGGAAGTGGTCGATGCGGAACACGTCGGCACTGGTCAGTGCGCGCTTGACGCGCGCCGTCCACCAAGCGTAGTTCTCGTCGGCCATCTTGTCCCAGCGGTACAGCGGGTTGCCCCAGCGCTGGCCCAGCGGGCCCAGGTCGTCGGGCGGCACGCCGGCGACGACCGTGGTCTGGAAGTTCTCGTCCAGCAGGTACAGATCGGGCCGCGACCAGCAGTCGGCCGAGTCGTGCGCAACAAAGATCGGCAAGTCGCCCATCAGCGACACGCCATGCTCGTTGGCATAGCGCCTCAGTGTCGCGCACTGGGTGTCGAAGCACCACTGCACGAACTTCCAGAATGCGATCTCGGTTGCGTGCTCGTTGTAGGCAGCGTCCAGCGCAGCCTTCTCGCGGCGGGCCAGCGGCGCCGGCCATTCCCACCAGGGTTGGCCGCCGCGCGGCGAGCGGATCGCCATGAACAAGGCGTAGTCGTCGAGCCAGCCGGCCTGGGCTTCGCACCAAGCCTTGTGTGCGGCGTTGTCGGCTGGGGTCGCTTTGGCGGCGAAGCCGGCGGCCGCGGCACGCAGTTGCGCTTCGCGCCAGGGCAACACGCGGCCGTAATCGACGCAAGCGGCGTCGAAGCCACCATCGGGCAAGGCCGGCGCCTCAAGCCAACCCCGCTCGACCAGCGGCTCCAGCGCCACCATCCACTGGCTGCCGGCAAACGCGCTGACACCCTGGTACGGCGAATCGCCCGGGCCGATCGGCGTGCTCGGCAACCACTGCCACAGGCGCTGGCCGGCCGACTGCAGCCAGTCGACGAAGCGGAACGCATCGGGGCCGAAATCGCCGATGCCGTGCGGGCCTGGCAATGAAGTGATGTGCAGCAGCACACCGGCGCTGCGCTGGGTCAGGTCCATGGGACTCCTCTTCTGATCTTCAGTCTTCAGGTGCTTCGAAGGACAAGCAGGCTGCGTGGGGGGGCGGTCAGATGACCGCTCGCCGCGCTGGCGTGGGTCGGCGGCAGGCTGCCGCTGCTGTCCAGCCGCAGCTGCCAGGCTCCGGGCGGCAGCGTGAAGGGCTGCGGCGCCACGTCGGGGTTGAACAGCAGCAGCAGCGACGGCACGCGCGGGTCGTGCGCGCGGATTCGGCAGGCGAAGGCCAGGCAACCAGCCTCGTGCCAGTCGTGCACATGCATCTCGTTGCCGACCGGCGTCAGCCAGGTCAGGAACGCATCGCCCGGCCCACCCGGCGGCTGGCAGAACCAGCGGTCGTGGTGCAGCAGCGGCTCTTCGCGCCGCAGCGCGGCCAGCTCGCCGACGAAGCGGGTCAGGCCGGCGTCGGCACCGGCCCAGGCCAGCCAGCCGGTGGCGTTGTCCTGGCAGTAGGCGTTGTTGTTGCCGCCCTGGCTGTTGCCCAGCTCGTCGCCGGCGTTCAGCATCGGCGTGCCCTGGGCCAGCATCAAGGTGGCCAGCATCGCGCGGCGCACCCGCTCACGCGCGTCGCGGATCGCCGAGTTGTCGCTCGGGCCCTCGGCACCAAAGTTCGCGCTCAACTCGCCATCGCGGCCATCGCGGTTGTCTTCGCCGTTGGCATGGTTGTGTTTTTGGCTAAAGCTAACCACGTCGTTCAACGTGTAGCCGTCGTGCACCGCCACGAAGTTGACAGATGCACTCGGCGAGCGTTGGCCATGGTGGAACAGATCGCTTGATGCGGTGAAACGGCGCGCGAACTCGCCGCGGCTGACCGGCACCTTCGCCTCGCGGCCCAGCCAGTAGCCGCGCACCGCGTCGCGGAACTTGTCGTTCCATTCGAGGAAGCGGCCGGGGAAACGCCCGACTTGGTAGCCCTCGGGGCCGGCGTCCCAGGGCTCGGCGATCAGGTGCACCTGTGCGAGCAACGGGTCTTGCCGCAGCGCGGCGAAGAAGGCGGCGTTCGGCTCGAAGCCCAGGTTCGTGCGGCCGAGCACGGGCGCCAGATCGAAACGGAAACCATCGACGCCCATTTCGTGCACCCAGTAGCGCAACGAGTCGAGCACGAACTGCGCGACGCGCGGATGCGCCACATGCAGCGTGTTGCCGCAGCCGGTCAGGTTCTCGCTGCGGCCCTGGTCGTCGGGCACCAAGCGGTACCAGCTCTTGTTGTCCAGCCCGCGAAAGCTCAGTGTCGGGCCGAACTCGTTGCCTTCGGGCGTGTGGTTGTAGACCACGTCGAGCACGACCTCCAGGCCATGCGCATGCAGTGTCGAGACCATCTCGCGAAACTCGCGCGTCACGGCCGACGGGTCGTCATGCTGCGTCGCCAACCGCGGGTCAGGGCAGAAGAAGCCCAGCGTGTTGTAGCCCCAGTAGTTGGTCAGGCCTTTGTCGGCGAGGTGCGGCTCGTCGACCGCGTACTGCACCGGCAGCAGCGACAGCGTCGTCACACCCAAGGCCTTGAAATGCGCGATCGCCACCGGGTGCGCCAGCGCGGCGTAGCTGCCCCGCAAGGCCTCGGGGATGCCGGGCTGCAGCTTCGAGAAGCCTTTGACGTGGACCTCGTAGAGCACGACATCGGCCGGCGCATGGCGTGGAGCGTTGCTGCGGCCCGGCGCTTCGCCCAGCGGCTCGGCGACGCGCGACTTCAGCGCCTGGGTCGCGTTGTCCCGCGTGTCGAACGAGCGCGGCCCTTCGGGGTGGCCGAGTTCGTAGCCGTGGTGTTCGGGTACCCAGGCAAAGCGGCCGACGATCTCGCGCGCACAAGGGTCGAGCAGCAGCTTGTGCGGGTTGAAGCGGTGGCCGTCTTCGGGCCGGTAAGGGCCATGCGCGCGGAAACCGTAGACCAGGCCCTGCCCGACGTCGGGCAGGAAGCCGTGGAAGACACCATCGTGCGGACCGCTCAGCGCATAACGCTTGAGTTCGCGTGAGCCTGAGGCGTCGAACACGCACAACTCGATGCGCTGGGCGTGCTCGGAGAAGACCGCGAAGTTGACGCCACCGTCACGCGGGTGGGCACCCATCGGTTCATGGCGGCCGTCGAGCAGCTCCAAGGGCAGGCTGTGGTGCATGGAGACAAGAGAAAGGTCAGGCTGGAATCAGGAAAATCGTCGCCAGCGGCGGCAAGGTCAACGCGATCGAAACCTCGCGCCCATGGGCCGGCACCGGCTCGACGCGCAAGGTCGCATCCTTGTTGCCCATGTTGCTGCCGCCGTAGTGCGCCGAGTCGGTGTTCAGCGCCTCGCGCCACACACCGACGCCGGCCGGCACGCCCAGGCGGTAGCCCTCGCGCGGCACCGGCGTGAAGTTGCTAACGACGATCACCTGGCGGCCCTGGCCGTCACGCCGCAGCCAGGCGAACACCGAGGCCTCGGCGTCGTCGTGGCTGATCCACTCGAAGCCCTCGGGTTCGCAGTCCAGCCGGTGCATCGCGGGCTGCGTGCGGTACAGGCGATTCAGGTCGCGCACCAGGCTCTGCACGCCGGCATGGCGCGGGTCGTCCAGGCGGCGCCAAGGCAGGTGCGCGTCGTGGTGCCATTCGTCGGGCTGAGCGAACTCCTGCCCCATGAACAGCAGCTTCTTGCCCGGGTGGCCCCACATGAAGCCGTAGTAGGCGCGCAGGTTGGCAAAGCGCTGCCAGTCGTCGCCCGGCATCTTGGCGATCATCGAACCCTTGCCGTGCACCACCTCGTCGTGCGAGATCGGCAGCACGTAGTTCTCGCTGAACGCGTAGACCAGGCTGAAGCTCATCTTCTCGTGGTGCCAGCGGCGGTGCACCGGGTCTTCGCGCATGTAGGCCAGCGTGTCGTTCATCCAGCCCATGTTCCACTTGTAGTGGAAGCCCAGGCCGCCGACATCGGTCGGCGCCGACACCTTGGGGAACGCGGTCGACTCCTCGGCAATCGTCACTGCGCCGGGCGCCTCGGTGCCGAGCACCCGGTTGACCTGCTGCAGCAGTGCGATCGCTTCGAGGTTCTCGCGCCCGCCATGCAGGTTGGGCACCCACTCGCCCGACGGGCGCGAGTAGTCGCGGTACAGCATCGAAGCGACCGCGTCGACCCGCAGGCCGTCGACCGCGTAGCGCTCGAGCCAGTACAGCGCGCTGCCGGCCAGGAACTCGCGCACCTCGTAGCGGCCGTAGTTCGGGATCAGCGTGTTCCAGTCGCGGTGCACGCCCTCGCGCGGGTCGGCGTATTCGTACAGCGCAGTGCCGTCGAATTGGGCCAGGCCGTGTCCGTCACTCGGGAAATGCGCCGGCACCCAGTCGAGCAGCACACCCAGGCCACGCGCATGGCAGGCCGCGACGAAACGCGCCAACCCGTCCGGCGCGCCGAAGCGCGCGCTGGCAGCGTACTGGCCCAGTGTCTGGTAGCCCCACGAGCCGTCGTACGGGTGCTCGGTGATCGGCAGCAGCTCGATGTGGGTGAAGCCCATGTCGGCCGCGTACTCGGGCAGCGTCGCCGCCAGGTCGTCCCAACTCGGGAACGGGCCACTGCCCAGGCGCCGCCAAGACGGTGCATGCACCTCGTAGATCGAGACCGGTGCGTCGCGCCGGTTGGCTGCGGCGCGGCCCTCGGGCAATGCGCGCACCGGCGGCAACGGCGCCACCTTGCTGGCCGTGTCGGGCCGCAGTTGCGCCGCCCGCGCGAAAGGATCGGCCTTCAGCGGCAGCAGCGTGCCGTCGCGCGCCAGCAGCTCGAACTTGTAGAGGTCGCCCTCGATCACGTGCGGGACGAAGATCTCCCACACGCCCGCTTCGTGGCGGTAGCGCATTGGGTGGCGGCGGCCGTCCCACTGGTTGAAATCACCAACGACGCTGACGCGCCGGGCCAGCGGTGCCCAGACTGCAAAGCGCACGCCGGCCACACCTTGCTGCACCACCGCATGGGCGCCCAGCACCGTGTACGGCCGCGGGTGGCGACCGGCCTTCAGCGCCAGCAGATCACTCTCGGGCAGTTGCGGGCCGAAGGCGTAGGCATCGGCCAACTCGCCGAGCACCAGCCCTTGCGGGTCATACAACTTCAGGCGGTAGGCAAAGCGCTGCTTGCGGCGTGGGATCGGGCCTTCGAAAAAGCCGTCCGGGTCGCGGTGTGCCAGGCCGACGAGCTTCTTGCCTGTCTTGGCATCCAGCACATCGATCGCGGCCACGCTGGGCCAGACGACGCGCAGCCACATCTGGCCGTCTTCCTCCGGGTGCAGGCCCAGCACCGAAAACGGGTCCGGGTGGCGCGCCGCGAGCAGGGCCTGGACGTGCGAGTCACCGAGCATCTTCTTGGTCTTCCTACAGAGAGCCGGGCAGCTTACACCCCCTCCGGCGCGACCCAGACCCGCTCAACATAGTCGCGGATCGTGCGGTCGGCCGAGAACCAGCCCATGCCGGCGACGTTGCGGATCGCGCGCTCGGCCCAGGCCGCCGGGTCGCGGTACAGCGCATCGACGCGGCCTTGCGTGGCCACGTAGTCGGCGAAGTCGGCCAGCAGCAGGTAGCGGTCGATGCCCAGCAGGTGGTCGATCAGCGGCCGGTAACGCTCGGGCTCGGTGGGCGAGAACAGGCCGTTGTCGATCGCGTTCAGCACACGCTGCAGCTGTGCGTTCTCGCGCTCGTAGCGCGCCGGCTGGTAGCCCTTGGCAACCAGCTGCGCGACCGCCTCGGTGCGCAGGCCGAAGA
>Ga0307515_10009131_pt1 | contig 19228 bp, 4 predicted proteins | sample 17_EM_MG_FD_194513 | JGI IMG/M metagenome (GOLD analysis project Ga0307515, IMG submission 194513) | Populus trichocarpa ectomycorrhiza microbial communities from riparian zone in the Pacific Northwest, United States - 17_EM | ecosystem: Host-associated > Plants > Roots > Unclassified | place...
ATAGGCTTAAGTAATAACTTATAAATAGACCGCCATTTTATTCTTTATTAAGGAGGGAGCTAGTATAATAATAACTTGCTAATTAGCTTATTAAATTATAAAAGATTATATAAGAATTACCTCCTTACTATTATTATTATAACCTTAGATAATAAGCCTTAATTTCTTAAATAGGGCGTTAATAGCTTTGCCTTTAATCTTATTAACTATTCTTAACTTAAAGATACGGACTTTGTTAAACTTAGTAGGGTTATACTTCTTAAATTTAAAGACTCTTCTTATAATAAGACCGTTAATCTTCTACTTATTAGATGCTTAAAAAGGAGCTTTAAGAGTTATAATATAACCTTCCTTTTAGAGCTATTTTACGAGCTTAAAGTTAGCCTTCTCCTTAGTTATTATAAAGGCTATTAATAACTTAATTCTATTCTTAATAGCGGTAACAAATTACTCTTTAAAATTAATAAGATGTTAGCAATTTTATAATCCCTTTAGGCAACCTCTACCGCGTTATAGTTGCGGCATATCTACTACAATTATATTAGGATTATAGTTGTCTTTTAGAGTATATTAATTATAGTTCTCCTTTAGGGTATCTTTTAGGGTATCCTATAAAGGCTTAAAACTATTATCTTTATAGTAAGGCTTAATAACGGTTAAATAGAATTAAGTAGGTCTGTAAGGCATCTAAATAGTATAAATTTAACTATTAATTATAATAAGTTAATATAGGCCTAACTATCCTCCCTTTTTACGCTATACGCGTACCTTAGACTAGAGTGGTAGATTAAGCGTAATTAAGGTATTTAGGCTATTTCTTATTCCTAGTATATTATTAACTTAGCGTATAGTATAAAGATGTTACATCTCTTTCATTGCCTTATAAATAGCCTTAGCTTATTATATAATAGAGGGAGATAGTAAAGAATTATTAGTTATTTAAGGGTAGGCGCTAAAGATTAGTAATATAGGTATAAGTCTATCTAGGCCAGCAGAATTATTAATAGCTTTAATAGCTATCTATAAGGTAAGTTCTTTACTAGTATTCTCTAGTTTTAAAGAGATAATCTTATATACGCGGCGTAATAGCGCGTAATATTGTTTTACTTTTTTAATACTATTATATGCCTTAACGGGGACTTCCTTAACCTTAATTGCTATTGCCTTTATCTATTATTAGAACTCTATAAATAAGAAGTTCTTTTTTATATTATAGATAATTTAATTAGAGGGTCCTAAGTAAATATTAATCTAGTATAATTAAAGGGTATTTTATATGTTTCTAGTTAATATATCTTTTAAGAAACGCGCGGCTTAAAAAAAGGTTAAGAAGTTAATAACTTAAAGCACTAGCTTACCGCTAAGATATATAACGTTAATAATAATATAGAAGTTAAAGTTATAGTTATCCTTTAGGGTAAACTTAAATCGGCTAGGGGACTTTTGGTTTATTTAGTAGTAATAATAGTACTTTATAAGATGCTTAATTGCCTTAACCTTAACTTTATAGCCTACTTACTAAAGAACCCTAAGTAGTTAATAAACTAATAGGTAACTAAAACGGCGGTATAGTTGGCGTAACTCTAACTCAGTTAGGTAGCTTTAAGTAACGCTCTTTTTTAGTTAATAAAGGAGTAACTAGGGATAACCCTACTTACATATAACTGGCACCTAATTATCTCCCTAAATAAGTATATTCGTAATATTATTAAGCTTAATGCCTAATTTATTTATATCTTTAATATAAAATAGAAATGGAGTGTTTATAGGAATAATATAGAAGGTAATATACCCTATAGGGGTTTAGACCCTAATTATACTAAAAAAGGTTATAGTACCTTTACTAAAACGAATTGTATATTAGCCTACTATTAAATAGTTAATCTAAATAGAGCTATTAAGCTGCCAAAGGGCTTAAACTTAAGGTTCTCCTACTATAGATACTCCTGCTATAACGGAACCTTATAGCAGAAACTACGGTAGGCTTGTTATTAGGCTAGGTGTATAGGTAATGCAAATTAAAGTTAACAACGTAATAATAACTAGTAGAGTAGTTGCCTAACAGATTAACTCTAATTATATTCTAAGAATTATTATAAGGAAGGAACTATCTAGGTAGGGACTAAGGGTCCTTAAATATATAACCGTACTCCTATAAAATCCTTTTTATACGTAATATACGTGTTATATATAAGGTATATAAGTTTCTCTTATTCCTCTTGTTTAATACGTAGCATATTATATAACCTTAGCTACTATTCCTTATTACATAGTTCTACCGGCTCTATCCTAAACCGTACTTAAATTAACCAACTAGCTTCTTCCGTCTCTTCTCTAAGTAGTTATAATATTATACTTAAAGCGTCCGTAACACCATCTCCCTTCTCTCTATCTTTGTCCTTAAAGATTTCTAATATCTCTAAGTTATTTACTAGAGGTATAATATCCGTCTAATTAATTTGGTTAATATTATTACTTATTATACCTAAAGTAATTTCTTCCTTATACGCCTAACGTCGTGCTTACACTATTACTGCAATATTATCTCTTAGTGAGATTATACTATCTCCGTATTCTCGCTATTTAAAAAAGGGGTTAGTTTATATTATATTAGCGAACCCATCTTCGCGACAACTGTTCTTTTACTTAGAGTGCACTAAAGCGAATATTTGTTCATCCTGTAACGTTCGCTCTATCTCTAATACTAAATATATATAACCTATTACTCTTAGTAGTCGTCTAGTTCCTTAATTAATTTGTCTTAGGGTCTTATATTTAATCTATTACTATATAGCTAGATAGTAAACTGTCTTAAGCCCTTATTAAGTTAGAATGTTCTTATAATACGGAACAGAAGGCCCTAAATACTCGCATTACGGCATCTACTTAATTGCTCCGTCTTAAGAAGGTTTATAAGAAGGTTTGTTTTAAGGAGTAGAAACTTATAAAATAGGGTCTACAGGAACTTAGTAATAAAAGAATAGATTCTCTTTTAATAGAGAAGGAAATAGATCTAAGTAGCTCGGCAACTACTCTTCTTAAGTCCCCCTTAGGTAACTTATTCTTTAGCGATCCTTTTTTATTAATACTACCTAACCTAATTTCTTCCAATACTCCTATACCTTTCTTATAGCGTTCTTTAAATTCTCTAGTGGCTCCTAGGTAGTCTTATTATAGCCTATCTACTTAACTTTATACTATATTTTATTGTTAATGTCCTTATAATTAACAATCTTTAAAACTTACTATTTATCTTCTTCTTACTCTCTATATATGTCTGCTTCGTAAACCAGTAGCTTAATATTCCCGTATACTGGCTCTAGCATTGCGATATGCTATATAGGGTAAATCTTTATTTTAGCTGGTAAGTTTAACTTAAACGTAACTAGTAAAATCCTCTACGTAATTTTAAAAGGTCCTAGTCTAACGTAATCTAACTTCTTACTTAGTTATTAACTCTTAAAATTTTTATGTAGTAGCTATACTCTATCTCCCTCCTTAAGATCTAGTCCCTTAGATCTCTTAGTATTATAGTACTTTTTTATTCTCTCTTATACTTTCTTTACTAATTCTATAAGGTCTATATAAAGATTTATTAACGTCTTTATCCTTTACTTCGCTGTGCTACTTATTTTCTTTACTTACCGTAATAATAATAATGTTCTTAACTTATATCTATAATTTGCCTTAAATAGTAATATACCTATTCCTTCTTAAGGTGTTACGTTATATATAAACTATATAACTAGTAATAATAATACCTAATTGTTCTACGCGTAATTAATATAGTGTCTTAGATACTATTCTAGTATCTAATTTAATCTTTCTATTTAACCGTCTGTCTACGGATAATATACAGTAGAAGTTACTACTCTAACTCTTTGTTCCGCTAAGAATACCTCCTAAAATACTACTATAAATCTTAAATCTCTATCCAATATAATCTTACTTAGTGCTCTATATTTTATAAATACTTTTTTAACATAGATTCTAGCGACATCTTCTACTAATATTTCTTCTGTGTATACTATAAAGTATCCCCACTTTATAAGCTTATTTACTATTACTAAAATTATATTATAATCTTATCTGGTAATAGGATCTTTTAACTTTAGTAATTTAATAATAAAGTCCTATAATATAACCTCCTATAGTCTTCCTAGTATTTTAATAGGTTATAGCCCTCCATATAGCCTATACCTTATTAGTTTATTTCTTTAGCAATTTAAACATTCCTTTATAACTTTTTATGCTAAGCCCTAGATTCTATTAATAATATATTCCTCCTAGAGTCTTAACACTAAGCCTATAGCCCCATTATATCCCTAAATTAATCCCTTATAGAATTCTTCTATAAATTGCTCTGCTATACTTCTTAGGATATACTTTACTTCTCGATTTTCGTATATATCCGTTTATAAATCTTCTAGTTATACTTCTAGAATTCTTTATACCTAAAAGCTCTCTAGTATCTCGTAGACTTTCTCTAGTTTATCGTCTTCTTAAGTTACTGTAATCTTCGGATAATTATACCTAATTAATCCGTCTATATCTTTTCGCAGTAAAGCCCCTAATGGCTTTCCCTCGTTTTATAGTTCGGCTTTACGGCTTAAAGCGTCTGCCCGCGTATTATCTATACCCTTAATATACTAAATCTTAAAATAGTATTCTATAAGCATCTCTACCCATCTAATCTATTTTTAATTAAGTTCCTTTATTGTTAGAAATCCTATTAGGTTCTTATAATCCGTCTTAACTATAAATAGTTTTTCTATACCTTGCAAGAATGCTCTCTATTTTTTTAGTGCTATAACTATACCTAATAACTCCTTGTTATAGATGTCATAGTTTAACTCTAGTAGTATTATCTTTTAACTATAGTATGCCACTAGGTGCTATCTATCTTAATATTTTTATATAAAGTATACCCCTAATATATAGTCTAATATATCTATTTCTACAACCGTCTCTAGTCCTAGTTAATAGATCTTAAAAACTAGCTCCTAGGTAAATAACTCTTTAACTTTATTAAAGAGTTCTTACTATTCCTCTCCCTATATTTATAGTTCCTCTTTCTTTATTAATCGCGTAAATAGCTTAATATCCTTTAACCATTACGCTATAAACCTTCTACAGTAATTGCAAAACCCTAGGAACGATCTCAACTATATAATATTCTCTAGTTCTTACCAATTCACTATAGCCTTAATCTTTTTTAGATCTATACTAAGTTAGCCTAGTTTAATAATAAATCTAACGAAATCAGTCTTCCTTATAAAGAACTCGCATTTCTTAATTACTACTAGCATCTATTCTTTTTATAGTCTCTTTAAAACCCATTTAACGTATTCCCCATATTCTTCCTTAGTTATTAAGTAGATAATAATATCGTTAAGATATACTATAACAAATTCATCTAAGTATTCTTCTAATATATTATTAATACGCTTCTAAAACGTTGCTAGTGCGTTTATAAGCCTAAATTATATAACTAATGGTTTATATAGTCCTTCCTTTAACCTAAAGGCTACCTTTTATTTATCGCCTTCCTTAATCCTAATCTAGTAGTACGCCTATCTTAGATCTATCTTTATAAAGATTTGCGCGTTGCCTATCCTATTCTAGATTTCGCTAATTAAAAGTAAAGGATACCTATCCTTTCTAGTAATACTATTTAACTATCTATAGTTAATGCACAGCCTTAGTTTACCGTTTTTCTTTAGTATAAACAGTACTAGATAACCTGCTAATAACTATAATGGTCTAATATATCCCTTTTATAAGTTTTCCTAAACAAACTCCTTTAATGCTCTACCCTCTTCTTTAGTAAGCTTATAGATTGGAAAGAACCTTAAACTCATTCCTAGTTCCAATTCTATCTTATAATCCCATACTATATACTCTAATAGCTTTTTATTTTTTAGTGACCATAGTTTCTTACTATACTTATGGTATCTCTTTAGTATATAACTTAAGCCTTTTTCTATTTCTTTATAGGTTGCTTCTACTTAGTACTATACCAACTTAGCTTATTATCGCGTCTTATAGCGTTAAGTATTTTTAATATTAACCTAACCTATTATCTAATTAATCTTTAGATTATATTCCTATAACTAAGGCATTCCTAGTACTACCTTATCATTCCCCAATAGTAATATATTAAAAGACATTTTAATCTATCTCCCTTTAATAGTTAACTAAATAGGTCCTATTTTAAGATTAATAATACCTCCTCTATAGGCTATCAGATCTCCTAAAATCGTCACTAATAGGTAAGGCTGCTCCTTTTACCTATATAGTAATCCTATTTTTTTAACTGCTACTAGTGAGATTATTGCTCCACTATCTATTAATGCCTTAAACTGTTAATCTTACCATTTAACTTATAAATTTAGGCGTTATTCTTAAATTCCTTTAAGGGTCTAAGGCTCTACTACTAGTTCCCTCTAATCCTATAGGCCTTTACTTTTCCTAACTATTAGCTGCTTAATCTTATTTATACTTAGTCTAACTTAAGCTAATACCTAGTTTGCTTTTTATCTTTAATATACTATAAACACATATTCTCTAGGTATTTCCACCACTATTGTTTATCTAGGCATTCTTCTATAAGGAATCTTCCTAGCTAAAGTATTAAGTTTCCTAACTCCTAAACTTTTACTAGATGCTAACTATACATATACTTAGCATTTTTGTACTTTTATTCTTCTGTTAACCAATACATTTTTATAGGGTACTTTTGGTGCTTATTTTTTAGTGCTTTATGTATATTATACGTATCATCTATATATATAATCTATACCAGTGTATAATATACTTAGTATCTTAGGTTAACTCTTAGCTTATTTTTATTCTTAAGTTTAAACCTTTCTTATATTAATCTAAACGTTATAACTTTATTCGCGGGTACTAAGATACGCCTCTCGCTTTTCTAGTCCTCTAAACGTTCCTTTAAATCCTTTAATATTATAATTAAGGCTCCTTTAATGTAATTTATAGCCTTTTCCGTAATTAGGTGGTCTTAGATAACTTTTTCGTCCAACTATATATAGAAATCTTCCCACTTATTATTATGCCTTTATTTATACCACTTTTAGTATAGCTATTAGAGTATATACGGCTTGTCCGTAAGGAAGTATCTTCTTATTACTATATTATAACAGCCCTTAGTATATTATTCTTTAAATCTAGTTAGGATCTCTAGATCCTCTTCTTATTCTAGTTTAGTAAGCTACTTAGCTTATAGTATACCTACCCTAGGCCTATTAGTAATTCTTTATACTAGTGCTCTGTTCCTTATACGTCCCAATATACTAAATCTCCTATTTAGTTTCTGTTCTTGCTATAAGGCAATTTTTGCTCTAAATTCCTCTATGGTTTCTTTCTTTTCGCGTTTTATAAGTAAATCCTTAAAGTCTACTTACTTCTTAATCTTGGTATTAACTTTTTAATCTTTAGGCTAAACACTACGTTCCCCTAGTAAGTCCTCTAGGTTTATATATCTATCTCCTAGTCTAGTTACTATTTATGCCACAAATTCTCTAATCTTGTTAATAGTCCTTATTCGTGTCTTAAAGTCTTAGTTCCATAGGTTTCTTAATCCTAAGCTTACTTCTAACTTAAGCTTTACTCTAGCCTTAGTCCAACTAGGCTTACTTAGTGTTCTCATCTTATTTTAAGAGTCTTAAATCTCACTTATCTCGTCTTAAAAGTCTTATACCTATAGGAAACTCTATCCTAAGCTCATTTATATATCTTTAAACTAAGCTACTGCTTTACTCTATCAGTTATCGTCCATTATAGGTCCTTAAGCTTACCTTATCTCATCTTAAGAATCTTAGTCATCTTACATCTCGTCTTAAGAATCTTAAGCCTTTAGCCTTTTACCTTTATTAAGTGCTAAAGTAGTTCGCTGTCCTTCTTCTCTTGCGTCTTATAAAGCAATAGATATCGTATCTAGTGGGGTCTTAATCCCTACTAATGTTCCCTATTTTATAGTGGAATTATTCTTTACCTCTTATATAATATCTCTAAGGCCTACTCGCTCCTAGTAAGCGGCCCTTATTGCCTTATCGTTATAAAATATTTCGCCTTCGTTAAATTCATTATCCTTAATATCTAATCTGCGAACTAGTTTATTAGTTCCTTTATATTTCACTAAATATAGCTCTTATAGCTAATAGCTTGCGCCATACTTAGCGTCCTTATAAATTCGGTATATATTATTATAACAAAACGCAAAACTTCTAATTAAACACTCTTTTGTTCCTTGTAGTATACTATTATCCCTCTATATATATATGTTTTCTACTAGTCTAGTTTCCTTTATTATATAATAACTCTAACTATCTTTATAATCCCTTGTAAAGTAACCTTATTTTTTATAATTTATATAAGTTCCTTCTCTAAACCACTAACTTTACTATAGAGTCCGCCCAAACGTCTTCTGCTACTAAGATCCTTAGTTTAGTCTCCGCTCCTTAGTCCTATAATCACTAAATCCTTAACCTTTAGGTTTCTATAGTTTCTTACTCCATCTCTTATAGGCTTCTTTAGTACTACTTAGGTCCATTAGCTCTACGCCATACCATAGTTTCTAACTTAGCTTTAGTTGTTGCGTACTCTACGCCTTATATAACTATAGAACTCTATCCTAACCCTTCTTAGCCTATTCCCTTTAGTAGATCCAATTATTAATCTTAATTACTTAATCTATTAGGTCCCTTAGGGTATCCGCATCTTCTATTAGAATAATTACGTCCTAGACTTTAGCCTTAAGTCCTTGCTTATACTATGCCATAAGCGCCCTATTATTCCACTTAACTTATATTGCTAACGTCTGGAACTGCGTTATATACTTAATTACTAAAGTTTATTACATAATATCTTGGAGTTTTCTTTCCGCCGTGGTTACTGCCTTTAGGTCTCTAAATATTTATATAAGTCGTTCTATAAATCCATTCTAGCTTAAGAACATAAACCGTACCTCTTAGTTTATAGTCGTTATTCCGTTTACCTGGATCTCCGTAAGGTAAGGCTTAAACTACTTAAGTGCCCTTTCTATTAGGAACAATCCTACATATACTATTTAATCTATAGGTATTGCTAGCTTAGCTCCTTCCTACGCGACCTTAAAGTGCATTTGCGTAAGGAATCCTTTAAGCTTTAATCTTTCTCCTAAGTATCTTTCGATTAATGGTAACTTAACCTTTACTACGCCTATCCCATTAATCCTATTTTCTAACATTACATTATTTTCTATTAGCTAATTAACTATCTCTTATAGTTGTCCGACCGTTACAGGTTACTATAAGTTAGTATTTACTATACTAGTGTCGTTACCTAATCTTAATATAGTTGCCGCCGTCAATAGCGTTATAGTGGCTGCTTTTGGTAGCATATTATTTAACTTTCTATATTTAATACCGTAACTAGGTAGTAATTATATAACAGAACCTTATAACAGGAACTACGGTAGGCTTATTATTAGGCTAGGTATATAGGTAATATAAATTAAAGTCAATAACGTAATAATAACTAGTAGAGTGGTTGCCTAATAGATTAACTCCAATTATATTCTAAGAATTACTATAAGGAAGAAACTATCTAGGTAAGAACTAAGGGTCCTTAAATACACAACCGTACTCCTATAAAATCCTTCTTATATGTAATATACGTGTTATATATAAGGTACGTAAGTTCCTCTTATTCCTCTCGTTTAATACGTAGCATATTATATAACCTTAGCTACTATTCCTCGTTATATGGTTCTACTGGCTCTATCCTAAACTATACTTAAATTAACTAACTAGCTTCTTTCGTCTCTTCTCCAAGTAGTTATAATATTGTACTTAAAGCGTCCGTAACACCTGCGGCTCTAATATCTGGTATAATACTATAAAAGATGTTTGCCGAGTATTTATTATTAAAGGAGAACGTAAAACTCTCCCTTAGCTTATTAAAGATATCTAACTTTATAATAAAATAGAGCGTAGATTAGTTATTAAGAATAGTAATAGTTTATATACTATCTACCTTACTATACTTAGTAAAGTATTAGTTAGAAAAGTAGTTTTTAATTTCTATATCTATAAGGAGCTATTTAGCCTTATTAACCTTATTCTTAAGATCTTTTACGCCTTTATATTAAACTAGAAAGCTTTAGAAGTAAGCTATAGTAACTTTATAATTTCTGACATTTCTTATACTTTAGCGAAACTTATTATATACCTCCTTTTGTTTATTAAGAGAATGCCTAATTAACTAGCAATTTGGCTTCTTATAAACGTAGCACTTTTTCTAGTAATTACTTTAAAATAAACCTCTATAAGGACCTCTATAATTACCTTATAGTTAATATTAATTATACCCTTTACCGTATTACCTACTACGGCTATTATATATTTAATTAGTCTAGTTATAATTATATTAGTCTAAAATACCGGTTTAGATAGGGTTTATGGTATAGAACTATTAAGATTCTTATATTTATATCGTAGTACCTATAGCGGAGCGTAGTTTAGTATATACTCCTTTAAATATATCTATAGGTTTATATAGCGCTAAATTACACTTAGGAACGCTACGGTAGGCTAAGATAACTTAGTCCCTTAGACTATTTTTATTTTAGTAAGTTTTAGTAAAACTATATTAGATTTTTTAGAGTTTATTAAAAAGTAATTAAAGGCATTTTAAACGAGCCTTTATTAGGTTAAAAGTAATAACTCTTTAAAATATAGTCTCCCGCTATTTGGATATATAAAGTTAGCGATTCCTATTAGTTTTAAAGTAGGCTCTAATAAGCTAAAGCATTATATTAAAGCTATAGTTTTTACCTATAATATAGTTATAATAAAATATTACTACCCGTCCCTTTAATATAATAGAGAAAGCGTAGTAATACTAGTAGTATTAAATTCTAACCTTATTATAACAGTTATAGAAGACCTATAGTTTTGCTCTAAGTATATTATACAGTTCTCCTTTAAACTTCTTTTCTTCGTCTAAATATACCTTTATTAAATTTGTAACTTCTTATAATAGAGGCTTACTAGTTAGCTAGAATAGAGGGGGTAAAGATAATAAAGGGGGTAGTAGAAGAGCACCTTTAAGTAGAAGAGCACCTCCTAGTAAAAAAGTACCTTTAGGTAGGGGATTAGTGTTCTAGGGGTTTTAATACAAATTAAAGTTGCCTTCTAAAGAATATAGTTTGGTTTTAGGTTTTTATAGTTAATATATAATCTTAGCTTCCGTCTATACTAGTTCTTTTATACTAATAATAACGGCCTAAATATTGCTAGTAATTAGGTTACTATTCTTAGTAATATATACCCTATTCCTATAAAGTGTTATAGGATACCCCTATAATACCTTATATATATAACGGAACCTTATAGCAAGTACTACAGTGGGTTCTATCAATAGGCTAGGTGTGTAGGAAATGTAAAGACAGTAGTTAACAACGTAATAATAACTGGTAGAGTGGTTGCCCAACAGATTAACTCTAATTATATTCTGAGAATCACTATAAGGAAGGAACTATCTAGGTAGGGACTAAGGGTCCTTAAATACACAACCGTACTTCTATAAAATCCTTCTTATACGTAATATACGTGCGCTCTATTTACTCTATTACGGATTATATAGATCCTATAAATTATATAGATCACATTATATAACCTTAGTTACTATTCCTTGTTATATAGCTCTACCAGATCTATTCTAGACCGTACTTTTATTAACTAATTAGCTTCTTCTAACTCTTCTCTAAGTAGTTATAACATTGTACTTAAAGCGTCCGTAATACCATCTCCCTCCTCTCTATCTTTGTCCTTAAAGATTCCTAGCATCTCTAAGTTATTTATTAGAGGTGTAATATCCATCTAATTAATTTAGTTAATATCGTTACTTATAATACCTAAAGCAATTTCTTCTTCTTTAACCCTTTATTATATACGTACAGTTGCCTCCATATTATCGCTAGGTGAAATAATACCGTCTCCTTATTCTCGCTGTGTAAAAGAGGGGTTAGTTTATGTTACGCTAGCAAGTCCTTTATTTCGGCAACTATCCTTTTATTTAGAGTGCACTAAAGCAAACATTTAATTGTCTTATAATGTTCGCTCTATTTCTAACGCTAAATATACACGCCCTATAACTCTTAATAGTCTTTAAGTTCCCTAAGTAATCTGTTATAGAGTCTCGTGTTTAATCTATTGCTATAAAGCTCAATAATAAGCTCTTAGTTACGCTAGCAGAACTTTGTCGTTCCTAGGACGCTAAGAAAGAGGCTGCCGATGCTTAACAGCGGGCCCTTAAGTCTCGTCTTGCTGCGTCTGCTCGGTTAATTCGTCTTAAGAAAGTGCGTAAGAAGGTCCGTTTTAAGGAGTAGAAACTTATAGAATAAGGTCTTTAGGAACTTAGTAATAAGAGAACTAACTCTCTTCCTGTAAAGGGAACAACTCTAAGTAGTTCGGCAGTCGCTCTTCCTGGGTCCCCCTTAGGTAACTCATTTTTTGGCGATTCTTCTTTATCGATATTGCCTGACCTATTTTCTTTTAATACTCCTATACCTTTCCTATAGCGTTCTTTAAATTTTCTAGTAGTTCCTAGGTAGTCTTAGTATAGCCTATCCACTTAACCTTATACTATATTTTATCGTTAACGTCCTTATAACTAACGATTCCTAAAACTTGCCATTTGTCTTCTTCTCGTCCTTTATACATATCTGCTTTATAAACTAGTAGCTTAACATTTCCGTATGCTAGCTCTAGTATCGCGATATACTATATAGGGTAGATCTTCATTTTAGCTAGTAGGTTTAACTTAAATATAACCAGTAAAATCCTTTATATAATTTTAAAAGGTCCTAGTCTAACGTAGTTTAACTTCTTGCTTAGTCGTTAACTCTTAAAATTTTTGTGTAGTAGCCATACTTTATCTCCCTCCTTAAGATCTGGTCCCTTAGATCTCTTAACGTTATAGTACCTTTTTATCCTTTATTATACTACCTTAGCTATTTCTATAAGGTTTGTATGAAGATTTATTAAAGTCTCTATTCTTTACTTAGCTCTGCTACTCGTTTTCTTTACTTATTATAGCGATAATAATATTCTTAGCTTATATCCGTAATTCGCCTTAAATAGTAACGTACCCATTCCTTCTTAAGGTGTTGTATTATATGCAAACTATATAACTAGTAATAATAATACCCAATTATTCTATGCGTAATTAATATAGTGCCTTAGATACTGCTCTAGTGTCTAGTTTAATCTTTCTATTTAACCGTCTGTCTGCGGATAATATGCGGTAGAAGTTGCTGCTTAAACTCCTTATTCCGCTAAGAATATTTCCTAAAATACTGCTACAAATCTTAGATCTCTGTCCGATATAATTTTACTTAATACTCTATATTTTATAAACACTTCCTTAATATAGATTCTAGCGATATCTTCTGCTAAGATTTCTTCCGTGTATGCTATAAAGTATCCCTACTTTATAAGCTTGTCTACTATTACTAAGATTACGTTATAATCTTGTCCGGTAATAGGATCTCTTAACTTTAGTAACTTAATAATAAAGTCCCACGATATGACCTCCCATAGTCTTTTTAGTATTTTAATAGGTTGTAGCCCTCTATATGGCTTATACCTCGTTAGTTTATTTCTTTAGCAATCTAGACATTCCTTAGTAACTCTTCTAGCTATCTTTTAGATTCCGTTAATAATATACTCCTCCTAGAGTCTTAACACTAAGCCCGTAGCTCTATTATGTCCTTAAGTTAATCCCTTATAGAATTCCTCTACGAATTACTTAGCTATGCTTCTTAGGATATACTTTACTTCTCGGTTTTCGTATATATCTAACTATAGATCTTCTAGCTATACTTCTAGAATTCTTTATACCTAAAAGCTTTCTAGTATCTCGTAGACCTTTTCTAACTTGTTTTCTTAAGTTACTGCGATTTTTGGATAATTATACCTAATCGATCTGTCTGTATCTCTTTGTAGTAAAGCCCCTAATAGCTTATTATTATTTTATAGTTTAGCCTTTTAACTTAACGCATCGGCTCGCGTATTATCTATACCCTTAGTATACTAAATCTTAAAATGGTATTCTATAAGTATCTCTACCCATCTAACCTATCTCTAGTTAAGTTCCTTTATTATTAGGAATCCTATTAGGTTCTTATAATCCGTCTTAACTATAAATAGTTTCTCTATACCTTATAAGAATGCTTTCTATTCCTTTAATGCTATAACTATACCTAATAACTCCTTATTGTAGATGTTATAGTTTAACTCTAGTAGTGTTATCTTCCAACTGTAGTATGCTACTAGGTGCTATCTATTTAGATACTTTTATATAAAGTATGCCCCTAGTATAAAGTCTAATATATCTGTCTTTATAACCGTCTCTAGTTCTAGTTAATAGATCTTAAGAACTGGCTCCTAGGTAAACAACCTCTTAACTTCCTTAAATAGCTCTTATTACTTCTTTCCCTATGCCTATAATTCTTCTTTCTTTATTAACCACGTAAATGGCTTAATATCCTTTAACTACTGCGCTATAAACCTTCTATAGTAATTGTAAAACCCTAAGAACAGTCTTAATTGCGTAATATTCTCTAGTTTTTGCCAATTCACTATAGCCTTAATCTTTTTTAGATCTATACTAAGTTAGCCTAGTTTAATAATAAATCCTATAAAATTGGTCTTCCTAGTGAAGAACTCGTATTTCTTAATTACTACTAGCATCTGTTCTTCCTATAGTCTCTTTAAAACCCATTTAACGTATTCTCTATGTTCTTCCTTAGTTATTAAGTAGATAATATTATTATTAAGGTATACTATAACAAATTCATCTAAGTGTTCTTCTAATATATTGTTAATACGCTTCTAGAACGTTGCTAGCGCGTTTATAAGCCTAAATTATATAACTAATAGTTTGTATAGTCCTTTCTTTAACCTAAAGGCTGCCTTTTATTTGTTGCCTTCCTTAATTCTAATCTAATGGTACGCCTATCTTAGATCTATCTTTATAAAGATTTGCGCATTGCCTATCCTATTTTAGATTTCGCTAATTAAGGGTAAAGGATACCTATCCTTTCTGGTAATGCTGTTTAACTATCTATAGTTAATATACAGCCTTAGTTTACTATTCTTCTTTAGTACAAATAGTACTGGATAACCCGCTAATAACTGTAATAGTTTAATATATCCCTTTCGTAAGTTTTCTTAGATAAACTCTTTTAGTACTCTACCTTCTTCTTTAGTAAGCTTGTAGATTAGAAAGAACCTTAGACTTATTCCTAGTTTTAATTCTATCTTATAATCCTATGCTATATACTCTAATAGCTTTTCACTCTTAGGTAACCATAATTTCTTACTATACTTATAGTATCTTTTTGGTATATAGCTTAGCCCTTTTTCTATTTCTTTATAGGTCGCTCCTACTTAGTACTATACTAACTTGGCTTATTATCGCGTCTTACGGCATTAAGTATCCTTAATATCGACTTAACCTATAATCTAATTAATCTTTAGATTGTATTCCTATAACTAAGGCATTCCTAGTACTGCCTTATTATTCCCTAATAGTAATATATCGAAAGATATCTTAATTTATCTTCCCTTAATAGTTAGCTAAATAGGTCCTGTTTTAAGATTAATAATACCTCCTCTATAGGCTATCGGATCTCCTAAAATTATCACTAATAGGTAAGGACATTCCTTTTGTCTGTGTAGTAATCCCATTTTTTTTAACTACTGCTAGCGAGATATAGTTCCTTATTGCTCCACTATCTATTAGTGCCTTAAACCGTTAATCTTGCTATTTAACTTATAAATTTAGGTATTATCCTTGAATTCCTTTAAGGGTCTAAGGCTTTACTATTAGCTCCCTCTAGTTTTATAAGCCTCTACTTTTCCTAACTATTGGCTACTAGATCCTATTTATACTTAGTCTAACTTAGGCTAATACTTAGTTCGCTTTTTATCTTTAATATACTATAGATAGGTATTCTCTAGATATTCCCACTATTATTATCTATCTAGGTATTCTTCCGTAAGAAATCTTTCTAATTAAAGTATTAAGTCCCCTTATTCTTAAACTTCTACAGAGTGCCAACTATGTATATACTTAGCGTTTTAATACTTTGCCTCGTCCGTCATCTAATATATCCTTATTAAATACTTCCGATTTTTATCCTTTAGTACTCTATATATATTGCACGTATTATCCACGCATACTATCCACAATAGTGTGTAATATACTTAATGTCTTAGGTTAACTCTCGGCTTATCTTTATCCTTAAGTTTAAACCTTTCTTGTATTAATCTAAGCGTTATGACTTTATTTATAGGTACTAAGATTCGCCTTTTACTTCTCTAGTCCCTTAATTACTCCTTTAGATCCTTTAATATTATAATTAAGGCTCCCTTAATGTGAGTTATAGTCTTCTCTATAATTGGGTGGTCTTAGATAACTTTTTCGTCTAACTATATATAGAAATCTTCCTACTTATCATTATGTCGTTGCCTATACCACTTTTAGTATAGCTGCTTAAGTATATACGGCTTATCTATAAGGAAATATCTCTTTATTACTACGTCGTAATAGCCTTTAGTATGTCGTTTCTTGAACCTAGTAGGAATCCCTAAATCCTCTTCTTATTCTAGTTTGGTAAGCCACTTAGCTCTTAGTATACCTGCTTTAGGCCTATTAGTAATTCTTTGTACTAGCGCTCTATCCTTTATATATCCTAATATGCTAGATTTCTTATCTAGTTTCTGTTTTTGCTATACAATGATTCTTTGCCTAAACTCTTCTATGGTTTCCTTTAGTTTACGTCTTATAGATTAATCCTTAAAGTCTTTTTACTTCTTAATCTTAGTATTAGCTTTTTAATCTTTAGGCCGAATACTATATTCTCCTAGTAAGTCTTCTAGGTCTATATATTTGTCTCCTAGTCTAACTGCTGTTTATATTATAGATTCTCTAATCTATAAAGAAGCCTCTTACCTCTTACTTATGGGTGTCCTAATTCGCACTCTAAATTCTTAGTCCCTTAAATTCTTTAATCCTAAGCTTACTTCTAACTTAAGCTTGGCTCCTGCCTTAGTCTAACTTAGCGTCCGTAGTGTTCTTATCTTATCTTAAAAGTCTTAAATCTCACTTATCTCGTCTTAAGAATCTTATGCTATTAGGAACTCTTGTCCCGAGCTTATTTATATATCTTTAAACTAAGCTACTGCTCTGCTCTATCGGTTTTTGTCTATTATAGGTTCTTAAGCTATCCTTATTCTGTCTTCGGAATCTTAGATCTCTTTTATCTCGTCTTAAGAATCTTAAGCCTTTAGCCTTTTGCCTTTATTAAGTGGTAAGCTAGCACTAATAGTCATCTACTTGCTTAATCGTCTCTAAATATTACTCCTTCCGTCTTATAAAGCGATGGATGCCGTATTTAACGGTATTATGATGCCCGTTACTAAACCTTGCTCTATAGCGGTCTTAGTTTCTACTTCTACTGCGTTATTAAGGTTTGGATACCCTTAGTTAGTTCCTTTACTATCCTTGTTGCTATTAATTAATGAGTACTTTAACTCTATTATTATTGTTACTAATTATTATCTATACGTTGCTATAATATCCTAATCTAGCTTATAGAGTTAATTTTGTTCTTTATCTAACTCTATAGTTCCTTTAAATCTTCTTAATTCTAGCTCTTATGGCTAATAGCTTGCGCCATACTTAGCGTCTTTATAAATTCAGCATGCGTTGTTATAATAAAACGCAAAACTTCTAATTAAATACTCTTTTGTTCCTCGCAGTACACTATTATCCCTCTATATGTGTGTGTCTTCTGCCGTTAGTCTAGTTCCCTTTATTGTATAGTAACTCTAACTATCTTTATAATTCCTCGCGAAGTAATTCTATTTTCCGTAATTTATATAAGCTCCGTCTTTAAACTATTAATTTTGCTATAGAGTCCGCCTAAACGTCTTCTGCTGCTGAGATCCCTGGTTTAGCCTATACTCCTTAGTCCTATAATTACTAGATCCTTAACCTCTAGGTTTCTATAGCTTTTTGCTCCATCTCTTATAGGCTTCTTTAGTACCACTTAGGTCTATTAGCTCTACGCCATACTATAGTTTTTAACTTAGCTTTAGTCGTTGCGTACTCTGCGTCTTATATAACTATAGAACTCTATCCTAACCCCTCTTGGTCTATTCCCTTTAGTAGATCCTATTATTAATCTTTATCGCTTAATCTATTAGTTCCCTTAGGGTATCCGCATCTTCTATCAGAATAATTACGTCCTAGACTTTAGCCTTAAGTCCCTATTTATACTATACTATAAGCGCCCTATTATTTCACTTAACTTATATTACTAATGTTTAAAACTACGTTATATACTTAATTGCTAAGGTCCGCTGCGTAATATCTTAGAGTTTTCTTTCCGCTATGGTCACTGCCTCTGGGTCTCTAAACATTTGTGTAAGTCACTCTACAAATCCATTCTAGCTTAAAAACATAAACCGTACCTCTTAGTTTGTAATTGTTATTCCATTTGCTTATATTTCTATAAGGTAAGGCTTAAACTATTTAAGTGCTCTTCCTGTTAAGAATAACCCTGCGTACGCTATTTAATCTATAGGTATCGCTAGCTTTACTCCCTCTTACGCGACCTTAAAGTGCATTTACATAAGGAATCCCTTAAGCTTTGATCTCTCTTCTAAGAATCTTTTAATTAATGGTAACTTAACCTTTACTGCGCCTATCCCGTTGATCCTTTATTTAAGTGCTGCATTGTTCTCTATTAACTAGTTAACTATTTCTTATAATTGTCCTACCGTTACAGGTTATTGCGAGTTAGTGTCCGCTATACTAGTGTCACCCCCTAACCTTGACGTAGTTGCCGCCGTTAATAGCGTTGTAGTGGCTGCTTTTGGTGGCATGTTGTTTAACTTTCTATATTTAATACTGTAACTGGGTAGTAATTATATAACGGAACCTTATAGCAAGTACTACGGTGGGTTCTGTTAATGGGCTAGGTATATAGGAAATATAAAGATAGTAGTTAACAACGTAATAATAACTAGTGGAGTGGTTGCCTAATAGATTAACTCTAATTATATTCTAAGAATTACTATAAGGAAGGAACTATCTAGGTAGGGACTAAGGGTCCTTAAATACACAACCGTACTCCTATAAAATCCTTTTTATA
>Ga0307515_10009132_pt1 | contig 19223 bp, 16 predicted proteins | sample 17_EM_MG_FD_194513 | JGI IMG/M metagenome (GOLD analysis project Ga0307515, IMG submission 194513) | Populus trichocarpa ectomycorrhiza microbial communities from riparian zone in the Pacific Northwest, United States - 17_EM | ecosystem: Host-associated > Plants > Roots > Unclassified | place...
GGCCTCTTTCTCTCTTGCCCATCGCTGCGCGGCTCTCTTGGCTGCGGGGGCATCGTCCAGTATGACGGTTCTGACCACTGACTCTTCGCCCGGGGGGGGCCAGCTCATGCCTTCAGTTGTCCGGCCGGAGAGAGAGGGTTGCGAGACAATAAAGAGGTTAATGAACAACAGAGAGGCGGAGGTTGAAAAAACGAAAGAGGCACTACTACTAGGCGTCGATTCAGTCCAATGCTACACAAGGCAGAGGAGAAACGATAAACAAAGAGAGATGTTGGCTCGATCCACTGGAACAGGGCAGAGGAGAGGCAGTAACAAATACTAATAGTAGGCGTCGATTTCAACTCAGCGCCGGGCTCATAACCTGTTGACACAAGAAGATGATGGAGAAGAAGAGAAGATGATGAATTGTCTATCGATCCAAAGAGAAGGGAAAACTATGGACTTATATATGAAAGAGAGAGAAGGAAAACCCAATGCCGACTGCCAAAGCCGGAGCCCAATGCCGAGTACCAGTGCCGAGCCCTCCTCCTCGCCATGGGGGCAGGCGAGGCCGATGGGGGCAAGCGAGGCTGGTGGTGGCAGGCGAGGCTGGTGGGGGCAGGCGAGGCCTATGGGGGCCGCAAGCCACCGGCCACATGCCCGAGCGCGCCAGCACCGAACACTAGGGAAGCCACCGGGCCAAATCCCTAGTCAACAATTCGGAGACAATTTTTGAACCAGATTCCTTGCTGGCTCAAGAGCACGCCACCGGTTGAAGAAGACTAGAGTGCTTCATTGTAGTCTCTTGAGGGTCATTCAGGCGCCAGCAGGGCACTGGCATTTTCTTCTGATAGGCGGCTACTTGCATTTGCATCATCGGACAAGACTATCAGACTTTGGGACCCAGCCACTGGAGCCCTGCGTAGTATCCTTCAGGGTCATATTGGTTCGGTGAACGCAGTAGCATTTTCACCGGACGGCCGGCTCGCCTGTGCATCTAGGGGTGAAACAGTTCGGATATGGGATCCATCGATCGGCGAGTGCTACGGCAGCCTGGAGGCTCATTATAATTCGGTTTCGGCGGTTCCGTTTCCAACAGATGGCCAAATCCTTGCCTCTGCATCAACGGATATGACAACTCGACTCTGGAATCTGTCAACGTTAACAATGAACAAATCTCATCAGGGTCATTCCGGTTCGGTTGATGCGGTTGCGTTTTCGCCGAATGGCAAGCTCCTAGCATCTGCCTCACATGACGGGACAGTTAGACTCTGGGACCGAACCACTGGTGCCTTGTGCGGCACTCATCGGGGCCATACTGAATGGGTGGACGCTGTCGCATTTTCACCGGATGGCCAACTCCTTACATCTGTATCATGGGACAAGACAGTTAGACTGTGGAATCCATTGACAGGCGCCTCCTGCTGCACACTTCGAGGTCATTCTGACTACGTATCAGCAGTCACATTTTCACCGGATGGCCACCTCGTTGCATCAGGATCATGGGACAAGACAATCAAGACCTGGGATACATCTACAGGTGCTCTGCACGGCACCCTTCAAGGCCATTCACAAGACGTCCGGGCAATCGCATTTTCGCCTGACGACCTTCTCATTGCCTCTGCCTCAGATGATACAACAAATAAACTCTGGGACCAGTCAAAAAGGTCGTCTCGCCGCACCATCGAGGGTCATTCTGATTGGATAAGGAGGGTCGTCTTTTCACCAAATGGCAAGCGTCTTGCATCTGCATCATGGGATCGAACAGTAAGACTGTGGAGCCCAGCCAGCGGAGAGTTGTGCAGCACCCTTCGAGGTCACTCCGATGTAGTTACCGCAGTCGCATTTTCGTCTGATGGCTAGTACATTACCTCTGCATCATACAATCATACAATCAAACTGTGGGATCCAATCACCGGAGCATTGTGCAGCACCTTTCGGGATCATTCTGATCTGGTCTAGGCCGTCGCATTTTCCCTGGATGGCCAGCTTCTTGCTTCTGTATCAGATGACAAGACAGTCAGGCTCTGGGACCATACTACAGGAGCCTTGCGCAGGACCATTCAAAGTCATTCAGCTTCAGTTAATAGTGTCGCATTTTCGCCAGATGGCCAGCTCATTGCCTCTGCATCGAATGACAAGGCAGTAAGAGTCTGGGATATTGAAGCGGACAAAGAAATTGAGAAATCTTATACTGAAGAACCAATTAAGGAACTATCTTGCTACGCTGACGGTTCGTTTCTTGTCACATATCAAGGGGTTTTAGAGCTCAAATGCCTTACCAGCCATGAGAGTCAGTCCTATCTTAGTTGCTCATACCCGTTGCATGTTAGTGTGTTGAGAGTAAGAGAGAAAGAACGAAGAAGCTCAATTGTCTGTCGATCCAAAGAGAGGGAAAACGATGGACTTATATACGAAAGAGAGAGAAGGAAAAGCTCCATGCCGACTGCCAGAGCCAGAGCCCGAAGCCGAGCATCAGTGCCGAGGCTAGGCCTCCTGCTCAGCATGGGGGCAGCCGAGGCCGATGGCGGCAGGCGAGGCTGGTGGGGGCAGACGAGACTGGTGGGGCAGGCGAGGTCAATGGGGGCGGCAAGCCACCGGCCTCATGCCCGAGTCCACCAGCATCGAAGACTAACGAAGCCACCGGGCCAAACTCCTAGTCAACATAGTGGTCATTGGGTGAAATGGAGGGCTGATATCATCCTTTGGCGTCCTCCTGACTACCGGGCGGGCAGCCCGGCCGTTCGACATAACGTCCTGGCAAAGGTACATGCGTTAGGAAGAATCGCGTTTATTGAATTTGATCTTGATAATATCCCGCTTGGTAAGTCGATTCGGTCTTGGTTGATAAATAAATAACTTATACTCATGCAGCGCGTGATCTGTGATAGAGGATTCAATACGCCGTGTTCGAAATTTCTGCCTTGTAGTGCACCCGTGAACGAAACGCAGAGCAATAACGTTGAGTAAGATGGAGTCACATTTGTGGTTGTAATGCGGTGTGCAGGATCCAAGAGTGTTCATTTGGAGAGATAATACTTAGGTACTGAAGTTGTTGTATTTAATCCAATGACGTCAGTTTTGGTTAAAATGTTCTTCATTACGTCTTGTACATGTTTCAACCATTGAAATACACAACGTATGCCATCAAACACTTGAATAAATACCAGATCGCGAATTCACTCAATGCACGTCCTGAATGATCACCATCCGGCTCAATTTGTGCAAAACGGAGTGATGGATGTACCAAACTTGCATCCAACTTCCACCCCATAACTCCACACGAGTTTCATCCGAAAGAAAGCGCCGCCCACCCTCACGATCTCTCAAAATACTAAATCCATACAGAACAAGCCCACAATCTAGCAAATCCAGTGTGGATCTTCCCGCACATCCGATTTCTCATACTTCATAGCCGTTTCGATACTCCATGTCGTATGCCGTTGTCCAATCGAAGTCAAGGATGGCTAATATATATCGGTTGTATAGCCTTCAGTTAAGGATGTCCTCCCTGACAGCCGCTGTATACTCCTGAATATTTTTCTCGCCACTAGAGTGATTGAGGTAGCAGGATTGTGTCCCGTTACACCAGAAGTCTCTCCGTCCCGAGACAGGGTGATGTATTTCCATGACACTAGATACTTGTCTTGGATGAGTTAGTGATTCCCAGTGATGCTGAAGTAACATGTAGTTGAACAATCCCGGTCCCTTTCTCGCGAGAAATAGGGCAGTGTCTTCCAGGTCATTACCCGCTGATTGAGTACAAGCAAACGAACTATGGGTCATGTGAGTTAGAGTGAATTCCGGTGCGAGGATATTGGTGAGGTACTGCCATTAAAAAGCGGGTGTTGTGCTATTTCGGATCCTTGCCACCCCGTAGTCCTACTTCCAAAGCTAAAACATTATTATTAACATAGTAGCCGAGCTAGCCATTCATAAAACGTGCTGAACCAGGTACATACAATTCACCGCATCAACCACTCTACGTGATATAACATACTTGCATGTTTCAGGCGAAATCCGAATTTTAATCCTAGCTACCATAGATAAATGTGCTGCCCTTCAAAGTAGTGTAAGAATTTTGTGTCCCGGCTAATTCAACAACGTTTCAAATTAAACCTACGCAGTTGAAGAGGACGTTGTGGCTCAGAGATTAACGCTTTATTAGAGTGGAAGATTTTAGTGCAGTTGCTAAATCTAAAAACGTTAACACTGGTTAAAACATTGTTTTTTTCTGCTTCGACGATCTGGGATTTTGATTCAATATCCCTGCTTTCGACTATTATGCAAGATGTAATTTATTTAAAACGCAACAACCAGGTTATCGTTATTTATACCCACACTGCAAGCTAGTTAAGCCAAGCCGGTTATGGTGAAGGAAATTTCTTCGACGATTGCTCTCCAGCATTCTGAGAGATCCCGAAGGACTCAGAAAGGCACCGAACGGCAAGGATTGTGGGCGGGGAGCTCCCCCACCTAGCCGGTCATCCGGAGGGGCAGGACAACCGAGCACTGCCATACTCTAGATAGAGTAAATACAGCATAATTAAACCAAACAAAAAAGGCACCGAACACCGGAGTGAGCAGAGTACCATACAGCATTCGACACCAGCAATAGCCATCATACTCCTCGTCGTCTTCATACAGACTTCCAAATTGTCCAGGCGGCCACCAATTTTCAGGCCCACCATCATCGGCTAGGGCGGAGCATGTGTAGAGACACCTAGGCTCTCTAGCTGGCCCTGACAGAGATTGCCTCACCCTACCTCCGGGCTTTTTAGATTGAAACCAACTCATTGCTTAACGGATTACATAGCATACAACTCTCATGTCCTAATTTTGTGTATCGGAACCTTGTAACAGGTTTGCATAAGCACAAATCCAAGTGAACGCCAGTCACAACAGCATCACTCGCTTCATATTATCATCACTCGTGTTGAAATATGGGGAGAACCGTGTGTGTGTATAGACTTAGATACAGAGAAGAGATAAGGAGAAAGCCTCGAGTTATATATGAGAAGTGTGCCCCTTACTACCAGCCCCGCTAGCGGTCAGCTCTATATTCACATGCTGGCCTAGTACTCTAGTTAAATAACCCTGTCCGACAAATCGTAGTCTAGGATCAGATAGCTCTTTCCTGGGGCGGACATTAAGGAAGCATGTCTCTGTATGAGCGTCAAAATACTTAAGGCCTATCCTGCGAGGAGTGACAATAAGGTTAGTCGATTGACTAGCATGTTGCGCTACAAGGGACTCCGAATACTACATACCGATGTCCACCTAGCATAAAGTACTTCATCCACGCAGTTCGCAACTCGCACTTCTCCGCAACATCATGAGATAGCGAAACCATGCTCTTTAGAGTAACTTCACAATTTCTGGTAGATATATATTGAATTCCAAACGTGCTCAGAGGATGATCCGGTGGAAGATGCTGTGCCTGCAAGAGAATCGATGAGAAGATATTCTCCCAGACTGTGGCATAGTACGATGAAAACCCTGGTCGACATTACTGAAGAGGCTGTGGATAGAGACTGCAAGGAGATATTTACAACAAAGAAATATACTAGTGTTAATTTTCTCCCTGATATGTGTCCCGAAATCTGGTGACTTCTCGAACACGGGGCTGGAATTCCCTGCTAATGCTTTGATATTCCGCTGGAGCTGTCACTATCTCTGAGTCAAGCTCACCAGTTTCTTCAACGTCATTGAATCCTGGGTTGTAAGAGAATCGATTTTCGGTATCAATTACTTTCGATGTTGATAGTATTAACATCCCTGCAAGTCGGTAACTATGATATCGAATTTAATGTCAGCGCAATATATAATACACAATATCCAGAACGACATTCTAGGAAAATCCCTTATCCGAACATAAATTAAACAGCGCATATCGTGTACTGTACTGTGGATGTGGTTGGTTCTTCTAGGTAGCATCGTTCTGGGGTTAATTAAGCATAAAATATACATGCAGCATCCGAATAGCCGAAATGCAGGAACACCCTGAGATATGACGCGCCTCTGGCCGGAATGTAGTAACTGATTCCATGCTCTAATCAACCTATATAGTATCTTCTCAAACAACATATCCCGATTGGGATTCCCAATGAACATGGAGACTGGTATTTACCCAATGACTTTGGTGGGGTAGTCAGAACAAATACGAACCACGAACTCGGCCTCAATTAATCGATATGCTGCATAGGTTTAGGGATAGAGGATACTTATTTTTGTGCGGCCGCTAGCACATATTAGTTCATAAGACTTAAATGCAATCTTTAAAATAAATTCGTACAGTTAACCCTAGCTCTAACAGATGCGCACATACCACTATGCGGTGTCCCTTATAGCAAGGTCTGGTATACATAATACTAGCATTGGTGACGGCTTCGCCGCCCCCAGGATTCGAAACGTTAAGCATGGTGGACTTGTTACGATATCAAGCAGATCACCTAGACTTCTGCTGTGTATGCACCACTGTGTATCTTGATTTGGTGCTGCTGTGTATCTGCCGCTGTGTATCTGCCACTGTGTCTACTGTGTAGTATATCCACTACTGTATCTGCTGCAGTTCATCTACCACTGTGTATCCGCCGCTGTGTATCTGCCACTGTGTATCTGCTGCTGTGTATATCTGCCATTGTTTTTGCCGTTGTATATCTACCGCTGTGTATCCACCCCTATGTATCTGCCCCTGTGAATGTATATCTTGATCCAGTACTGTATATCTGGCACTGTATCTGCCGCTGTGTATCTGCCACTGTATATATATCTGCTACTGAATATCCTCCACTGTATATCTGCCACTGTGTCTGCTGTATTGTTGAGAGTGATCGAGTACAAAGAGAGATTGAATTATCTATTGTACAAAACTGATTGTCTACTGAACTATCTAATGGTAGAATCCATGCCTTCATATGCCTAAGAAATGGTAGAGTGGCACCGGCAGTGGCGAATGGCGGGTTGCAAGTGAAAATTTGTGAATGAGTCTTCACAAATGACTCAGTGCATTAGCAAGCACTCTCCAATGCTTTCTATCAGCTTCGATGGCGTTCTGAAAACATTTAGGTCTTCTGGATAAATCCTGGATTAACAAGTGGATATCCACCACTGTACCCGCCACTGCATCTGCCACTGCCACACCTGCCATGTGGCAAGTTCACCCGACCAATGAGAATGCTTTGAGCAGACAAACCATGTGTATAATACAGCCACCCAAGAGCCAGCCCATCAAGATTGCGTCCAGCCAGCACAGAGTTACCCCGTTCAGAATACGTCCAACCAGCCAAGAGCCAGCCCGTACAGCCAGCCAAGAGCTAGCCCGTCCAGATTGCCTCCAGCCATCTGAGAGCCAGCCTGTGCAGATCGCATTCAGCTAGCCAAGAACCATCTCAGAGTGAGTATGTCAGTGTTGTCTAGATCGTCTCCAGCCAGCCAAAAGTCAGCCCGTCCAAATCATATTCAGTTGACAAAGGTCAGCCCATCCATATCATATTAAGTTGACCAAGAGTCAGCTGATCCAGATCATCTCAAGCTGGCAAAGAGCCAGCCTATCTTGACCATGTCCAGCCAGCAGAGAGCTAGCCCGTCCCCCAGTCTCAATCGTCTCCAGAAATTCGAGAGCCAGCCCGTCTAGATCACGTCCAGATCACGGCCAGCCGGCTGAACCCGTCCAAGTTGTATCCAGCCAGTGGAGAGCAAGCCCAGCTCAATCGGCTCCAGACATTCGAGAGCCAGCGTGTCCAGATCGCGTCCAACTTCCAGAGGGCGAGCCCATCCAGATTATATCTAGCCAACACATCTAGATCATTTCCAGCAATTTGAGAGCCAGCCCACCCAGATTGGGTCTAGCCAGCTCAGATTGCTGACCAAAAGCTGTTGTGAGAGCCACTCAAGCAAAGTGCCACTGTTCACTAATCATGACCGAAACAGACCATCTGCCAACCAATGAGCATTCTGTAATTTGCCACAGTAAGATGGTACGTACCACCATCAACCAATGAGAGTGCTTCGAGCCGACAAAGCATGTGTATATATATTAGATAATAAGCGGCAAAGTCACGTGTAGATACCATATTAGGCTTACCTAGACTAAATAAAGTAGCCATCTAATATATACAAGGTACCAAACTACCGGATTAGGCATAAACAGCCTCTAGATTACCTTGATCTCCTGTACGGCCAGGATTATTTGAATGTCAACAGGGATCACGGCCAGAGAAAATATCGTTTCGATATAGCCTAGAATCCGGTATCACTTGAGACTTGTTAGCGGTAATTATTCCAGAGACATTCATCTGTCTCCGCAAAATCGGCGTCCAGTATCGCGTTAACTGTACCAAAGTCTATTAACGTAGGTAAAATTATGGGTACTATTGGGTAGAAGAATCCCTAGGGGAGGTGGCGGTGGGTATCTTCATATGATTGATATATAATTTTCGTCATAGCAAAATATTGTCCACTTGTTCATACCCGAACTATGAAGGAAATACATGTTTTACTTCTCATCTGTTAGCGTTTCGATGGAATAAGGTTAAAATTTCCGATCTTGCCTTCCATATTTGGTAACATTGCCTGCAGTCTACCGGTACGATTGATACCTTTGCCATAGCTAACCCCTCGTAAGTGGGTATCATCGAGTAACGATCGATCTTGAGTACTATCTTATTTTTTTATTGATCATAACCTGGTACGTATCAGAGGATAGCAAGGATATACTGTACTATACAAAGCTTGTCGAAAACCCGAGCGCATTCTTCCGGTACGAGATTAACGAATGAAACCGATTCGATCCTACTCGTGCGTTGATATGCATGGGCTCCGGCACGGCAGGCCAATCCGATGGTAGGATAATGCCTCGATTTCATAGATAGCGACTTCATCCAGCGTTCAGGGGCATTCAATAAAAGGGGACGCAACCCTGGCACCAACTTCCGTGTTTGCTCGGTTCAGGAAATTCACGACCCACGTGTTGCAAATTTTTGTTTCGAGAAGTGCTCAGCAGAATTCATAACATACCCACGTGGCTACACCTGCAGAGGGCAGAGGCTATGTGCAACTGGTCTTGAATGGGAGCCATACCCAGCTGCTTCAAATAAGTCCAGAACTTGTTAAAGCCTACAGTTTCCCGAGTATCTCTTCATAGTTTTGGCCAGTCTCGACTACAGTTCAATTATCAATCTTACTTCAGATATTTTCATTCCTGAAATACATTTGCTGGAAGTTGGCTTTCCTATATTGCCATGTTCGACAACTTTTCCATGTGCCTCGCGAAGGCCTTCATCTTTGCTATCGCCTGGGGAGCTGCGTTTCCGAGTCTGACAAGTGCGGGTACGGATGGCGATTCAATCCCTAGAGAAGCTACTAGCTAACCCGTCCAGGCCCAGTTCCGGGAAATGGGAAAGCCCTCCTCGAACGCCAAACTTCTTCATGTGATCCCACTTCTCCAACGTATATCTCAGCCCTAGCTTTGATTTCTTATGGGTTCTAACCTACACAGGGCACTGACTCCAGATTGCTGGACTACATTGGGGATGGAATCGTACATTAAGGTACGATAGCGTCTCCTATCATTTGCCACGACTGACTGACTAACTCTCCGTGCAGCAATGGCTAACGGATAATGGCGGAAAATGTGACAATCTGGGATTTGCACAATGCTTTTTGAAATTCAACGTGAGCTTCCTCTGTGCGGTTCGTGTGGCAATTCTAACCTACACTGTCAGAAACACCCCGAAATGACTTGCGACTCAATCACCGTGGAGACGTGTAGTCCCCCGGATGCAGCCGGTAATTGGGACTCTCCGCAGCAATTCCTCGTAAGCATGCTCCAACGGCAAGAACTGGACGAAATATTCTAACTTATCATTTCAGGCTGTCTGGAATATATACGGTATTGTGCACATCTCGCTGTTGTTGACTGAAAGCTAATCTATTCAGCTATTCACCAATACTTCAACCAGTATTATACTGCTATCGGTGATGCCCATCTCTATGCAGCGTAGGTTGGATTTCAATCTTATAAGTAAACCTCTACTAATACCTGCAACAAAGTGACAAGGTAGATGCAATCGTGGGTAAAGTCACCCCGCCACATGGCGCAGGAGTTGATGGGAGGCAAATGAGTTTTTTACTTGCCGCGTCGTTTGGTATGTTCGGGGTGAGTCACCATCCTTCGTATTTTGTAATCAACATTGGCTGACTTTGAATCGTAACAAAAACCAGGTGGTCAAAGAATTTATGGACACATTCAAAGCTTTATGGGTCGGAATGTCTGTATTAGCGGGTACAGCTGCGCAAGTTGCCAATTACATGGACACGGAAAGCGGCAACAACTTCGCTAAGGAATTTATGCTGATAGCAGATATGAAGGATAATCTTGGTAATGTAATCATGAAATACCAAGGTGGCATCGCGACGATGGTCCGGAATATTCAAAAGGACTCTGAAAAGTTTCTCAAGCTGTGCAGTGCTGGTGGTTTCTCGCAGGTATTAATTGTCAGCTTCTGACATTGAATTGCTGTATAGGCTAACTGGGTTCAGAGAATTAGCACTTCATTGCCGGAGGATACGAAAAGCATATTTGATCCATTGGTGCTGTACATTCTGAGTACTGTGATGTCAGTAAATAATATTGTCATCTCAAAGAGGTATGCATATGGTTTCCATCTCTCCGTCAATCCACCTTTCATCAACTAAACTATACTTCATAGTCCCAAAACAAATCCTCAGACAGTTGCCCAAACAACCGACAAAGTCCATTGCCCAGGATTTGACCAGTATAATACCTGCTACGAATACTGGTATGATGCAGACAGTGACACAACATATACTATTACGAACATGAAAAGTATTGAAAACTTTCCCCGTATCCATCCTAAGAAAAGACAGTTGACAAGCTCCTAGACAATGCCGGCAATGATTACTGGGATCTAACCCATACAATATGGACCAAGGGCTGGGCTACGCCAAGTACCTTCTTCCTCGGGTCTGATAAATGTGGATCTTCTGAACTCTACATGGACAACAATGGGATTCTACAATGTGTGGTATGCAATTTTCTCGAGCCCTAACTCTTTCCTTAGCCGAGTTTACTTACTAATCCTCTGTACTTCAGTCGAACATACCAACTTGTACAGCCACCAACGCGGTATTTGATGTTCGTAACGACCATCCCGAGCAATTTACGAATTGCCCTAATGCGGAATATTGGCTGGATGAAGTTGGAGGAGAATTTACATTCGCACTCTGTGTTCCAAAGTCTTACCTTGGACCAGAGATCACAAACGGTGCCATAGAGGTGGGGTGTAACTGCGATAGAATCCAAAGTCAGCAGGCTATGTGCCAAACAGACTAGGTGATATGTTGATTAAGATGGGGTTGATGGAAAGGAAAATTTTTTCCAGTGAACGGACTGTCGAGTAATATAGTTATCAAATTGAGTTTGGGGTTTTTGACAGCACAGTAGCCAGATAACTGATTGCCCAAACATGATAATTTATTGGCGATATATCGCGTTGAAACCGGGGTGTCTCGACTAGTTGAGGTACGTCGGTGCGTGCTAGGTGTCATTGAGGTGCAGCATACTTGAGACAATGGACAATGATATCAATTCTTGTTGGGGTATAGGCTGTTCAGTGTTCCATGACACCGGTAAGTGCGGCTCAATTCGTGACCCGAGAAGTTCGCCGGCGCTAGTATTGGAGCCGCTATGCCAGTACCCTTACTCTAGTCGATTGCTACGAACATTGCTACTCACTGTTATTAGTCGGCATGACAATTTCGTACAAGCTATGAGGACCCTAGCTTTTCTAACAGCTGTCCCTTCCACTCTCAGTTGCCACGTTTTCTAGCTCTGGGCGTCAATTGGTCAGGCTGGTGGATGTCACGAGTTTTTGAAGTCAGGGTTAACGGTCCGTACCTCATTAATGGCATGCCCATATCAATCCCAGGCAGAAATTCGAATATATACTAAGGCAGGTACCGGTGACTAGCAATCATGAGTGGGGTTCTCAAAATTAATGACTGGCAATTGTTTACGAGGTGATGGTTGCGTAACTTAGAAGGTTATCACCTCTTAAGAAATGCAGATTTCAGAGTCCCCTCTTCACAGTCAAGCTCCCAAAATGCGGGCTTCCTTCAACACCAGACCCCGTATTCTTGCCCGCTGGGATGACTGCGCAAGATTTCAAGGCCCTAGTCCGTAGAACCTGGGATATTCCTTGCCCCGATTCTACAAGTGAGCGGGGTTACCCGAACTGAGCGGATTATTGAGAGCGCCATGTGAGGTTGGCTCAATTGGTGGATCTGCGGGACGGATTGGAGTGCAGCAAATCTAGGACACGTGGATACTGAGAATTGAGAGTTACAACTAGCAGGATTGGGGGATTAGGATGGCTACGGATATTTCTTATCTTAGTTTTACCTTTTTGCGACGGCTGCTGCCAAAAATTAAGGTTAGGGTCGAACTCTGTCACTGAATTGATGGTGCAACCAGTCGACATCGCGACTCTTTTGTATATATTACTGATCTTTGTTTCTAGTGTCCCACTTGCCTGTATTCATACATCAGCTGTCGATTACATACAGACCGTTGGTATAGATCACGAGCTCCAAGAATTTTAATTAGCGAGATCGGCGGAAGAGGCTTGGGCGAGAGGGACGGGTATGGAGGCTGGTGAGGTGTTTGGGGATACCGGTGGTACCAACGAGGGCGCCAGTGAGCCCGGGGAGAGAAACGAAGTGCATGTCCGATAAAACTTCGGGTCTGAAAGGTAGGAGGGGATATTGTGGGGAGACAAGACCGGGAATATTCATCGAGGCCCCAAGGCATGCACGTGCTCCCTCGCTGTCTGTGGATTGGTGACGCTTCGATCGCGAATTTTACCGGCGGAAATGCCGCCGGTTCGACGAATCAGGATTCATCACTGTCGCACGTGTTATGCCAAATGTGTAGTGGGCAATGGGCCTTGTAGTCCGTCGGGTGTGCTGGGTCTGGAAACTCTCCCTGTCCCACGACCCACGTGTTGCCCCACATATACGTATGTCCTCAACGCCACCCCGATGGGGCCGATCAAGGTTCCTGCATCGATCTTCCTGAGCGTACTAGCCTAAGAGAATATAGTGCAGGAATACTACCTTGTTCGACAGGATTGGAGCAGGGAAAAGGAATCCATCTGAAACCGAGAAGGCGGAAGCAAGACAGGGTTCGGGGACTTTAATTGCAGCGGCGATAACGCCAGAATAAAACAAGCGAGATAACGAAGCGCCTTATCTAAAGTAATCTGACGATGGGGCAAGTCGAAGATCAGGCACTCGGCGTATTAATTCACAGTTAGCCGGTTGCCAAGACACGGAAACGGTCACTCGGCCCGCCGGGTGCCAACCAGCTTCTAGTTCGGACCCCTCCGGGCTATTGTACTCACTTTTCCTGCAGTTATGTGTTGAATATACGCATCGCTCATGGCAATTGAAATACTTCAAATGCACATTACAAACGGTAGAACCTTTTTAGCTTTGTAAACGTGCTCTGGCAGGGATTTAGGAGGAGGTCTCAATTAGCAGCGTTTAAGCTGGTGTACAACCCGGATTCAGGAGGTTAGCATGGATTAGTACAACATGATAAACCGCGGAGGACTACATAGGCCAAGTGAGGGAGGGAGGGTATGCCCAAAGAAACAAAGGAGGTTGATGTAACACAATCCCAAGCCCTCGAAACCTGGATTAACAGAGGTATCCACGCCACTTATACTAATTGCTCATTGCACCCCCAGTTTCTGCTTTCGTATTAATGCCTTACGGCTTTCATGGTGTATGGAAGCAGAAGCTAATTATGTTGCGATAATGAAGGGGAGAACCGTGTTTATTGGCTATAGAGCAATAACTGTCTAGGTACAGGTCTAAAGGTCCAAGATGCGTAGGGAACGGGAAGAGTAAAGTGTGAAGTCTAAAAGAGCAGTCACGAACCTTATCTATCAACAAATTAGGCTCTGGCCACTCACTAACAACCGAAGATTGGTCCCAAAATGTGCAAATGGTGACCTAACCAGATTTGAAATGCAGACCATCGCGTCCCGGGAGTGTCTGAGGCTACACCAGAGTTTCCGGAGAGGCGACACGTTACGCAGTGTATACGCTTTTGAACTGCTGTGTGGCCACGGTGATGCCGGGCGGCAAGACACCCCCGAAAAGTGTATAGTTGTAATTGCGAATGCCATCTATGTAGAGTAGTACCCTACCCATTAAACCGAGGCGGGGTTTGGCAAACTTGCTTGGAAAACTATATCACCCAATCATGAATCATCACTAGTAGTACAATACATCTACTTTGTTACTACCTGATACTCTATCTGTGGCTCCCCTAAAAGTGTGTTCTAATTCGCGAATATCTCTCTGACCAGAAGCCATGTGTTTAATATAGGATCTCTGATTAGCAGTTGCGTATCTTTCTTTACTGGCCGATCGTTTGTGATACTGCCACTACCACTTATATCAAAGGTTTCTCTGTAATCCGCTTTCCTCATTCTTCTTATGCAAACTCATAGAATACAAACAACTCTCTGCATTGGCGGCAGATTGAGCACCACAAAGGGCCACTCGTCATGGCAATCACAGTCATTTGGTGTCTTGGTACACTTCTTGCGACGTGACTGGTGTCATAAAATTCCTCGACGTAGCATAGCAGCCAAGACTCCTGTCGCCGACTGCCAAGTTCGTTAAATAATGTGGTTCAGCCTGGAAGCACTCGGATACATGCTAAGGACTGACATTATTCTGTTGACGGAAATGCTGGGCTTTTGCCCAAGATCATCGACGGGCATCACGTCATTGCTTGGCTATTACGTGGGTTGTCATTTTCAGTATAGTTATCTTGACATCGTTTCCTTTAGTTTTCTCCTTTTCTCTTCTCTTAAGTTTAGACGGTTGACGAGTTTTCCACATCACCGCAACGCGCGCGTGTCAACATATTTTACCCACTTGCAATAAATTGATTTAATTCGAGTGATCAAAATAGCGACAAAGTGAATTGTTCAGGGATAATATAACGAGTTGGTTGTGGTGAGAGGATCGATGGGCCAGTATTACACGGCGGATTACAGCTGCATAAACTCGCGACGCTAGCAGAGTAAGTGTGTTTCATTCAACCGCTTGAGCTGTTTTGCGTATTAATGACGTACTCGATTTGCGATCAACCCAAGTGCAGATGGCATGTAGAGTATGTAGGTAAACTGGAGTACGTCGGCTTACATATGTCATTCCTCTACACAAACGGTGGCCAACGCATTCTGGTCTAATCAGAGTCTTAGCCTATCCCAGTACGCTGCTAAAAATACGTAATCCCACCTGCAGAAAGTGTCTCGCAGGCACTCCTGTTGATATTAACTTTCCTTTTCCTCCTCTTCTCACCAATGGTTCCCCCAGAGCCCAAATCACCACCACTGTAGAGTAGTGTGCGCAATGATTCGGACGTTACACAACATAGTTTGCCACATCATCCATTAGTATTCAGCTGTGTCTCACCAAAACTGTCCGCTAATCGCTAAATAATCCTACTTTACATCAGTCATCCGTTAACCAAGGCTGCCACACCTGCTATCCCATTGGAACGATTAAGCTACAGCAATCTAGAACCTTCAGAGCCACGCGTCCCCCCCAACCCGCCTCAGGAGGTGCATAACAATCTTCTCTGCCGTCTAAGCCCAGGTTACATTTGAGTCCGTTTGCAGACCGACCGCTACTGCTTGGGTCGCCGGAGTGAATAGCAACAAGCTAGTTGAGTCTGGAAGGGAAAATTTCTAGATTTGCATCGATGCACGTTTGCAGTTGGCAAGGATGCCACCCAAAGAAACTTTGAGAGCCCGGGAGTGGACGTAGGAGATGGACCAAAGTGAGAGTATCGCTGAAAATGGGGCAGTCGGATATTTGCTGGCAAGCCGGACAAATGTTCTGTATGATAGAGGGCTGGCTACCTGTAGTTCTTTAACATAGGTATGTGCTAATGATATGTTTGGCTGTAGTTGCTTAACAACTTGTTATCTTTTCATTGTTTTAATCATACTGCATTTACCCCATTTAACAGCATAGGGGATTGATCGTATTTTTGATGGTAATTATTCTTTTCTATACTCGAGGCTTGTTACATGTTTAATGTTGAGATATTTATTATTTTAAAGGGATATCCGGTTGATTGTCACAAAAAGGTAGGAGACATTTTATTTGTCCATAGCTTATGCGGTGCGGCCCCACTTTTGGCCAATTTTCATACATGTGTTTCGACTTCCCCGCTTCAACATTGCCACACTCTCAATCTCTTTCTGTTCTTCAACTCATCGCTTGCTTTCGATTCACTCTTCTCAACCTTGGATTTTAGTCGGCCTCGCGGCCAAGAAGCCAAATACAAAATGCCCCTGTCATCCGGGTCTGCGCTGGTAAGTCTCGTCGGATGACTTTCGCTTATCTGACATCGTCAAGGATTCCAAAATAGATCTATTCTCAGCCTGGAAAACATCATTCGACCGTTTCCGTTCGAAACTATCTCCCCAAGAACTGCAACAATGGACTACTACGAACCAGCAGCCAACGACATACCATGAACTGCTGGACGGAGTCAAGGAAGCGAGTAGCATTGTCGAGATGAAACGATATCCATTCACCAGAACTATTCAAAGCATTTTGAACACGATCAATCAGTATGCGGTCGTCACCGACATCATGGTTCAGTATGACCCTCAAAACACGGCATTTGTTTGGGGAGCTTTCCGGTTCATATTGCTGGTACATCTTTCTATTCACTCAAATTAACAGGAGTCATAAGCTGATGATTGCTAGGCTGCTGTACAAGAAGGTGCAACTTGCGAGAAGGTTGTGGAACATCTAGATCGTATAGCTCGAATCGTCTTCCGCACAGATACGTACACAGCACTGTTTGCCCATCACGAAACATCAGCAAAGGATATTTTACGACAAATATATGATGGCTTAGTGGCACTCTTTACTGAGGTTCTTATTTTTCTGTTTCGTGCAATGAGATTTTTTAAGAAATCAACGTTCCGTAACTACTCCATCAGTCCTAAGGTTAGCCATCACAATGTTGACACCACATAAGGACGGTATATATCTGCCACCTTTAAACCTTATCACACAGAGTTCCAGGGAACGTACGGTAAGTTGACCGGTATATGATCCTGGCCTTGTCCGATTCACTAAGTGCTCTACAGACAGTATTCTACAATTCGAAAAAGACGTCCAGGACAATATACAGTTATTGAAGACTGAATGTAAGTTGTCCTCACTGTCACTTAAATGAAGTTCTTAACTGATATACCGTTCGTGGTAGTTGATATACTCCAGCAAGAGGTTGAAAACGGCAAATGGTTACGACACGCGGAAGCCGGATTTTCCTCTGACTTTAAAAGGCTTTGCAGCGAACATGTCGATGGAACTTGCCAATGGTTTCTACAGAACACTAAGGTCGAACAATGGATGGGCTCTCACTCCGTACCTGGCCTTTGGGTTTCAGGAAAACCTGGTTGCGGCAAATCGACAATGGCGTCCCAACTTATACACAATTTAGCTACCTCCCCATTGTTGGTTGTACGCATACTCTGCAAAGCCGGTACAGAAAACAGATGCGATGTGTTGTCGATTTTGCGCAACATATTATTTCAGCTTGTTGAGAGCGCAGTCACAGCTTTGGAAAAGAGAAAACTCCATTCGATAATAACATCCGAGCGCATGAATTCGAAGGATTCATTTGCTAGCTCTATTCCGAATCTATGGTCCACTTTAAGGCAACTTTTACAATCCACCGGTGGATGCGTTTGTGTCATCGACGGTCTCGATGAATGCAGCAACACCGAACAGGAAATCAACGACTTTATTGTCAAACTTACGGACGTTTTCGGTGTATCTCCAACAACAAAAGCGGTCGTTTTTTCGCGGCTGGGGATCCCCGGTATCGGCGACTCCGTTTGTCTGTGGGAACGCCTTTCCATAACAGTCGAGAATGTTGAAGATGACATTGAGCGCTTCGTGTCTGTGAAATTGGAAGCATCACCGAAGTTAAGGAACCCCAAAGTCAAAGACCGCCTTTTCAAACCCTTGATCCACGGCTCCGAAGGAATGGTGCTGTGGACTCGGCTTATGATTTCCGAATTAGAGAGTAACCATTACCAGGTTGAAAAAGTTTTGAAGGAGCCGCCAGCGGGGCTTAAAGCACTATATAAGGGTATTCTCCAACGTCTTTCAAACACTGGGTCGGAATCTCTCCGCCAGCAGAATACCCATGCGTTACGGTTGGTTTTGGCTGCAGCGCGTCCGCTATCTCTCGATGAGTTTTCTTTTGCGGTAGAAATGCTCAAAGGTTTGCCCAACCATGCGGACTATGACCTTGGAGAGGACGATGCTCGCCATATCATCAATGGGGTTGCGCCGCTCATAATCATAGCGCCCGACAATACTGTTCAAATCGTTCATGCTTCATTGAAAGATTTCTTGGTTACATCTACCGATGATCGGGACTCCGGACTTGGATATTGCATTTTTAGGCCGAGCGAGCTACACGGTCCCGTCACCATTGCTCTATTGTCATACCTTGCGTTCCCATGCTTCAGTGAGGAGCTAGTGGAAGATGCAGTCGAAATTGATACCAAATATCCACTGTTAGAGTACTCCTCCTCCCAATTGATTTGGCATATCACCAAGGTTGATGATTCCTACCAGGAATGTCTACATCAACTGGGTGCATTGTTTAAGTCCACGGAAGGATGGAGGTGGCTTCAGCGATTGCTCTATACGTACAATGTCAGTATGGGACATCTGCAGATTTTTCAGTCGGAACTGAAACACTGGCTTAACGCTCTGTCGCGCAAGACGATGCTTGATAGGGATACAGTGCTGGATAGAGACATCTGCGACGATTTCTTGGTTTATTTGTGCAAAATGAGAAGCAACCAGGCAAGACAATGTGAGGCTGATCATAACGTGTTTGCGCTAGAAGCAATATCTACCTTAGCTGATGTATATGAGTGTCAGGGGTGGTGGAAGGAGGCTGAGGAGCTACAAGTTCAGGTGATGGAGACGAGAAAGAGAGTGCTGGGCCAAGTGCATCCAGATACATTGTTGAGCATGGGCAACCTCGCTGCGGCATACCTGGGCCAAGGGCGGTGGAAGGAGGCTGAGGAGCTAGAAGTTCAGGTGATGGAGACGAGAAAGAGAGTGCTGGGCCAAGAGCATCCACAAAAGCT
>Ga0307515_10009133_pt1 | contig 19223 bp, 17 predicted proteins | sample 17_EM_MG_FD_194513 | JGI IMG/M metagenome (GOLD analysis project Ga0307515, IMG submission 194513) | Populus trichocarpa ectomycorrhiza microbial communities from riparian zone in the Pacific Northwest, United States - 17_EM | ecosystem: Host-associated > Plants > Roots > Unclassified | place...
AAGTTGCCCGATGGTGGGAACCGACCACCCCATCACGATCGTGGTGCCCGGAGCGGCGAGGAGGCGAGGCCCCTTGTGGCTGATCGCGCCTCGCGGAAAAAACACCTCAGGTGCCAACGATATCGATGACTTTCCCCACAGTCCAAACCACACTACCCTGCGTCATTTGCAATCTAAAAAAATGCTGAAACGACGACGGGGCCACGTTGTGTGAGAACGACGCCCCCTGATTATGGCAGAACCCCTCTGAATCGGGTTTGGTATTCGAGACGCCATACTGGAGCAAGGAATGGAAGGAGTATGAGGAAGAGCGTCTCACGTTTCACCGTCCCGAACGTACACGCCCGTAGCCCACGACGGCCGACCGTTTGATACACCACCTTACCAAACAGGTAGTCGGGTCCAGCGAGGTTAATGGGAAGGTGCAGCAAAGGCGTGGTTTTCCAAGAAAAATCCCGGTTACCCGCTGCGCGCAGCCAAAATCCAAAACGAGGTGCACACGCAAATCACAAACACAACAGTAACAGAAGGGTGCTAGAACGCGGACATACCAGGGCACATCATGCTCAGGCAATAGGGGTACTTCTGGATTCTAACGTTCATGAATTATGAGGGTCATGACGTCGCAGAATAGGATCCACGTGCGGGGGAACAATTGGATTGCGCGTAAAACACCAACGAGAAGATTTGCCGTTGTGCCTAAGATGTGAATTCAAGGGCAGGTTAACGTTGACATCTGTCCCGGTCACTTCGAATCACTCAACGTCATCACAGCTGAGCTTGATAGTGTTCGATAACCTCAGACACGATATGAAAGTCGCCATTTCTGATCCCGGAACAGCGATGGGGTTTCTGCACAGAACAATAAACCGAAGCGAGTCTGTCATTGCAGTATAGGCAGAGGACACGAGGAAGCAGATAGGGATAGAGCCGTACAGTAGAATCACACTACAGAATCTGTATAATTCAACGATGTAGAAATGGACGATCTCGTAAAGCGGGGCACTCGGTGGACAATGAACGTGTCCGAAACAACAAAGTATAACAGAAACGCGGCGTGGAAGACACGAGCGGACTATATCAGTTCAGCAGCGTTCACGGGCATTTCGTCCTAAATAAGTACGCCGTTGTCAGAGGGAGGTTTGATACGAGTTCTGTGGAGTCTTACTATTTGTGTACCGTAGTACTGTTCAATATCTCGAAGGATTCGGACATCGTCGACAGTTACGAACTATCATCGGGGGCGTGATCGATCAGCATACAATGTGGGGAAGGGGGTGTGTGAACGGGGAGTGAAGGAGGCCACGAGGAGAAGTGGAGCCACAGCATAGACAGAACGGCGAACTCTAAACGGGCGAACACTCACGTTGATAGCGACGCCCTTCCTTCCAAATCGACCAGACCGACCGATGCGATGAATGTAATTTTCACGATTCCTGCGCGAGGCGACGGCTCAGTAAGGTTCAAGTCCTCCATAGCACAATTGCACAAGAAACACGCACGAAGGGAGGTCATAGTTAATCACAAGAGAAACCTGTTGCACATCAATCCCCCTAGCCCACACATCCGTAGTGATCAGCACTCGGCTGTAGAGGAGTGGTAGTGGGGATTAGCCAAGGGTCTGGGCGAAGGCTAAGTGTTCTAAAATGGGACTCACGAAGTTCCACCGCGGAACTCAGCCATAATGGCGTCTCTTTCCTTCTGCACCATCTCACCATGCATAGAGGAAACCGTAAAGTTTGCGGCGCGCATCTTTTCTGTCAACCAGTCAACCTACGCAAAAGCGCGCATCAGTGATTCCGTTTCGAGGATCTGCAGTTCCTGGGTATCCCGAAACGTTTGAAGCGAACATGATGTGCAATGTCGAAATATTTAATGGCGAGGTAGCGCTCGCAGTCGCCAGTAACACCATAAACAGACAGAAGACGCGGGGGATGGAACAAGGTTCAAGGGGTAGAAATTTGTACGCAGATTATGAATTCGCAAAGAATGTGGGCGACTGACCTTCCGTCTGGTGTTACAGAAAATGACGGCTTGGGTGATCGTCAGTGTATCGTACAGGTCGCAGAGAGTGTCGAATTTCCATTCCTCTTTCTCCACCGCGACGAAGAACTGCTTGATTCCCTCGAGCGTCAACTCGTCACGCTTGACGAGGATACGAATCGGGTCAGTCATGAATTTGGTCGTCATCTCCAAAACGTCGTAAGGGAGCGTGGCGCTTAACAAGACGACTTGCGTGGCAGGCGGCAGGTACCGGTAAACCTCATAGATCTGGTCCTTGAAACCCTTGTTCAACAGTTCGTCCGCCTCGTCGAGTACAAGCATCTTGATATTCCTCGTCCTGAGACTCCGCCTTCGAATCATGTCGAAAACTCGTCCAGGCGTGCCTGAAACGACGTGCTGTCCATACTCGAGCTTGCGAATGTCCTCTCCGATGGAGGTGCCACCAATACACGCGTGGCACTGGACATTCATGTAGTCTCCCAACGCGAGGACGACCGATTGGATCTGAGTCGCAAGCTCTCGGGTGGGAGACAGGACGAGCGCCTGAGTCTCTCGAACAGTGACATCGATGGATTGGAGGATTGAGATGGAGAACGTCGCGGTTTTACCGGTTCCGGATTGAGCCTGGGCGATCACGTCCCGCCCTTGGGTGATTGGAAGGATCGCGCGTTGCTGGATCGCAGAGGGCTTTTCGAAGTCTGTAGACAACAGATGTTCATTGTTGGCTCAGCAAGGGGTGGAAAGGCCCAAAAACTCAACTGTAAGCGTAGATCCCACGAAGCAGGTCCTCTTTTAAGTTGAGGTCATCGAAGGTTGAGACCACCGAGACAGCCTCCGAGGACTCGAAAATGAGTTTCTACCTCAAATTTTGAGTACCTGGACAAGAAGCAAACGAGCCCACAGATGAATTGCTTACTTCGTCACCGAGGTTGATTCCAGACATGGTGGTGGGTGAGAGGAGAGAACGGAAGACGCGGAGTTTGAAGCGAAAACTCTTGACTTCCGCCATCCCACCTCAGCCATGGATTCAATTATCGAGGTCCAACGCCAAACGCACGAAGAAATCGAGCATTTCGAACGCGCTCTCTACCAAATCCTCGCGAAGCCCGTGCCGTTGCACCAACAAAAGGTTCAGAACGAACACAGGGCGTCACAGATCCTCGACCGGATTTCTGCTCGCGTAAACACCCTCGATAGCTTGTACCAGAACGACGACACACGAAAGCAGGAGGTTATATCCATCTCAGGCTCGTCTAGAGCTGATGACCTCTCGGAATTCTATTCGAGGTTGGGAAAGATTCAAGAACACCACGCCAAATACCCAGACGGGATCGTTGACGGCTTTGAACTCGAACTCCTTGCTCTTACAGAAGACCCAACGGCTGGGGAGGTTGATGAGGAGTATGTGGAGGAGGACCGTATGTTTAATGTGCCTTTACGTTTTCATTTGCCGGTCTCATATACATCCCTAGCAATCGGGAATCTGTTCTCTGGAGAGGAGTCGTACGGAAAATACCTGGACCTGTACGCCCACCATACAGCATATAACAACCTCCGACACGCTCCTAAACGCGTCGCGTACCTACAGTACCTAGACGTTCTGATTTACGCTCAGAACGGTATGGTACACAGCGAGCTACCCAGGGAATGCAGAATTATCAGAGACTATGAGAAGTGCGTCACATAGCCCTTTCTTTTCATTGTTACCGGTACTCAAGCATGTGTTGTAGTTATGTCAAGGGTCTACATGGATATCTTACGTCGTTCCTGCGGCGATCACAGCCACTTACAGACTATGAGTCACAACGTGCTGAGCAGGAGGCGGAATTCGAGAAGAAATGGGAGGCTGGTGAGATTGATGGATGGGAAGACCAAGTTGCTTCCAAAACTGAATCGAATGGTAGCCAAGGGGGCATTTGGTGTTCAGCTTGTAGGCAGTCCATCGAACTTTACCGGTTCAGACGTCATACTCATTATATCACTAGGTCAAAAGATGTACTCCAAACAAACTGTCTACGATGCCCACCTAACGTCCAAAAAGCACGTCAAGGCAACACAAAAACAAGCTACCTCATCCGAACCTCCTAAAAACCCCAATGGAACTGGCGCTACATCCTCAACCAACAATTCAATGCCTCCCCCCTCTTCTCTCCCGGAGAACAGATACAAATCTGTCGCACTTTACACTTACTTCACGACCTCCCTGCTTTCAACTCTCTCACCGGTGTTAGCCGACACCAAGTCCAACGTCGAGCGAAGATTCTCGCTCACCGCTCGGGAGCGTGAGCAAGAGCTCCTCGAACAGTCAAAAGCTCCACATCCTCAACCCTCAACTACAACGAAGGAAGGAGAGGAGGAGGAAGAGGAGGAACGTATCTACAACCCTCTCAAGCTCCCGCTTGGATGGGATGGGAAACCGATTCCATATTGGTTGTATAAACTCCACGGGTTGGGTGTCGAGTATCGATGCGAGATCTGTTCGGACCACGTTTATATGGGCCGGAAGAACTTCGAGAGGCACTTCCAAGAAAGCAGACATGCTTTCGGGATGCGTGCCTTGGGATTACCGAACACCAAGCATTTCCATGAAATCACGAAGATTGAGGACGCCCTTTCCCGTGAGTTCTCGCTTTTCATTGTTCGCGTCTCTCGGATAGTTGCTCAACCTCAGCCATATCTTTCTAGTGGCGGAGAAGTTGAAGCGGGAAGGCAGAAACGAGATATTCGAGCAGGAGACGATGGAGGAGCTTGAGGACGAAGAAGGAAATGTCTACAACCGCAAGACATACGAGGATCTAAAGAAGCAGGGGTTGATTTAGCCCCAGGCTCTCGACGTCGATTCCCATTTTTTCTCCAGCCATCGTTGGTTATCCTTCTTTTTGCTGTCCACACGTTCACATGTTATTTTACGTTCCTAATCGAATTTCGTGCTATTTTCAATCTTCGATCCTGTACTAGTCGCTCACACGATAAGCAATCCGCATTAGCATCTGGTGACAAGAACAACTCGCTTCCCCCCTGTGTATATGCAATTCTAGTAATACAACAAGCTAAGACCAGCCATATATAAAATACGGTAAGAGTGGGACACATTCATGTACCATTGATGAGTGTGACTGTTCCGGAAGGTAGGACATGGGGAAGGGAAACACATGTCATCGCGACAAGTCGGAGCACATGCGGACAGAATCTACCTGTGTAGGGTAAAAGGGACGAGGAGGTAACCATGTGTAGAGGAGAACAACTAAGCATACATACCACAAAAGTGGGACCAAAGAAAAGAATTAAAAAAGAAAAACACGGGAAAATGCAGGGAAGACAGATATTGAAGCGAATGATGTATGTGTATGTGTATCGGGGTCGATGAGATGTCTGAATAATCGATCTTGCCGGAGGACGAAATCCCGAGTCGTCGTCCACAAGGAATAAAAGAGCTGATTGTTGCAACAGAGGGTAACGCAGAGGATTAGGGTGCAGGAGTGGTGGTGTCGGGTAGAACTGGAACAGGGGGAACAGGGGGACCGCGCGCACTCGGGATCGATCGAGTGCAAGCAAGGGGAGGCTTATAAGATATGAGGTCTCAAAGAATCAGTGGCAGGCGAGACGACGGCAACCAACACGCTGATGTCTGGAACGGATTCGTCAGCATGATCCCACACACGAACTAAGCATGCGTAACGGCAACTTACCATCGACCTTGCCACCCTTGAACCTCTTGCCTTCCTCCCTAGCCCTCCTTGCGAACGGAACTTCATCAACTTCCTCTCCAACAACCTCTAACGCTCCTCGCCTTCCGGATCCTGATGATCCCCTCTCTGCTACTCGTCTAGCCCTCGAACACAGCGCCTCTGAGAGCATACCTGCTAGCGACCTCCTCGCGAGTAGCTGTCCCAAAGAAGCACCATTCGAGGTGGAATGCTTTAGCAGAACATCCTTAACCCTCACCACCTCCTCTAGTACCTCTTCGTCCCACAGATTGTCACTCAATCCGTCGCTCGCCAGGATGAGAATGTCATCCGCGGTGACTGGTATTCCGAAAACCTGGGCATCTTTCGGCTTGGAAGGACTCATAGGACCTAGTTGAACGGGGGTGTTGAACGACCACCACATCTCCTCACTCCTCCATATGATATCTCTCCCACGGACGAGCATCGCCATGCTGTCTCCGAGGTTCGCGATCTTGATCACCGCGTCGCGTTGGTGCGGTAAGGTCCGTGGGGTGGCGGGGGAGGTAGGCGGGACAGGGCCCATCCCAGCGGTCGTTGCGGCGGGGTCCTCGGCTGGTTCCGATCGACAGCGTGAAACAGACCGGGGCCTGTGGTTGGGAGAGGAAGATGGGGATTGCTTCGGTCTTGTGCTCGTCGATCGACCTGTGGGCTGTTCTAATACAGCCAGGAGTGCAGTCGATGATCCAGCCTTGAGAGGCTTGGAACTGGCCTTCGACAACGGTTGAATGGGGACTCGGTTGGATGTGGCGGCTGCGGAGACTGCATGTTCCGGGACAGGATTTACGACATGTGCTTTGATGGCACGTTCGTATGCATTCTCCAGAATCATCAACACGTCGATACCCTCCTCCAAATCTGAAAGCGAGTCCTCGAGCTCCGAGTAGAGGTCCTCGGAGTTCATTCCGTCAAAGAGGGCACCGTCTATCTCCCAGCCGGACGAGGACGCCGCGGACGAATGATGAAAATTTGATACCTCATCGGAGCAATAGTGCATCAGTCTGCTAGCAAATAGAGCAGACGGCGTCTGGTTTGGTCTGGTTACGGCACCTATACAGAGTAACATGATCAGTTATCGTAGTGACGATAGACGGGGAGTCACGAGCGAGCCAGAGTAGCACACACCTGAGCGGTTCTTCCAACCGCCGACACCATCGGCGACCCCCATTGCATTCTCGGTAATAAAGTAGGCATCTTCTCCTACTTGGGTAGCCAAGGTGGCATCTTCGCAGACCGACGGCCCGGGCCTTCGTTGGAGGAAGTCCCTATTGGGAGCGCTTGGTTTGTAATTTTTCGGAATGCCGTAAGCACCAACGTCCAGCTGATACCTTGGGCAGTCGACATCGAGGGAGGATTCGGCAAGCTGAGCGTCTGTGGCGGCAGCGGGTGCAAGGTGTGCGGACTGAGGATAAGGCAAATACGGGAAGATTTGGGGGTAATGGCCGGCGTTCTGAGTCTGGGGAGGAGAGGAAAGGACTGCCGAGAAAAGTGGAGGTGCAGAGCCATGGGAATGATTATGGGACTGCTGGGATGTCTCCGCCTCTGGTTTTGGCTGCACGAGTCTGAGACTAGATCCGATCGTCGTAGGGCGCGAACCAGGTGATGGGGTGTGGGGGACCGGGGGCGCATCGAAAAACGCGAGAGGGGAAACGGTAGGTTGGGTGTAGAAGGAGCGAGAGTTTGCAGAATTTGAACGGGGTCTTGTCGTTGGGAAGGAGTAGGGCAACCGCTTGGGAACCTGGATTGGCTTCATGGTTACAGGTGATTGGGACGCGGGCGAAGGGGGGAGTCGGTGCTAGCCGTCGTCGACGTCGGCAGCGAGGGGGAGGCGGGCCAATGGTGGCGAGTGTAGAAGGAGAATGTGGGGGACGGGCGAGAAAGATAACCTTGCTGTGGTTAAGGGTGTTGGGGTCCTGGGAAAAAAGTATTGATGCCGTCATTCCGTCCCGCCCCGGCTACAGGGAAGCCAATCATTGTTATTCTGTTGTAAATATGTCGTAAAAATCTCCTGAAAATGACTTCCATAGAGAGCTCAGCTCGTATCGACAACCGCTCTATCTCTGGCTACGTTGAGAGAGGAGCAGCACCAAATTTCCGCACGTGTGTAGTGTGCGTGGTTGTTCATAGCGTTCATATCCCTTACGGCCGCCGAGCCCGTTACCTGTGGCTGTTCTTTTCTGCCCCCACGATACACAAAAGCTGTATCCGCGGTCGACTTGCGTATCCGTAGATGAGGGCCATCACGGATCCGTTAACGTACGTACTGTCAAAGGTCGTACATTTTATCCCTCATGTGGTCTTTATGTCAAGCTTCCCTACACCTTACACGGTTTGGTCCCCCTCTCCCGGATCTTTCCTTTCGAGATGAATGTCAGTTCCCCAGTCCCATGCCTCTGATTACGGGTCTCGCCCGTCGTACGCTACCGATTCCGCCTGCGTTGGATATCGATAACCGATCTACCTAGCAATGCGTTATGCGCTGATTATGCCTACCACAGATCAGCGGCACCCCGGCCGGTCCACTCCAACGATAATGGCCCAGAATCTGGGTAATACATAGAACAAGTCTTTCCTCTCAAGGCCTCTGCCGTGAAATTTGCGCGCTGGTTCACCCGTTTCCCACCGAGCAGACGATCGTAAAAGGCCCTGTCCCCATTTGGACCTATCTGCATCTCGGTCGACATTTGCTTCCATATGCTCGAACACCTGGCGAGCCTCTGATTCCTCGAGTTACCCAATTTCCAACCTGTCAGAAAGGGCGCGGGCGCCTGCGTTCGGTAATGCCGGGGTATTCCCGATGGAGTGATCCACCAATCGGTCGAAGTGCGGCTTGCGAGCGACCCCCGTAGCGACTGACAGCGGAGAACGAGGGGGAGTCGGGTAGACTTCAGGGCAATGTCCCTTCCAGCACGGCCCACACTTCAAGCCCGCTGACTCACAGAAACTCTAGAGACACAACCTAACAAAATCGAGCAGTCCCGTGGTCTTGAGTTCGCTAGACCCGCCACCCTCCGGTCGGGCGCCGGGGTCCCTTATCTCATCTACTTATCTACTTATCCCTCTGCTCCGGCCACCTGACCTACCGTTTTCTGCTCTTCTTTCCTTATTTTACAACTGAAAGAACAGTAGGACGCTCCACCAGTGCATCGTCTGTTGGTGCTTCTTTCCCGCTGCGGTGGTTGGCCTGAGATACTTGGTGCCACATCTGGACCACTCTCCTTAGACCTCTGAACACCATGGAGTATCCTGTTGAGTAGGTTTATATACGGAAGCTTGGAAGGCACTAATGGTATTGACACGCCTCATACTCGTGCAAAGGACTACAGACTTCTGTACATAATTTCTATGCCTTTTTGGCTAATAATTCATCTCGGCCAGGATTTCTCAATGGACAGTGCCCCTCTAGAACCTTGTCAGGGACCACTAGCCGCTGATCGATGATCGGCGCGATGGAATCAGTCAGGGCCGAGATGGGAGAATAGGAAGTTTGAGTTTCGATCTTCCCCAGTCCAAATCGTCTCCTTGCGGTACAACGGTTCTAGGCCGCTTATGGGTGGGTTGTTGGTGATAAAAAAAAAGAAAGGAAAACGAATCAAAACTTGGTCGCACGACACATACTCCTCTCTGGTGCAGTTTCGTGCTATCGAGAACCGTATTGTGATAGAGACTAAGATCTACCTTTTGACTTTTGATTCCAGAAGGGTTAAGGTTACACCGCGCTGAGTCCTCGGAATTCAGTGTCCGTTTAATGAATCTGTAAGCCATGGCGCACGGAGAACGCGTGTAACATGGACCTGCCCCCCAAGACATTCCGTGAAACTAGTGTTGCTGATCACATGTTGATGATGTGCCAGATATTATGTGAACCCCGGTCTCGCGATACCTACGTTGTCGGTCTTTCGGACGTTGGCCCCCCCGCCCCAATCCTGTGCTCCACCGCCCCAGGCGCCATGGAACGGGGCTTTGCCATAGCGGAGCCGCATAAAATATATCCCTGGCCAATATATTCAGGGCAGAACAATATCTCCCCCGTATCCATCCAGTCGTTTACGTGGCACCAGCTGGAACGGTTCCCCAGGAGATCCAGTGGGATCGATAAACCGTAGGTCTTGTCTGTGATGTCGGGTGGGGTGCAACAGGTACGTGACCCAGAGCGGCTCGCAAGGTACCACGAAAAGATATCAGCGCAGGAGGAATGACGCGTTGACCGCGAGGGGAGGCTCAGTGACATACCCAGGGCAACCCACGCAGAGCCTACTACCAGTAAGAATGTGGGTGGATTGATGGGCTGGGCTCCAGCATCACGACTTAGTACTGAGGACCCATGCAGCAGATCAGAGGGGCCTTTCCCACTCCAGCGCAGATGTGACACCAAAATCGGCCCTTTATTCACGCTGGAGTATTTAAAGTGGGTGTGCAACTAGGCCTGCGAAGGACGGAAAACAGGGACCAGAACAAACCGGGGGAGAAGCTTAACCCCAGTGGAGGGCCCGCACTCCACGATATACACATCCCCATCGGTCTTGTTTCCCCAGCACATGAACTACGCATAGGACAGCGGACGTTCGTGAAAGGTGAGACTGGCCGCCGAATGCCGTTTCCGATGATAACTCCGCGTCTAGTTACCGGATCGTTCAAGAGCCATCCACGATACGACGGAGCTGTGGGGAGCGTGGAGCCTAACGGCGAAAGTGACGGACGTGTTGGCTGCCGTTACTACGGTTGACCTAAAGACACGGGCATACCGTAAGTGCCAGGAATCGCTGGGGGTGTAGGCCAGGTTCGCCGGGGACGGCGAATAGTTGTGGTGGATCAGAGTGCGGGAGATCTATTTTTCTCAATGACAGCTTATCGTACTAACTTATAAACTAGTTAAGGCGGAGCTCGTGGGCGCACGTTCCACACTACAACGCCCGCCTTGGGATTACTCTGTCGCTTCGCACCGTCATGCGTTTGGCCAAGTATGTCTGAAAGACCACGAGGCAGGATATGTTAGCTCAGGTGATTTTTTCAGTAAGTCCGTGATTATGGAGATGGAGCGGCGACCACAACATTGATTTCATCTTGACATAGTACCACCTTGAGTTTGTTTGTCCCCGATCCGTAAAGATTAATCTGATGTTGGTCTTAGCTTTCATAGTGTCCAGCAATGTCCCCTCCCCGAATTGGCGCGCTGCTTCTCATCTCCCGTCGTCCGGCCGTCCGCGGATAGCTTATGCACACCGTCAGCTCTGTAATACTGTCCGAAATCTTAGGAAACGACAGAATTCTGACCACAGTAGGGACAACTTCTGGGTGGATATTGGGTCTTCACGAATTCATTGCGGATGCCGTGCGCATATGGATGGCAGATAGTAACCGTACACTGGTTGGTCTACCCGCACGCTGTCTTCAAGGTGCCGTTTGGAGGGCCTCACCGGTGTTTGCCCCACTCCCGGCTTGTATCCGTCTCCAGAATCCCGAAAGAAGTGACTGGCGTCCTCCTCCGTTCTCGTGCGCCTCCTTTCCTGGGTGATGCTTGAGGAAATGTATGTCGGCAGTGCCCCGACACATCACCCCGCTATGTCACCGCGCCAAATCAGAATCACTAAAACAGTGTCCTTGGAATTACTGCGGAGGTACGTATGCATTTTCTCAGAGGCGTACCTCACCTAACTCTCGATAACAATGAGAAACACCCTCCGATGCAAAGAGAGTTGTCCGCCATGGACAGCAACTCTGCCAGGGACGCTAGAGAGGTTCTTGACCGTCCCGAAGACATAGCTCAAGATCGTCCAAACCTTTTCTACGAGGGGATTCGGTACGCACCTTCTCTATTGCCACCCACCACGTTTGCGCAACCTTTGACATTCTTGCATTCGCGATGTCGGGGTAACTTACCAACAAGTGCACCTACATCGGTGTTACACAGGAGTCCGACCCCGTTTGGATTACTGGAGTGCGGGAGGTCGTCAAGGGGCTCTCCGTCGGTCTTGCCGCATACGCCCCCTACCCTGTTGCTACCGACGTCATAATCAAGATGTCTAACCCGACTGCCGACAGACGCCAAACTAAACAGAGATGGTAGGAAATACCACTATTTTCTACGAAATTGGTGTCATCTTGTCGGATGTCCCCGGCGGCATCCCTTGCTTGGACAACTCCATCTTCACTTATACCTTCGCCTTCACAGAGGTGCTCAGGAGGAAGGCAAACCTTGTCACCTGCCGCGCCGCCACCAGGGTACCGGCTCGAAAACTCCACGTGATCATCAGCCGCACTTTCAAGGACGGGGATATCCATGCCCGGTTGGGCGCGGTGGTTCGCGCACCCGTGGGCCAGTTCGAAGTCTCGCCATTACTACCCAGAAGAAAGAGGACATGGAGAATTGGTACAAGCCATGATCCCAACAGAAACTGTCTCAGCCGAATAACGGCCTCCGGGATGGTGTTGCCAACAGCGGCGATATCGCCCGTGGAGAGGTGTTTTTCCCACCGCTGGAGGGCTCGTGCACAGTGGCGGTTTCAAGCCTGTGGGAGTCGCCGCTTAGGTATAAGCCGGAAAATCAATTCTTGTTCTGCCAGAGTATGGGGTCCAATGACACATTATCATAAAACTCTCGCCCGTCACGTTTTGGATCTACTCGAGCGTTTTGGCGGGTTGATGGAAGCAGCGGCCTAGAAGCTTGCAGATTCCGGTCATCAATAGTATAAACTGCCCGGTTACTCGGGAGAAGTGCGATCAACTGGGGATGCGGGATTGGCTCTATGTAGGCGCCGACTTTCCCCTGGTTCACAGTAAATCCGCTAGCCGATGTGGTTACTCGGCAGGCAGATTGCTGAGTTCTCGCATCCTGAGAAGTCCAGCGATGTTTGAATGTAATCCTCGTCCCTGGTCCGGGCGGTACTTAGTGCCTAATTGTCGAATGGCGTCGTATTTCGATCCCCGGGTGATGATGGCATTTCGTTAGCAGCTGCAGCGAATCACGATAAACTACAGCTCACCATGGGGTGAGGGGTTAGCGAGCCCACTTGACGCAACCCCAAACCCTCCCTGCTCAAGGGGCAAAACCAGTGGGGAGGTTTGGAATCACGCCGAATCAGGCCCGGGGGGCGCGGCACACCCGCCCCTTCGGACGCCCACCTCGCGAGTGAATGATACCCGTCTCGAGGGAAATCGTCGTTGATTTTGTGATAACCGGGAACAGTGGCTCTGCCATTGTATGGTTTGTCGAGATGTAGTAGTAGCGGGTTGCAGTGTAGAGCATGGCCCGGGAGATCAATACTTAATATCAGTACCCATCCGAGTTCCGAGTTCTGAGGTTTCGAATACAGTTTCACATTTAAATGTACTATAGTATGTGCCTAAAATGACGAGCCACTCGAGTAGATCTATGGTGCTGGGTGCGAGATGGACGGCCGACCGATGAGTCTAGGTCTGGGGATTCATGTCCCCGGACCCACTCGTCTCCGGGATCACCACCACCTCCCAGATCCCTGGCGCCAAATAAATCGAGACTCAGGGCGCAAGACGCAAACCTTGAAAACCCGCTGACAAGTCCTGTGGACAACGGTTGTGCGCGCATAACAAACATCTATGCACAAGACCAATCTCCCAAAGTTCGGGAGTATGGGAAGCACTGGATACTCGACAATCAAGTGGCGAGCATCAACAAGCTGTGGAAAGTCCTGCATGGCCACGTAGCACCCGGTGATAAAAGCGCTTCCCCGACGGGGGCCCGCAGCGGACTGCAATGTGTCATAATCCTCGGCTGAAGAATTGCACGGTGATATGTAATCGGTTGCCGTACCCGACCGATGCTCGAAATCATATACCCTCGCGAACACCTACTGCAGTAACGACAAATCGAGCGTGTAATCCCAAGACTCTATTTCGTCCCTTGAGCGAGGAGCCGGAAGTCATATTGAGCGGGCTCGGAGGGGTCCATTTCCCTTCACCAGTATCAGCGAGACAAGCGTACAAGCATCAAAGGTCAGGATTCTCGCGCAAAATTGAAGGGGACAGAAGCTTGCATAGATTCTACAATCCAGGACAAGAACACCTACAGGACGTACGGGTCATGGGGCCTCCGCGGAATAGCGAAGGCCGTCGTAACAGGTTCTACAACATCAGGGAAGGACATCAGGGAAGGAGGGTATAACAACACCTAGGAAACCGTACAAGTAGACGAAAAGAGAAGGGAAGGTGAGGAGAGGTATCATCTGGTATCATGAGGGTTGTGCGATTGTACAAATGGAATCAACAGTTAATCAGTGGTTTCAAGCGGATGGGCATCTGGACACCTTTTTCGCGCTCGCCTTCCACCAAACAAGTCATGGCGATGGCCGGCACTCTCAAGATCGTTTTCCCTTCAGGGAAAGACAACTCGAAGTTTTCGAGCAGTTCGACAACTAGAGAATGTAACTCGATCACACTGCCAAATCGGACATCAGTCTTTGTAACTCCATCACCCCGAAGCTGAAACACTGGACTCACGAAAATTTCCAGCCGATACAGGTGCGGGAGCCAGCACCTTCGAGGGGGAGCAAGCAGGTGAGTCTCCGGGTAGCAATGAATCAAAGAATAAAGACGTACCGAAGGTCAAGACGTTACCGTAGGCACCCACAGTGAGAACGCCCTCTTTCTTCTGGCGGTCGAGATATCTCCGTGGGTTGAAGACATGAGCATCGTCTCCCCAGACTTCCGGGACACTAGAGGGGGGTGAAACGTTAGCACGGAAAAGGGCGCATAAGAGCTGCTAAACGCGACTTGCCGGTTGTATGCACAAACAGACGCGATGACACTCTGGCCCTTGCTCACCGGAATTTCTGAGATGAGCTGACCAGATTTCGTCCGTATCGGAGTCGAGAGGGGAATTATATCGTCATGACTAGCTTTCCTCACAAGATGATAGGCGATAGGATGAAATCGAAACGTTTCCTACCATTGCGTATCTGTCAGCCACGGGGTAAGGGACACGATCTTTGTCAGTGCACACTCACTTTGATGATGGCAACCACATGCGGCATGTTCTCTAGATCCGCAATTGAGAAGTCATCGTCGCCCCGGGAGATCACTTCAGAACGGATGCGCGCAATCTCCTCACGGCACAGTTCCTGATATTCGGCATCCTTGGACAACTCCCACAATAGCCAGTTCATGGATGAAGCGGTGGTCTCGTGTCCGGCAAGCATCAGAGTCCTACAGTCAATGTCAGAAGAGTGGAGCCATTATGTGTGTGACCAGGCTCACGTCATCTGGGAGATCAGTTCGTCGTTGCTCATTCCCTGCTTGGGGTTCTGACTAGAATTCGCTCGGACTACCGGCTCGTGAGGCCATGTGGGACAGCCCGTCGAATCAACACGTACCCATCAAGCTCATTACGTCCCGCCTGCTATTCTGACCCGCGCAGATTTCTCGGAAGGCATCATCCAGCAACTTTGACGCGACCTTGCGGGTGACTCCCATGTACCTTCGGAACACCTTAAACTGCTTGACCGGGAGGTACGCCATGAACGGTAAGGTCCATTCCGGAAGGTAGCACCATAAGCCCTTGAATAGGAGAGCACCCGCGGGAGGGAAAGTGACGGTATCAATACTAAAGGCCCGGTCGGTTAGAGGATGAAGGGACGCTCGATGCCCTGCCCTTGTACACTCACAAGAGGTTCTCGTAAACGTCCGTCAATTCATCCTGGTGATTATCGAGGGTATTGAATGGGTAGTTTAACACAGCTGGGCAAAATAAATTCCGTTAACGGCGTTTACCAAGCTGGGAAAACTTGAGCTCTCACCTTCCCCAATAATATCCAGCGTGGTGTGAGCCAACCAAGGCGCAACGTTGATAATTTTGTCGTCAGATTTTCTCACAGCCTCGTGCAACCTGGTCGCAAGCTATGGCGTGAAGTTAACACCGACGGTCGTTTACGCTCCCTTTCAGGCATTACAACCCACCTTTACGGCCCTCCTCCGGAAGACCAGAAAGAACTGACGCAGTTGAGCCGGGCCAAATCCGGGGTCAATAAGCTTTTTTTGCCGATGATGATCCGCGCCTGGATAACCCCATCAGTCGATCACGAAAGCGGCTTCGCCGTTGTCCGATAGTGGGAGAGTTACGTGCCGTCCACATACAAGAGGCCCGTTCCTGTCAAGAAACGGATCGTCTGCCTAAAGTCCGCACGTTTGGCGTAGTCATATCCCCGAAATACGTGCTGTAATGCCTTCGGGTCCGCGAGCACAAGGACGTCCTCCTACCAATGGTAGTCATCCAAATAATCAGCAATCATGGCGCGGAGAGGGCGAGCGGATCGGTTTCATACCCCGAAGCATCCTCCCACGCGCCAGGCGTTCCCGTACTCAGCCATCCACTTGAAATCTGTCTGGCCTAGCTGGTCTTGCCACCAGATATCCAGTTCGTTGCCTGTGAGAGATTTCTATGAGCATGCCGGACCACCCCAGAGCATCAAGAACCTGACCGAGCAACCATGAAGAGGGTGGCCCTTGAATGTCCTTGATAGACCTATGGCTGCGTCGCCTGTACCACTGCACAGCAACACAAACGGCGGCAACGACCAGGGCACAGTTCTGGAACAGACCCATTGTGCGACGGGGGACGAGCGAGAGGATTTACAAAGAGGGGAAGCCCGGGGTCGATGGGGAAACGAAGATGAACTTGAACCATGGTGCTCTATATACGGTTGGAAAGGACCAATAAGCGCTTGTTGTGCCTCTTGCCATTAGAGTAACCGTAGTGGATATAAATGCCGGTGTAAGTCGAAGGGGAAAACGATAAATGCCGTTCCGGTCACACGCATGGTCAGAAAGTAAAGATCGCGAAACGCCGAAAGCGTCACGGTGGTGGGAATGACAACAGCCTGGGACGCAGCCATGATTCCAAGATCTCAGGTGATTCCCTGTCTCCCTGTCTAGGTGGCGCGCTGCACACCCGAAGCATGCTCCCGATCAACCGATCCTATGTCAACACTCCAAAGCGCCAACCCTCTCTCGGTTCTGGTGCCTTTCATTTTGACCGATCCACAAACTCCCTCCGAGGCTGAGCACTGGTTGTCTGGATGCTCACCACTTTCCAGACACTCACGTGCCTTCAATATTCTAAAACATCTCGTACGACCAGAATGTTTTGGATGACCGCTGAGCTTAATGGTTCAAGCGAGACCCGTTCAGCGTGAATAAATTACTAAGGTTTATACCTCATGTTCGGATTCATACATCAGCACTGTTCCCCGGCCCCCCGAATTCGCCGATCCGTCAAGAACTCATCGGCAATGCCGACTTTTCCCTGGCGAGAAAAAATGGAGGGGGGGGCCTATTTTCCCGGTGCCCTCCGGTTCACGTTTTGCAAATCCACCCCGTAATTTTATGATGTGACGCAAAAATTCCCCACTCATGTGAATGAGTCTCCAGGAACATGGCGTTCTTTTCGGCTTTCAGCGCCCGGGGACTAAAGTACTAAACCTTCAATCAAGACTCCAACTGAACTAGCATTGAAGCAAACCTAGCATCCACATACCCCGCACATACTTCGCTTTATCCGCGTGAGACCACGTGTCAGCGTAGGTCGCGAGCATCGAGCAAGAAGTGTGAAAATGACTAAAGCAAGGTCGCCATTGGACAAGTAGATCGAAGCCGAGTGACAGCTTCTCACAGGCGCGGCGCTGCGGCCGTCCGCTCAAGTAAACGGACGTAAGCGGAGGATCAGCAAAAAGTTCCAAAAAGGGAACAAGCTAATCAGGAGCCCACCTGGGTGTATCCGTTCGTTTGGCACATCGCGAATGCGAGTTATTCTTCAGTGTTCAGCGTGATTGGGATCTGCAAACACGACCTGTCCACCAAAACGTGGGCTCAAGTCTCCATTCCCAGTTGTAACTTCCATATCTCTCCACCCACCATGTGGACGGTTTCCCAATACCGTCACCTTCCGCCCGAAGTTGTGCACTGTCGGAGAAAGTTCCAGCCGATTGCATGCTCCGGAGGTGGGAAAGACTGTGGAGAACACTGGACACATGACCATACACAGCGAAACAGGTTTGCTCCGAGGAAGGTTGAAACCCAGCGGTTGTCCGACGGTTGATGGTTGTTCTCACGTTGGCATAAGGCAGAGAAAACTTTCCGCACAAATTCCCAAGGGGACTGGCCAACCTAACATCCCGAACGCCGTGGTGCCTGTCTCAACACAAGCGATCGCAAAGTCCGAACGCATGCCGCTGTAACGTGGGACGCTTCACATGATGTGGGGATAGGTCATCTGAGCTGCGTCTTATGCTGAAACACTGCAATGACCGGGTTTCCGTTGCCCCCGAGCCACAGCGAGTGGGAAGCAGCAGCAGCAGTTGATATTTGCGGTTCAAGGTTGAAAAAAGACGCATAAACTCTTTATGGAAGACCCAATCAAGCGACCAATCGGAGGGAAGACGGGCGTCCTGTTCCCAGTAAATCTGAACATTCTTTATGACAATCCGAGTAAGGTAGAGGCAAAACCCGCTCCGTCGCTCTAACCCGATCCAGGCCGACTCCAAGTGATCGGGAGAAATAGATAGGGATGGGTAGGATGGGTGAGAAAACGGACCGTCCAGACCATGTGTATCCACTCGCAACGTAATCTTTAACCCTGGTACAGCGAAGTTTGGCCCCCCTGGTCTCAGAGAAGTGATAGCTCCTTCTCCAAACCCTGGGGCCTGAACGTGAACGCTGAACTCTCGTCATGATCAGGGCTCGGGGAATCGACTGGGACGTGCCGATCGACAGCGCAACCCCCTTGGATGTGACCAGGCACTTCACAGAAAGTATCGGTGCTATCCGTTTTAAGCGAAAGCGTAGGGTGTGGGGTTTGGCGTGGGGAATGCTGTAAAGCAAATCATCGGTACAAAGGGCTTGACTCCAACAGAGGTGACTGTCAGTCATCATACAACAAGATTTCAAGGTTTAGGTGGGAAAGGAAGGCTTTCTGGAGGAGGGGCAGCTGGACCTATCTGTGCAGTGTACTGCGATGGCATTGATTGAAACGCCACCTGGAGCTGAAATCAGGGGTTCAGGCCCAATCTCTCGAGACGCTGCTGATGGGAGCGCACCCTCAACGCTGGAGCAGGTGGGTCTTCCGGTTTCTGCGTGACAAGAATCAGATGACCTCTGGCGGTTATCATATCAGTTCCAGATCAGATGTGAACCGAAATTACTCTCTCGCGTTCTGCCTTACAGTTAACGACGATAATATCGTCAGCCAAGCGAAGTGTATAAAGGTCACAACAAAGATCCGCTCGGGTGGAAGCCCGGATGGAGACCGGAGATCGCTCTGTAACCAGGCGGATTGTTGCGAAAATTCTGATGCTTGGAAGGGGCAGGAATGCAGATGATCATACCGTAGAATAGAATTGTAATTCTGGCATAAATGATAACGCCCACGGCGGGAGTTTGGGGTGCAGAGAAGGGTGGCTGACTCGACCCGTTGTATGTGTGCAACAGAATCCATATTGTCTATCCGAGGTGAGGTCCATTTCGGAG
>Ga0307515_10009134_pt1 | contig 19222 bp, 27 predicted proteins | sample 17_EM_MG_FD_194513 | JGI IMG/M metagenome (GOLD analysis project Ga0307515, IMG submission 194513) | Populus trichocarpa ectomycorrhiza microbial communities from riparian zone in the Pacific Northwest, United States - 17_EM | ecosystem: Host-associated > Plants > Roots > Unclassified | place...
TTCCCTTCACCTTAGGCTTGATTGCATAAACGTTTTGGTAGTACACCCGCATCATTGTATTCACACAATATATTATTTATAGATACCACTATTGTCCTGGCATCCTCAGGAACTGGGTCGCCGATGCTCATAGACTCTACGGGGGAGGGGTTGAACCTGAGCAGATGGGAGTTGGTGGAAGGCAGCGCTCGGCGTCTTAGAGTGCCTTACACATATGCGCATGCGATTCGAAAATTTATGTTTGTAGGTGTTTGTGTGTGTGGGTGCCGGTATTTGGGTCGCTGTATTTAACATCTTCGGTTCGATTCTCGCCTAAGACAAAACACTTTGTTGTTTCGGCCCTATCTTAGGAGAAGGCCGACTGAATGGAGTGTGGGTAGATCGTTCTACTGATTCTCGTATGAAAAGTCTTGTATATTGCAGGCATTCAGTCGGCTGTGTAGGTTGCGTCACTGTCATCAACGCCTACATTTGTCCAATGGTCGGGAGGTGAGGACGGCAGGGAAGCGCCCCCCCCATCTGCACCCATCTCCTGTGGTCAAGCACATGCAACGCGTCGACAGATAGACGCTGCGTGGACTCCGCTAGTATACATCCAAAAATGGGTAGTACGCTAGAATCTCAAGGACGGGTTAGGGCAGCGGGTAAGCCCTCTGATGAGCCCCTTCGCAAGGGCGAAACCCAAAGTCCAACCGCCAGTATATGCTGCTTTTCGAGGCACTACTTCGGTTTGTCATCCCCGAGAGCTGAGAATCACTGATGTTATTGATCCCTATTGTTCATCATGTGCCTCTGACAGTGACGCCTCCTTCACGGGGGGCGGGTGGGGGCACACCCTTCTTCCAACCCTTAGTATTTCCTTGTCAATAAGACGGCGGTCGGACGAGAAAGTATGTCGTGACGCCTGGCTAGTACCCAGGCTTTGGTCAGCTGTCCAATCGTCACATAATTTGACTGGAGCGGCGAGAACAGGTGAAAAGGGTGAAATAAATAGGGGACGTTATTACGCGGCAAGTATTCGCTATACATAAGTACATTTACTAATGAGTAACCCAGCGCATGCATCGAAAACGCAAAACGAAGGGCAAATGTCCACCTCGCGGCAACCGCAAGACCTACACAGGCTACGCCTTGGTCCTATCCCTCCACGACGGCCACAAAAAATCGTCAACGATGCAAACCTCAGGGACCGCCATCCTCAAATTCTGATCTGGAAGAACCATCTCAACACTAACGTTTCCCTCCACCAAACCTGCCAAATTCTCCCTCAACTTGGCATTCTCCATCTCGAAACCCTCTCTCCCGGCTTTCCTGTATACCTTCACGCCTTTGAACGGGATCCCCACTTTCGCTCGTGAGTTCGCGACCTCGAAGAACTTGTCGGCGGGGAGGAATCTCGTTTGTAGGGTGATGGTTTGAAGGTGGGGTAGTGGGATGTACCCTGAGCCCTCGTCTGGGAGGAGGGCGTGGAGGATAGCGGTATCGGGTGGGAGGAAGCTGTCCGTTATGACCAACTCCTCCAGCTCCGGGACTGAGGCAAAAATGGTAGGATATGCCGATCGGCTAGTCAGACTAGACTCGATCCATAACTCCCGCGCCGCTGGTAAAGGCAAGCTGAACAGCTGCCGTAATCCTTGAGGAATGAAAGCGTTCAGCTGGTGATGTGCCGTAGTCGAAAGGAAAACCGATGAATGAGGTCCACATGAAATAAGTCGAAGACCGGCGGATGTGCACCCGAGTTCGATCCGGGTCGCTCCTTGCAGCCGGTGTTCTGGTGGGTAATTCGGCGAAAAGATGTCGCAAATCGTGAGGTTTTGCTGGGGTGGAAATCTAACCCCATCGAACCTAATAGCGACGTCGTTCGCGGTGGGCAGTTGTATCAATGACAAAAGTCTCGATATCCCATGGTGAGAAAACCCGGAAAGATATAACCTCTGGAGTTTGTCCAGCGACACGGGTGTGACATCTGGTAACTCTCGCGCCGGCGTTCTACTGATCCCCGCGTCGTCTTGTTCAAGCAAGACGTCCCGAAGCTCCGGACTACACTGGAATAGATCCAGAAGTCGCCCCATCGAGCGCTCCAGGTTACGCTGAGAGGCTAGGCACAACACGGAGAGGTTGTGGAAGCGGTTGTTGGGCCATATAGTAAAGTAATTAACCCTCAGGACCCGGAGGGAGGGGAGCGACTCTGCAAAAATCGTGGGGAGGGATGGGGCGGCCCTGTCGTGTGCACCGGCGAACGGGTTCCGGTACCCGATGTGAGCCGGGGGATAAATCACCAGCGTCTCGAGCAACGGCGCTGGAAGCTGGAAATCCGATAGCGGCCCTTGGACATCCAACGGAAAGACCATCCTGAATGTCCGGAATCTTCCGCTGTGATCTGCAAGGCTTCCCATGAAGCCAGGGTTCACCCTTCTCGCCAGGTCCGAGTCGGAGTCGCCACGAGAGCGTCTGAAGCGTCCCCCCTCAAACCTGACGTGAACGTGGAGGGGCAAACTCCCAGATCTCGAGGTAAAGGCGTCGACGACCTCTGGTCTCGTGACGTCAATCGTCGACCACAGCGAGGGGAACATGAGTGCCGTCTCTCGCCAGTGGTGGCACACGTGTGTCACGCATAGTATCCACTCGTGAAAGGGTCGTGCCGTCGCGTATCCCGGTTCGTGGATGGACAGAACCTCACGACGGAGGAAGAGGAACACATTGGCTAGGGTTTCCCGTGGAATCCGGTTGATGGGGCGCGCACCGTTCTTCGACCGACGGAGGTTTACTATCACCATCGATAGCTTTTGTTCCAAGGGCGCAAGCTATGGGGAGGGGGAGGGTAAGCCCGGCGCGAAAGATACAAAACTCTCCAAGTCCCAGTAATACCTCATGATGTACGGTATCTACGACCTCCCCTGCTCTGTCGATGCGTCAACCCCCAGCTCGATTGCACCAAGATGGACAGCGGGAAGCCCTCTTACCTTTGTCTTTCGAACAAGCTCGCGCAAACATTAGATACCTTCTTGCTGAGGTCGTCGGCAATGTCATATAGGGCAACGGTGCGGGGAAATTCGTCGCCCATGCTGGATGTGTTTGGCGAAGGAGCAAAGTTGAATGGGCAGCAATCATGAAATGAAATGTAGTGAAACCCCACCGTACCTGCCGCGGGTTGGCCGTCGATCCGCGATCACACACCTTATCACATCCGGTCACCGGGACTACTTCCCTGTCTGGTGAACGGAAGGGATGGTTCGGGCCGAGGAAGACCCTCGTTTGTCTCAACCATGCGGGAGCGGGCACGAAAAAACGCGTACAATATAGGGGTGGTACTTAACTACGGGAATAGGGCTCGAGGTGAGTGATGAAAGATGCACAAAGGAGAGAGGAGGGAGCAAAAAGACGGAGCGGAGAGAGCCAGGGGGAAAGCATGGTAATACATAGGATACAACACACTGAACCACGATCTTCAACCAAAACTTGAGGAGGGGGGGGGGCATCCACAAGTCACAAGTAACGGTATTTTGTGCGCGAATTAACCAGGGTCCAAGACATAGGTTCTGACATCTACCGAAGCTCAAAGCATGTGTCTGCCCTTTGGGGAACGTGGTTCAACGACAACTGTTGGTAACTGTGACGAAGAGATGAGATTTAGGGTGGTAACGAGGTCGGTGATGAAAAGGAATCATGACTCACGGTTCAGAGTTCTGGTGGAAGTAGAAGCCGCTCATCGTAGCCACAAGTGGTCCCGGCCCACTACGCGAACTGGAACGCGAAATCCCCCGCTGGAATCGGCCCTCCCTATCGATTGAGCGCCTCCTAGATCGGCGAGGACTCTCAGGTTTTGCTACAATCTCGGCAGGTTCGGGCACAATGTCGGGGGTCGCATCAGCGTTCATGTCATCTGTCTCACGAATGAGTGGCATGTGGTGGGACGCCGGAGTCTGTGGCTGTTGATTGAAATCAACGCAAACGTAATAGAACCCTACGATAGGTTTTGCGGAACGTAAGCGGATTTGACCATGGATAAACGGGAAGGGACCTACCTGCGAAACTAGCGCCGTTGATGTCTTGTACGCGATGGTCAGGAACAAGGAATCGCTCCTTCCAGCGCATAAAGACAGCCCCGCGGTCATTCTCGGGCATGGTCAGGTACGGTCGCTTCAGTTCGTTTTTAACGTGTCTGAATGCTGGGAAGCGTTGCCAGTGGACCATGTCTTCTTGTTCCGTGGCGCCCCAATTGCGTGTCAGGAAGCCGTACCGGCTGCCAATGATTTCAGCATCGAAGTAAGTTGTGAGCTCTGGCCAATCCTCTGTCAGGCCGCGTATACGCAGGTAGCCACACAAAAACGATGATGAAAAGTCAACATCCTGGGCGAGAAGTATGCAAGGTTTGGTTCAGGTGACCAGGATGATGATGTGGAGACTCGTACCACGATGGTCACGTTGACATCGTAACTGCTTCGTCCGCTTTTCTGAGTACCGGTGAACATTGCTCCGGGGTAGAGACAATGGTGGGTGGGGGACCGGACGCGAAGTCTTGTAATATCCACCAGCGGGTTGGGGGAGTAAACAGCTTCGTGTCTACCCTCCTTCTGGGACTGCGAGGACTCGGAAGATGCAGTCCTAGAGATAGGGTATGGATTATCTGTTTGGATTTTGACTTTTGGAGCATGGTGGATCTTGTCCGATATCCTAGGCAAATAGGTGTTGGTCTCGGAAGACATGGAAATTGAGCGCGACAGTTCCAGGCTGTCCAGCGGGGATGTTGAGGGGTGAGCTTGAGAGGTAGGGAATGGTATCGGGCTTGGCCCATCTGGGGGGACTTGCAGGATGGGCCTGGCGAGCTCGGACCCACCGAAGGAGCCGCGTCCGCCGGCTGAGATGGGGTGTTGCGGTCGGAGGGGAATGGTCCTGGTCTCTCTACAGCCCGCACATAGGAGAGGAATGTCTGGCTCGATTAATAGCTGGTGGGTCGGGTAGTCTGCGTCGGACGACAACACGGGAGCCCTGCAGAACATACAGACCTTGATCTGCTCTCGCGAGAGATCAAGGTCGTCAGGTTGAGACTGGGTCGGTACCGACTGCTCGGCAGGCATCAGGGACGCGAACGTTGGATGGGAGAAGGTGAGGGTGCAAGGTCTGTGCGTGGGGCGGGAGGAGGGCCTGCAAAGTTCCCACGTGGTCTCCGTATCCGCCTGCACGGCTGAAGGTTTCCCTAGGTTTCCGAAACCTGTCCAGCGCGTTCCGCCGTCGTAGGTAAATCTCCGGTCTAGTCTCTCCTTCCACTTCGCATCTATATGTAATTGCCCGCACACTCTGGATTCACAGGCCCAACTCTCTCCCGGTCGGTTCTCTCTCCGCACTCGAGAACACAAAACAAAAATCATCATACGTTATGACCCAGCGTACGGAATCTGACCGAGCAATTTGAGACCAATGCGGCTATCAGCGGTCGCAAGTCAAACGGATGATATAGATAAGGGGGGCCTGATACACGCCCCCCCCATTCACTTTCCGTTGATGGACTGGTGCAACATGCTCCAGTTCTTCCTCTCTCCTTCACTTCCTTCGAAATACCACCTGACATCAACGATCTCGGAGAACCCTTCCGCCAGCGAAGGCTCCTCATAGTTCTTCTGAAACCCAAAGTACGCAATATTCGGCACCTTACCCCGCTTAGCCTTTATTCGGCAGTTAATGAAATGGACACGATTAAGCGGACCTACACAATGGCACTCACTTCATTCTCTAGAGTGGAAGAGGCGAGGCAATAGGTTCTGTACAAGTTGTTGTGCCAGGCCAGGTCGATGGTATTTTCAAATTTGAAACACCTGGCCAAGAGTGGTATACGTAAACGAAACTCAATGTCGAGCGTGAAGACCCTCACTGCACTTACCGGACCGGGACAGAAAACTTTTTTGCAATATCAATGTAATCTTTCCGTGTTTTCCCGTCCCTGTTCGTGTTGTCTGGATGGGGTGTGATCAGCAGCAAGGCCAACGGCTCCGGCAGGGACACATCGCAAGTACCAATGACACAACTCTTGCCCTTTGCAAGTGCTTCTTCCGTCGCCTTTGTGCATTTGGTTTTGTTTCCCAAGACATCCTGGCTCACACGTTCATACCCAGCGGGGCCAAAATGTTTCCGATATAATGTCGATTTTCCCATGCTTGGGTAGCCGACAAACAACAGAAGTTCAGGCTTAGAAGACAGCGTCGGCGTGAATGGCTCTCCATCTAAAACAGTTGTCCTCAGTCCTTCTCCGATGACTCCTGTTCTATGCGGAATGTTACCTGATATCGCCGATGAGGCATCATATCCAAGGAACTGGTATTCTGACGCCGGCTGCCCCAAGAAGAACTCCTGGACGGATCTGAGGTCATGGCCTTTGCGCGATAATCACCGTTCATTCATACCTCGGGCGTGTAAAACTTGAGGCCAGCATTCATTGCCCACTTTCTATCGGTTCCCGAATGGTCACCCGGACGCCCCGCAGCGTCTCCTACAAAGTACGATTCCGCCATATCTACGAATGCATATACAACATCAGCAGCAAGAAACGCCGAACGGTAATGAAATTTACCTATCTCTACCTTCCCGGATGTATATATATCCTCCAACGCGTGCAGCATCCCCAACATGGGTTTCCGGTACTCGTCGTCCGCAGACGCCGCTAAAATTCTGAACGGGACATTCGGGAGCTGGGGGAAATCTCAGGCTGAGTGCCTGTGATCACGGGCAAGGGTTGACCTACAGAAGCGGCGACAAGATGAATTTTTTGCTTCCACTCCTCGAGGCCCTTCGAAAGCTTCTGGTTTGAGATCACGACGATCGAGTACCTTTGATGGTCGAGACAGGGTCAAGATCACCGTCGTAGAACAGATTGGGACATCCATCTTACCCGCTACTATGGACCTCCTCTAACTTCTTCACGACACTCTTATGCCACCAGGTGAAGGATGCGTGACGATCCTTCTTGGGCTTTCCTTTGCCATAGGCTGATACAATGATCGTACCGTCCAGGTCGAACATTGCAACCTTGGGGTTCGTCGTGGGCGTGAGATTCAACCCGTATAAGCACGTCTCCTTAGGACCAAGGGGTTTCAACCATTGAAATCGTGATCCATTCGACACGCCGGGTTTTGAACCGGACGCGCCTGATTTAGTGAAGAACGGGTGGGCTGTTGGGGGCCGCGAACCGGCTTAACAGGATATCCACGGGAATGTAGTAGCACACACTTTTCTGAGCCTTCGTCGAAGTCGAGGACGGGAGTACATCAGAATCGGCTTTCCGTTTCTTGGTGGCAGCGGTAGCCATCTTGTGCAAGTGGAAGGAACGGGGTACCCGGCTGGAGACGATGGGCGGAACGACAAAGCGGCAGACGTGCGATCCCAGCCCCAGGTTTACAGTCCGTGTGGTCCGTCAAGGTCGCCGTTCCGATAGAAAGCGGCGGAAGTCGTGACGAGGCGAAGGCAGCAGCAGTGGATGGGGTCGGAAACGCGTGTTGGCTAGCTTCGGGTTTTCGGCAGATGGCTTGAAGCCCGTCCACCATCTCTTGCCCTTTTTTTTTTTTGCCAATTTGCCTCCGTCGACAACCCTCACACCAAACATCCTCGCACACCACAATCGTGGTCTGGGTGCGGACCTGGCTCGCGTGCAACTCGCACGGAACTCTTTGAGACAACGTCGGCTCGAATATTTCCATGGATGGCAGAAGGTATGCCGAGCGAACCCACCCCTTGCACTTTCTTCCACCCTTTTGTCGTATGATTGAGTGCATTTTCACAGCCCAGGGGACATCTCATATGGGGTGAACGGTATACTCCGTCGTGCGTTGTGTCTCAAAATTCCCCGTTTTACTCCTGCGTCTCATTCCGATTGTAGAGTACAAGGCAGTGGCTTGTGCCATAGTCGCAAGTGGAATATCGACATTTGCTGGGTATCCTGTCAGTCTTCACACTTATTGCGAAGACGGACTTTGGAACCAGAGCTAACCCTCTCAACCAGCTTGATTCGCTTAAATCTCGCCTGCAAACAATCAAACACCCGATATCCGTCCCAAGTCTTGCAGTGCTTGTATATCGCGAAGAGGGCGTCCGTGGGTTTTATCGTGGGCTATGGATTCCGCTAGTGACCATCACATTCGTCCGTACGTCGGGTTTATTCCTTTTTACCTAACATTCTTCCCTCAGTGCTTGGGTGCTGATGATGTCACAAGGGGCCGCCTCATTCACCATCTATTCTGGGACAAAGGATACATTTCGAGATGCTCACATTCTCAATCGGGACACTCTCGTCGATACCTCAATATTGGGAGGACTAGGGTCAGGCCCGCATTATCCTTCCCAGCCCCAGAATGCTGATGCTTTAGCTTCAGGGGCGCGTTGGCGGGATCGCTCATCTCTTTCGGCTCTGCCCCATTTGAACTCGTCAAGGTCTGGTTATCACTTCACATAACCGACCGTTCTCATGACCTCAGCCTCTATTCTGCCCGCCATGCTATGATGACAGTAGGTCCGACGCCAACTTGAGTACTCAATCGCCGCCGCAAAGGGGCTCCATATATCCCGGCCTCCCGGTACTCTCGAGGCCGTGCGAGACATTGTGAAGACCCGAGGACTGTTCGGGCTGTACACCGGATTTAAACTCCACTTTGGTACGTGAAACCCTCTCGGTCACGTTGGTACCGCCGCGGCCCCGCGTGACCCCGCAGGTGTACGTGATGGCTGATTTCTCCATCTCATTGTCTCTGTTCTGTCCTGTGCGTTGTAGTGAGGGATACTTCTGGGACCTCGTTGTACTTTATGGAATATGACGGTATGCGCCATTTGTTGGGGCGGCTGCCATCCGGGGAACAAGGACCTACACCCCCATGGCTTCCAATCCATGCTTCGCTCGTTCCGTTCGTCTGTGGGTCCTTATCGGGGGTCACATCTTGGGCTTTGATCTATCCGATGGACGTGTACGTTACCCACGGCCTCCCCCTATCCCATGAGCTGATCATGGGAACGTTCGCGTTCTGATGACATGTTATTTAGGGTGAAAACCAAAGTTCAACAACGTGCGCTTGCGGGTGAGAGGTATCGTGGGGTCATCGAGACGCTTACCCGTCTGATCCGGGGTAAGTCCACAATCCTGACCTTCATTGTGATCAAACATATCCCCATTCCGTGTTTACATTCTTCCCTCCCTTCCCTCCACTCATCCTCTCAGAAATGCTGTCCCAAGTAAGTTGTGGGAAAACGCTAACCCGGGGTTTCCTTTTATACTAGGTCCTGACCCGCAAAACCCGAGACCATTATTAGCGGGCGTAGGCCGGTTGTATCGGGGGCTCGGTGTCAGCGCCGTTAGGAGCGTCACGACGCATGGGCTCTTGTGGACGTTCTTCGACCTCGTGTCGAACTATATCGATCGACTTCCGGTCGGCTGACCCCTTCGAAGGTGGATCTCTGGGATCATTGGTGTTCCGCACCGCTTTGTGCGTTTAATTGTCCCGGGTGGCAGGCGACTTTGACCCCGAATGACCCCTCCCCTTCCCTCGTTTGCCAGACCCCATACTGCCGGCTCCGGTGGCGTACCAACACTTTTTCTGATCCTTCGCATCGTTCTTCCGTTCTTTGGGGGTTTCGTTTGAGAACAATCAAGGGTCCTGTCTTGCTTTATTCTTCTCTTGTTCCCCCATTCCCCAATTCTCTCCACTCCCTCATACTTACCGTAGACAGAGCATCATTTAGTCCCCCCGTATAGCGTAGGTTATAGCATAACGATATCAAAAATCGACAAAATTCTGTGGAATCTCCACTTATCCCACCTGCCCCTCCTCACCAGGGATGCACTTGTAATCTCGCTACGAGATGGTATACTTCCCGTACTTCTTTTCAGGGTCATAAACCTAGAGCATCCATGAGCAACCTCGCTGCAGGAGATGTTACACCAACGCGTACCTCCCAGCGTGAAGCGGGGAATATGTGCTTGTTCCTCTGATACCAGCTCCGTTCCACGACTTTCCCTGCATGGGATTCATCTTTCTCCTTGAAGGCGTCGGCGAGGAGTCGTACATCATCATGGACGTCGAAATTGAACAGCGGTCCGGACTTTCCGCGTGCCTTGTTGACGATGAAGTCGTAGAATGTGTAGTGCTGAAAAAGAGGGGTTAGTCTGCGAGCTTGGCAAAATAGCTCCCACACCCACTTGGGGAATAATGAGGTCCTCCTGGTCCATTAAAACGTTCAGTATATGCGGTTGGGATGTGGAGAGAGAGAGAGAGAGAACCTTAATATACATCAGGTTATCCACACTGATGCCTCGAAGCTCAGGGAACTGCTGACGACACTTCTCCAGGAATTGGGAAATGGTGTCACCCTTCTTACACTGGGTACGGTGAAAGTAAGCGAGGCCGCGTTGTTTGAGTTCTTATGTGGCTACGCACCATGACACTCTTCCGATGACCACTTCCATCCCAGTAGGAATACGTGACCTCGATATCCTCATTTTTGAGTTCCTCCTGCTTCCTCAACCACTCCTGACGCAACTCTTCACGTTCCTTTCGCTCGGTCTCCTCTCGGTCTCGGTCAGGCAAGAACGAGGTGTCTACGGCAGGGTTCTTTCCCAGCTTGGTCCTCTTAATCGGTTTCCCGTCCTCGTCCACTCCCGAGCCGGGTGCGGGAGAGTTCGAGTTGGTACCGTTCACAGAAGATTCTTGGTCGTCCCCTTCATCGTCTAAAGCGAAAGATAGAGTAGCCTTTTGTGTTTTCTTACGTTTCTTGGTCTTCTTTTGTTCGTCCCTAAACAAGAGCTACAGCCTTTGAGTGCACTGTCCCCTCTTTGACCTCTCCCTCCGAAAGGAGCACAACAAAACGCGTCACGCGAGAAAGACGTACTTGAGTTCACTCGTCATAGCCGCTTCACGTTCTTTAGCCTCTTGGATTTCCTTGCGCCTGGCCTGGAACTCCTCGAGCCTAACCAGACCCACGGTACTCTTCTTTAAGGAGTCTTCCATGGAATCATGTTGGCCAACAAAGCGATTGGATGAAGGTCGAGCCTTCTCTGTCTCTTCGACCAGAGCGGCCTTTTGTTTCTCGTACTGCTCTCGCATACGTTGTCGCTCTTTCGTCAGCTCTTCTTGACGCCTGCCCTCGGCCCTGCTGCTCGCCATGACTCGTGAGGGGTGCAGAGATAAGGGCAAAAGAGTTGAGGTATGGAAAATGGAGAAACGGATCGGGACGAAGGAGGGTGTCGATCACGTGAAGCCAAAACCCTCTCCCCCTCCGCTTCCGAAGTCGCAATGGTGTATGTGCTGGGAGTGTTGTTACCGGAAAGCCAGCTCACGCGGGTAAGCGCATACACCTCCCTTACACTCGAGTCGCGCGCAACGAACGAAACAAACGAAATTTTAGTTTGCATTGACGCATTTCTATGGCATCGGGCACAAAACCGCGCACCGTATATGCGCCCGGTTCCAAATTCACGACCGGTGTCGGGTCAAAGACCTGACCCCAACTCAACTCACTTCAATCACCGCATTCCTCTCCTCGCCGTCCACCGCACAGCCCGTTCAACGCGTCCCACTCGCTAGTCCGAGCTTCCATCTCAAACCCGGTTCCACCACTCCAGACACCCAATCGACCTCCACCCTAAAACCCCATACGAGTGGCTCGACGCCTTTGACGAACGCAAAGGGAGGGAATGAACCCTTGAGGAAATTGAAGATCGAGACGGAGTTGAGGAAGGAGATTCGGGAGAATATCTCCCACCAGAGGATGATTGGAAGTTACGTTGGAAGGAGACACGCCATGGGTCTTCCGGTTAGGGGACAGAACACACAAAACAACGCGAAGACGGCCAAGAAACTCAACAGGATCGACAGGTGGTAGAGGTTCTCGTTCTCGAGGGACCTGCACCACCCACTCCTCGATCTCCCTTTTGCATTGCGGTTATAATAATACACCCTCTAGTCCCCAGCGGTGCGGGAGATACCAGTACCTTAGTCATCTCCGACAGGGACCTCTTCTTCCAGGAGTTTTATCAGTTTCACTCTAACTTCCGTCGTTTCGTCTCCCCGTAGCACGTCGGAAACGAACTCGGCCGTAACCTGCATCTGCACCTAGGAACGCAGTCAGTTTGCCGACCTAACGGAGCGACAAATCACGACCTACCATCTCAAGTGCACCCCGTATCACTCCACAGAGCACGTTGCTGAACCAGAGTCCGCCCTCCAGAGCTTCTTCTGGGAGTTCGACGAATTCCGCGAGAGGGTTATCGTCGAACGTCAGTGAGAACATCGAACCGGGAGTTGCACCCGTTGACGTCGATTGCGATGTTGGTGGTTGCGGTTGCGCATGGGTGATGTTCGGTGTGATGTTCAGGAACGATTTGAATCCGACCTGGGCCATTCAAGTTAGCTCAGGGTGACAGTACAAACTTTCTCACTCACCTTTGCGATTACCTCCCCAACGTCCTTGAAATCTGCACACCGACCTAACGAACTCTTCGCGAGGAACTCTTCAATGAGTCTCGTCCCGATATTGTAGCCCATCTTTTCCAGTTGCTTGTTGACCTCGGCATAGTCCTCGTAGTCCTGAATAAGTTGTACGACCAACGCGCCGTAGGTAAGCGCGAATAATTCTGCGTTCTTGGTCTGATTAGATAGCTGCTCTTCTGGCGAAGGTGATCAAGCGGAAAACTGCCTCACGATTTTCTCCGTCTTGTTTTTCCAGAGGTCTTCGCCGATGGCTTTGTATTGCTTGCTCGTCGTGGCCATGGTCCGGAGTGTGAACCGAGGTAACACGAGGACAGGCGGAGGGGAGGATTGCTTTGAGTGAGGTTACTGCTGCCGACATCGATCTCGATCAGACACTGTTTTTCTCTTTCAAAAGATCATGTCAAGACCAGAGCTCATCGCGCCCCCGGAAATCGTAGGTTGGCTTCGCACTCTGATAACCTCTACCACCAATCTAACGCCACCTCGGACAGTACTATGGCGATACAGAATCCAAAAAATACACAAACAAGTGAGCCACGGCGTGGACATCCTTTCTGAAGGTCCTCTGCTGAAGCCCCTCGTTAGCACCCGAATCCAACAGGTCCAAGCGGATATGACCTATCGCGCATTGGAACTGCTCACCATGCCGCCTGGTCAACCCGCGTTCTTGCTCGACATCGGGTGTGGGTCTGGCCTTTCAGGTGAGATCCTCGATGATGAGGGATATATCTGGGCCGGTGTGGATATCGCTCCCAGTATGCTTGGTGAGTTTTGTTTCTCCCTTGACGGCGGGGGAAATATATAATCGCGAAGTCTGATCGTTGAAGAGGTTGCTCTGGAGCGAGAGGTTGAAGGAGATCTCTTCCTGCAAGATATCGGGCAGGGGTTCGGATTCCGTCCTGGTAGCTTCGATGGAGCAATAAGGTACCCTCACGTCATCCTCCAACTGCAATATCCCGCAGCTCACACAATCCGTAGCATTTCCGTCCTGCAATGGCTTCTAAACGCAGAAACCTCCCACCCAACATCCTCCCCTCCCCACCGTCTCACCCGCTTCTTCACAACCCTCTTCTCCGCCCTCCGAAACCCCTCTCGCGCCGTCCTCCAATTCTATCCCTCTTCAGACGACCAGATCCAACTAATAACCTCGATCGCGCAAAAAGCCGGATTCGGAGGCGGTATAGTCGTGGATTATCCCAACTCCAACAAAGCCAGGAAGGTGTTCTTGGTGTTGATGGTTGGGTCTGGTGGACAGGTACCTCAGGGTATCCAAGGGGAGGCCGAGGGTGTGGAGAATGGGGACAAGGTGAAGTTTGAGAGGAGGAGGGAGAGAGCCAAGGCGAGATCGAGCGTGAAGAAAAAGAACATCAAAGATAGAGATTGGGTGCTCAAGAAAAAAGAGGTATGTATTTTGTGTTTCTACCTCTTTCATGGGTTGACAGGCGGCTCGATTATCTCTAGTTGTATCGACAACGAGGGAAAGAGGATGTTCCTAGGGACTCAAAATACACCGCTCGGAAGCGGAAAATTCGCTTCTGACCTCTCCGGGAATATACCCGTACCCACGCATCCATTAATCCACCGTCATGTACACTACTTACGGCCCGGGAGGGGTCACCGTTTCAAAAATAATTCCTTGGCCGCCATCACCGCATCCTCAGGCCCGTTTCTGATGAAAGTACCCTGGAGGGCAGCCATGCTTACTCTCCTGCCTTCCTTCATCTCCTTATTCACCATACTTTCCAATTCATCGCCCAACATACCCAATTCTACGTTCCGCTCTGAGTCGTAGAACCTAGTGAAGAGGCGTTTGGCTTGAGATGGGGAAGCGTCGTCGATCAGACACGAGAGATCCACTCGGCCTGGACGAATGAGCGCGGGGTCTAGTTTCTCTATGTGGTTCGTCGTGAGGAAAATTATCCTCTCTTCGCCCGAGGCGACACCGTCTAGGGCATTGAGGAAACCAGAAAACGTGACGGATGATTGGTATCTAGCGCAAAAAGAAATATCATGAGTCCTCGGCAGTCCGACCGCAAGAGGCTTTTTTTCCTTCGTACGAAAGTTTTGGCCACATACCCGTCTTCGCTAGTCTGGACCCGTTTGTTGAACGCCGAGTCGACGTCTTCCATGAGGATTATGCTCCGTTCTGGAGCATTTGACAGGAGATGAAAGAGTTTGTCGTCTGCTAGACCTCTTTCAGAGAGGTTAAGTAAACAAATATCGTATCCCAATGATCCAGCCAGTGCCTGGATGAAAGAGGACTTTCCCGACCCTGGAGGGCCGTGCAGCAGATACCCTCTCCTGTAAGGAATACCTAGAAGAAAAAAACCGCCATCAGGATAAGGAAGTTCACAAAAAGTAGGATGGGGAACTACCTCTGTCAGCATACCACTGTCGTCTATCCAAGAATGCTTTGACATCATCCTCAATCTTCTCTGATACACCATCATCCAACACGACGCTCTTGAGGGGCCGCTTCCTCCTCGGAAGTCCAAACGGTCTCCATTCAATCCCCCAAGCAGTCATAACGACGAGCTTCCCTTCGTGCCCCTTCATCGCAAGCTCTCGCGCCTCACCCAAAAGTGACGGAAACAAACTCCGGTCTTTCGAGAGCGTCGTGAGGGTTACAGTCTCCCAAGGTTGTCCAGACATCATCTGCATAGACCGCGTTTCGCGCTCTCGTTTGACCTGCATCCACGCGCCTCGGTATCTAAACCAATGGGTTCCAGGTCCAGCGACGAGGTTGAACAGCACAGACGAGCTCCCGTTGTTCCGTTGCTCGAAAGTGGTCTCCACGCTCAGCTGGTGGCTTCGTACCCAAGGGACCGAGCGGGAGAGGATGGATTGGGAAGCAGCTGTAGTCTGGGCTTGGACTTGGGTTTGGTGAGCCATCCACGCGAGGAACCAGTCATACGCTCTGTCTTTGTTGCTTATCTCGAGCGAGACAAGCATTCGACGACGCAAGGCAGTCGAACCGAAAATTAAGGCTTGACGTGCTCCCGTGAGCACGACTCCGAGGCCCTACATCATCGGGGTAAGTGCCCGGGGAAGTCAGGGGGGGTAGAGGTGCCACTTGCCATGAGACCAAAACCAGCCTGAAAGTAAGGGCTACACACAAGGTCCAGAGATTCATCCCGGTGAGCAGTTTGGTCGGAGTTCGGGGCTCTGGGATGAGGACGTACTTGTCCCCGATTATACTTCCGACGAACGAGGGTTGGGGTGGGACCGCATTCTGGGGTACCACTGGTGCACTGCCGAGTGCGGGTATAGCAGGAATTTGGTTCGTGAGTCCGGTCGTTAACACATCGTTGGGTATGTCCTTCACGGTCACGACAGTGGACGCGTCGGACATGGACTTCGGAAGGAAAGGTGAGTTGATCGGAAAGCGGGTGAGTTTCTCCGAGCTTTGCCTCGAACCTCTTTCGCAACCATCTTGCGACTTGCCCTCTCGCCAGGCTACAAACTCACGAGTCGCGTTCGCATTTCAGTATTAAACGCCTTCCGAAAGATAATTACAAAATGCATATTGCGTTCAACTCGAAAACTTGGGTTCAAACCGCCAAGAAATCCGCAACAACCTTCATGTACTGGTCTCTCTCCTCCCAATGGGCCAAATGAGAAGACTCGGCGAACTTGGTCCATTTCACCTTCTGGAGATTGTCGAAGAAGGGCTGGAGACAGGTGCCGTCGACCTCGTCGTATCTTCCGTTGGTCAACAATGTCCTGTACGTGATCTTGGGAATGCGGTCGAGGATTGACCAGGTTCTTAGAGACCCGATGATATGGAATTCGGAGGGACCGTTCCTATTGACAACAGGTATTGGCGGTGATGCTCTTTTCGCTAGAGAAGCGATACGCACATGGTATGATAGACCGTCGGGTCCTTCTCCAACCAAGTGAGGCAGGCCATGAACTCTGCCGGGGGCGGGTTCAACCTGCAGACATAATTGAACAAGAAGGGCATCATAGCCTCCTTGTACTCGGGGTCATCGGTGGTACCATCGTCCTCGTGTTTCTTGAGGATATCTTGGATCTCTTGGGGGAGTTGAGCGATCTTCTCCTTCTGAGAGGCTATAAAAAGCGCCATCGAGGCTGGACCGGATGCAAGGACAAGGTTCTTGAGACCCTTGGGTTTGGTCACGGCGAACTCGGCCGCGAACATAGCTCCCCACGAATGCCCTAGAAGATCGAAATCGTCGTCGATTTTGAAGTGTTTGAGGAGATTGTAGAGTTCGGCGACGAAGAGTTGGATGGACCAGAAATCGGCGTCACCGTTCTTCTCGGGGAGATGGGTCGACATCCCTCCGCCGATTTGGTCGTAGAAGACGATAGGGATCTTGTTTTTGGCCCAGAGGTCGGAGAGGGAGAGCATGTAATCGTGAACGACACCTGGACCTCCATGGAGGACGACCAGGGGTCGGCGCTTTTTGTTGGTGAGGTCACCGTAGACCTTGTACCAGGTCTTGGTGGCCTGACCGGTGCTCGGCACGGTGAAGTCGATCTCCCCGGTCGTAAAACCTTCAGCGGACATGGAACTTCGAGGGTATGGTTGAGGAAGGAGAGTTACCAAGCCGACCGCTGGGTACCAGCCTTTTATCTACTCTCGGAGCTTATCTGATTCTTCAGGCCGAGAAGGAGCGATTAAGTATTCAACTACGCATCAATGATCCATTGCCGGGGGGACGGTTTACAGTAGGTGGTGCTGCGGTAGACACAAGAATCGCAGCGATCTCATCTTCTGGCTGGTATCAGTTGAGTAGCGAATGCCCGAACAGGAGGGTTTCGTGTACTTACATGTGCCGGTCACCTCGTCACCACTACTTTCTGACAGTGATCTTGGTCGTAGATAAGCGTTTGAGCAACCCGGACCGGTGAGGGCCCCCATGAATCGGGCGCCTGTCGTGAAAATGCCTGCCAAATAAGGGAATGTTCCCGCTCGGTGGACGGGGAAAAAAAAACAACCCAGGTTTTATAATATTCTATCTGTGGATGACTTGGAGTCCTGCTTCTGGGTCTCGGCCTGGAGCGCATTCTTCAACGAGGACAATGCAGGGGACCAATTGATGGAAGAAAGTGATTTAAAGGATGATCTCATCAAGAATAACAAGAGTAAAACCAGCAACATTGTACAGCGCTTCCGACCCATCCTTCTTGAATGGTGGCGGAGACCGGAATCAAGTGTGGTCTGACGAGGTTCTGGCAGGTGAGCCGGAGAATGCGGACGGGGAATATTTTCTGCCGTACTTCCATCGTGGATGTCTTGGAAGTCCTAGTCAAGCACTGAAACGGCGAGGTTAGTTGGGAGAGTTGGACAGCACCTGGCCCATCGACGACGTAGATACATTCAATCCTGATGTCTGTATCTCGCCTTAAGCTTCGCTATCATCGCAGGTTGTTCGTTAAAAATGTAGGAAACTGGGCATAAACCGAATGAGCACAAGTCCCGGTTGACCGTTTGTCCTAGGTGAGCATATGTCTGTCTGACTCGTCGACCAGAACCCATGAGAACAAGGTTCCGGTGCATTGTGCCAAGTCCTCGATCCTCAACTGCGTGAAAGTGGTGTCACATAGCAGCAGCGAGTAACCGCTCTCAGGCTCTGGATCTTCCACCTTGAGTTTAATCTGTTTGATGCCTTTATCCTCGTCATCGCGACCGATCTCGGAAACAGGAAGGGGAGTGGGCCACGTGGAGTTTAGGGCCTTTGGTAAACAAGGTCAAACAACATAGTCCGCGAACATGGGCTACGAGAGGTGGATTACCCTGGACTCGCCTCGCCAGGGGCTATTTTTCCCGGATATACGGACGTGCTGTCGACGGGGACCTCCGCACTCTCGGTTCCGTCAGGTGGTCCTGCGTAGCGGAACAATCCGCCCCGGACCCTCAGCTGTACTTGGACGTCGCCTCTTTTGTTCTGGAGATATAGCTGCCTCCAATCGTGTCTCTCTCGTTCCGGTAAGCGTGTTTGTCACATCATGCATCATGGCTTCCTGGGAACCCTTCACCCCAGCTTGAGAGTAGAATTTTCTCAAGGAACCGCTGAGGTGGTTGATCCGTATCGGTAACGATTTCTCGTTCGGGGAGGCGTAGTGGAATTGGCTGGCTAACGTCATCTGGTATAGTTTTCCAGCCCATTTCAGATCCATGAACGCTTCCACCCCCCAAAGACGATCGACGATCGATAATCTTTTTTTTGGTGCAGCAATCGAAGACGGACGCCCCGCCGGTCGGAGTGCATGGTCGCTCCATGAGGCACCCGGAGGGAATTGGTTTACGAACTGTCCACCTAGATGGCGTTGATCGATAATCGATAATCTCTCGGATTGGAATGACAACAATACCTTACGGAAATGCACGCAGGTATAGAACGCCGGCGTTGCACTGTGAGATGGTACAAGATCAATCTCCGACACACTAGAAGGGTGAAAATGTTGTATACAAACGTAAGAATCTTGCTCGCCCACCAACGGATTTATCTACGCCAGGCTGGGGGACACGTGGATGACACGTGGTTCAGTTCATCGTCGCCGCGTGGCACCTCGAGTCCCCGACTCCGACAGGAGGAGGGTTTTGTCCGGGATGAAACGTATCAACCTCACGCTTGACGATGTGTGCCGTGCCGATCGCGCCGGCTGGATCATCCGGTTCAAAGGCTCAGCGCTCAGTAAGTAGTAGTTTGCATATCCCCCCCCCCCGTTCATCCACGAGTCGGAGGGAGATTTGGAAGCGAACCGCGTTGTCGGTACCGTGAACGAGTCCA
>Ga0307515_10009135_pt1 | contig 19222 bp, 6 predicted proteins | sample 17_EM_MG_FD_194513 | JGI IMG/M metagenome (GOLD analysis project Ga0307515, IMG submission 194513) | Populus trichocarpa ectomycorrhiza microbial communities from riparian zone in the Pacific Northwest, United States - 17_EM | ecosystem: Host-associated > Plants > Roots > Unclassified | place...
ATATTTATTATATAATCTTATAGGTCTTTATATAGCTAGGATACCCTACTATAGGGGAATTATATACAAATTTAAGTATTTTAAATTATAAGGGTTTGGAATTCGGGCCTACTATCTTCTATTAATAGTATAACCGATTATTACGGATTTTATATTTAGCGAGTGTAATATCCTTATATTGCCGTTTCCCTATTTAAATTACTTTTATTATATTTACTATCTAAGGGTTATTCTTATATTTATACTCTATTAATTTATTAATTTTTATATCCCACTTATTAATTTCTAATTTATTTTTATTAAGCTCTACGCCTAGAAATATAGGGCGTAGTTTTTTTAAAGCATTTAGGGGGCAGTAAAATTCGTAATTAATTTATAAACCGTTTATTAGAGGCGTTTATAGGTAAGTCCTATAATTATTATATTAATAAGTTAGGCTTTTAATTAAGTTTACTAGGTCGGTATATAATCTTAAAGTTAAATTATAAGAGGTATTCGGCCTAACAAATTTAGCGCTATATTAATTGCTTTATAGTTATAAAGTACTATAGGTTTTTATAGTCTATTAATACGTATATTAGGAATAATAATTCTTTAAGTTCTAGACGCTATTATTTAAAGCATCTAATAATTATAAGTAGTTCCTTATTATATATCTTATAGTTTAATTTAATAGGGGTAAGTTTTTAGGAGAGAAAGGCTACTAGGCGTAGCTCGCCATTCTTATTATATTATAATAACACTCCTCCTAGTATATAATTAGACGAGTCTGTTTTAATAATATATTTAAGGTCTAGATTAAAGTAGGTAAGAATTAAAGTAGTTATAAAACGATATTTTAGGTTATTAAAAGCTTATTTATATTTAGTAGTCCATTTAAATCTTATATTTTTCCTTATTAAGTTTACTAATAGCTAAATAATTTTTAAGAAGTAATTAATAAATTAATAGTAGAAATTTGCGAATCTTAGAAATCCTTAAATATCTTATATACTACTAGGACTTTCCTAGTTTATAATTATAGCAATTTTCTTAGGGTCTATTTTAATTCCGTTATAGGATATAATTAGACCTAAGTACGTAACTTTAGACGTATAGAACTTATTGTCGGGAATAAGGCAAGCGGTCATTACGTGACGCCGCGGCACTAGCGTGGCGAGGAGTCTTAGGCTCCTCGCCCTTCCTCATTCCAATTAATAAGCTTTTTACCTAATATTACTGTAACCTACTCGAGTAGTCGTTATTAGTGAGTCACCCTATGTAACCAATACTAATTAGTGGTTGAATATATAGTCAACCATAGAGCAGCTAGGTTTTTAAATAGAAGAGACAGTCTCGTATGGGTGCTATATGCGCTTATATGGAATGGATCCCGGCGATACTATGCTACCTTAAACTTGCGAAAAACTAGTAATAGAAGTGTCACTAAGTACTAGGAGATATTAAGTTACGTCTATTACGTAGAATAATCGCGTTTACGAAGATTTGGTTATATTTTAGGTTAGAAGTGTTACTAAACCTAGGGTCCTAAGTTAACGTCCAAAACGCGTTAAACGATGTCTAAAACGCGTTAAATAACATCTTAAATTGCCTACTTCTTGACAGTAAACCTACGAGATCCTATAAAACCGAAAATCCTACCTACTTTTAACGTATGACACCCCGTCAATTCTATACCTACTATAGCGTTAACCTACCTAAAGAAGTATGAGAACGATATTAACCTAGAGACATGGAATAGAGATATTAACCCTGTAACCGCTAAGTAATAGGACCTAAACGGATTCCTATTATACCGTATAGCATACTATAGAGACAGCGAATACGAGGATACTATACTATAGTATTGCATAAAGGAGGACTTCGTTAAATAGACAAAGGAAATATAGGTCCTCGCGAAGAAGGTTATTATATAAGACTTCCGTAACTTCCTTTAGGAGAATGGAGTATTTGTCCCTATAGATGGGGGCATTATTGGAGATAATATTCAGGAGCATGTTATTAACGTAAAAGAAGAGCACGAATGGACTCCATAAGAGATTGAGCACCAAAAGAAGCTTAACTTATAATGGAATTTAACTTTAACTACTGCTCCTTAGGCGCAAAATCCCCTTGCTTCGCGATTTAATAACCTTCGAACTCTACTATAGCAAAATCAGGTACCACGCCCTGTTCCATTAAGCTCTATATCCCTACCGCAGCCTATAATATAAGCGCCACTTAGAGGCATCCTAAAGTTGCTTATAGAGCTCACGAGGCTCTATTCGGACCAGGAAAAGAAGTTTAGTGAGGAATTGGAATACGGCAGAGAGTATAATCAATGTCAACCACAGAGCAATCGTAGAGGTCTTCATAGAGGTCGTCGTGGAGATCCTCGTAGAGGTCCTCGTGGAGGTCCTTGTGGAGGTCCTCGTGGAGGTCCTTATGGAGGTCCTCGCGGAGGTCCTTATAGAGGTCCTCGCGGAGGTCCTCGTGGAGGCCCTCGCAAAGGTCCTTGTGGAGGTCCTTATAGAGGTCCTCGTGGAGGTCCTCGCGGAGGTTCTCGTAGAGGTCCTCGTGGAGGTTCTCGTAGAGGTTCTCGCGGAGGTCCTTATAGAGATTCGTTTCGAAATAATCAGCAGAAGAAGTACCGCGAAGGAGAAGCGCCTTATAATTAATATTATAGCACTTTAATAATCCTGCAAGCATTAAGAACTCTTTAGGATTCGATAAATTAGTAGCCAAGATAATCCGGCAGATGCGATGATAAAGGCAATTTAAGAGCATCCCTATTAGTTAATTGTCGTTCCTATTTACTCGAGCTAGCTATATCTAGTTACACTCCGCTAGCTCTGTAACCCTATTTTAACGACACAGCTTCCTAGGGCGTGCTACCTACCAAATTCCATTATATTCTGCAGACCCTGACTTAACCCAGCCAATCAGGATTTTCCATGCCCGGCATGGAAAATCGCTATTGGCTCGCTTATAACTAGCGCCTTAGCGGCCCTAACACGATATCCACCTACGACTTTAAGCAAGAAAGCACCACGTGCTAAGAGACAAATTTTAGGACAGCGAGACTTATATTGCGATGGCAATAGTAAGTAAGGAGGATCGATATTTGTTACGCTAGTTAAGCAGTATTTGTATATAGATAGCAACCACAAAAGAAGAGTTGCCAGTGTCGGGAATGAGGCAAGCGGTCATCACGTAACGCCGCGGCACTAGCGTGGCGAGGAGTCTTAGGCTCCTCGCCCTTCCTCATTCCAATTAATAAGCTTTTCACCCAACATCACTATAACCTACTCGAGTAGTCGTTATTGGTGAGTCACCCTGTATGACCAACACTTATATTTCTTAATATCGTATTATAAGCCCGTGTCTTATAGGTGTTTAAGGACCATTTAAATATGCTTCTAATACTTAAAAAGTAAAAATAAATAGATTAAGATATTATTAATATACGCGGTAATAAATATATTAAGGAATTTACGAAGCGTATTGTTAATATATTACTAAAATATACTAGGACCGTTTTTTATACTAAATAGCATTACTAGGTATTTAAAAAGTCCCTATTATATATAGAAAGCTATATACTTTTTATCTTCTTTATAAATACGGATTTAATTAAAGGGAGCGACTATGTTAAGCTTTATAAAGTATTATACTTTTACTAAGCGGTTAAGCGTTTCTTAAAGCAGAGGAATTGGATATTAGTTTTAAATTATAATTATATTTAGGGCTTAATAATTAATATAAAACCTTAAGCCTCCTTTAGCTTTTTTAATAAATAGTATAGGTAAGGTAAATAGTAATTAACTAGGGCAAATAAATCCTTTCTCTAGGTGCTTTTTAAGGTATTATTGCATTATAAGTAGCTCTTCTTATAACTAGGTTTAAGTTCTATTTTAAAATTATACTTATCTTAATATGGGGGTAGTTAGTCTGCGAATTGTTTCTTAAATATATTAATTAGATTATAATATTCTTTAGGTATAAAAGGTTAGGGGTTAATATATTGCTTTAGTTCTAACGCCTTTTTAATATCTTTTAGTGTTATAGTAAAGATCTTATAGTCTTGTTTTCTTACTAATAAATAAAAGGGTGCGGTTTGTACTATATAAATTTTAAGGGGTTTTAATATATTATTTTCGCATTCTTTACTATAATTAGTAGTTATAACTTTATTATATTAGTTTAAGGTTTATAATAAGGGCAATTTATATTATATTAAATTTAAATAGTTATATACGTGTTTATAGGGTAAGTGGTGTTTTAAGTAATAACTTTAGTAGTAGGTTATACGGAATTTTAGTGTTTCTTTAACCTAGCTAATTAAAGGGTTGTGTCGTTTTAGCTATTTATATTTAAGTATTACTTTATAATACTTTAAGGGTATTATAAATAGGGAAATGTATTTAAGGTATTTGCTTATCCGTATCTTTATAAGAGTGTAATACGTTGGTTTGCTATATATTAAAGGCTTATTATTAAAGCCTTATAGGCTTTAAGGCTTATTAAGTTTCTTTAAATTTAAGCGTTAAGTTTTTGTGTAGTTTATATTAATAAAGCCTATACTAGTAGCTCCGCTATCTATAAGGATTTATACTTCCTTTTATTTTTTAAGTATTTAAATTTTGCTAAGTATATTAAGGGAGTTATATTATATATTAGCGCTAAAAGAGCCTAGATACTTATGCTCTTCTACTTCTTATCTTAAGGTATAACTTAGCCCTAGGATAATTTATTTTCTAAGTTAACTAAAGGTAAGATGCTTTATAGCGACTAAGTATAATTTATAAAATAAGTATAACTTAAGGACTAAGAGAAGCTACGGCGGACCTTTTTGAAAGGGTAAGTTTAGTAATCCCTTTAAATATATCCCTTTTTTCTATATTTAAAACATTCTCTATTTACGGCTTATATTCTTTATTTATTAGTTTCTAAGGGTATATAGGATTAAGTAGCATTAAGGTCCTAGGGTTATATATAGAGCTTTTAGGTCTTAAAGATAGATTACGCTTTAGGGTATATACTAGTTTTATAAAGTTTTAAATATAAGGTATAGTTGGCTTTAGGGTATATACTAGTTTTATAAAGTTTTAAATATAAGGTGTAGTTAGCTTTAGGGAATAAGTTTATTTATTATATTAAAGGTTCTTATTAATTTATTAATATATTATAGCAAATTTGGGTAAGTCCTTTAGTAGTTCTCTACCTACTAACTATACTTTAATTTTTATCTAAAATGGCTTAGCGGAGAGCAGTAACTTTAGCGGCTTTATTCTAGTCTAGTTTACTAATAAAGCCTAAAAATTCTAAAAAGAAGCTAGTAAAGTCTTGGTTCCGTTATTATAGGTTTTTAAGTTTAGTAATAGCTATATATTTACAGCTAGCGTTATTATACGTTCGTTCTAGTAGAGAGATAAAGATTTTAAAATTAATAAAGGTGCTATTATAGAAGAATGGGTCTATAGTTTATATAACGTCTTTACTTAAATAAGATATTCTATAGCTAATCTTGCTAGCCTTAGTAGGGTATTAGTTATAGTTTATTAAAAGTTTAAAATAGAGCTTAGTTATAAAGGGATATAGGTTATTTTAATCTCTATTAAATATTAGAGGGTTAGGGAGCTTTTTAAATTTTATAGTAGGTACTAGGTTTATTATAGGTACGGGTTAAGCTACCATTACTAGTTTAGGGTTTATATTTAATAGGTTAGGTTCGTATACAGTTATTTTAATTTTATTTATAGGTGTTACTATTAGGGTCTTTAACGTAAGTACTTTGACGTTATAGAGTTCTTTATATATTACTTTAATTAATTACTAATACTAAGCTTTTAGTATAGTTTGTTACTAGGCCAAGGCATCTATAAAGAACTATTACATTATAGTTATTTATTCCCTAACTAGGGCCATAATAGTTAATGTAGCGGATTTAAGTTTATTTACTATTTTAAGGGTATTAGTATTAATATAACGTAATATAAGGGCGCGAAGAGACTTTAGAGAAGATTTAAAGGAATAATATAAATTTTATCTAAATCTAAGGGTATATAGCTCTTACTAAGAATAAGACATTGCGTAAAAAAGAGAAGGGAATAATAAGAGAATTATATAATTAAATAGTTAGGGGCTTAGTGGTCGATGCGTGCGCATGTACGCACGCGGTCTTTAACGGACTTCGGTAATTTAATTGATTTGGCGGATTTTAGTTAAAGCGTTGGAATTTATCTGTCGAGTGTTTTACTAAGACATTCCTACTGTAACTAGGCTAGTCCCGTTACAGAAACGGCGGAAGACTGCGTTTAAGCAGACCCGTAAGCACTTAGAGTACTTAAATAATAAGTTTGTTAATAAAGACACTAAAAGTAAGAGCGATGCTTTATTAACCTTATTAGCGTATAGCAGCATTCTAAGTTTATTAGGTCGGAAGAAACGTAGTTATAAAAGGGAGTAACTTACTAGAGTATTTAAAGGTAAATTACGGCAAGCTACTAAGGACGGCTATAATAGTCTAGGAAAAAATATAGGAAAATAAGAAAAAAGGGTATATATTATAGACTTAGTTACTTAGTTAATACGTATATAGAGTAGAATAGGATTTAGGTAATAGTTTTAGTAGAACTTAGCAAAATATAGTAGAATATAGTAGGTTGCCGTTAGATTGCCACAGATTCCTATTAAATTACCGTCTTGAAGGAACACCAAAATCGAGATCCGACCCATACGGTCCTATGGGGGTTCTTTTCCGTCTCATCTTGTCCGCATGGTCAAGCTGAGAGTGAGGATCTCGTCTGTTACTGATGCAGCAGCGTTACGTTGTGGCTAGAGGGGGCCTTTGAATACTCAACCCTTGACGCCGTTAGAACAGCAGAGTTTTCACAGGCCTTGGCGCTAAAGACCAGTCAAAAAGACGACTCCAAAAAAGCGACTTCTACACCCCTATGCGGTGGAGCCCGGGAACCTGGCAGCTACTATTGATGTTCTATTTGGATCGTGTTAATAGACTACCAGAGCGAACGCAGAGACGTGTATACGGCTGCGCAGCGCCTGCGCAGCGACGTAGTAGTGGTGCGAAATTTTTTTTACTGGGGGGTGAGCCCTAGCAAAAGTTTGAATACTGCTACTATGTCTTTAATATATATATTTGGGACATTTGAATCGACAATATCATTCCTTTGGCGTACCCCCTCCCTCCTATAAATACTATATATACCGCACAGCATCTATATATATACGCATGCAATCCGCGCCCTAAGCGTAGCAGAGGCCCCCTATTTTAATATTATCCGGCAACCTAGGTATCTAGTTATAGGGATTGGGCCCCCTATTAAATACTAGAGTGTCCTCCTATACCTAATATATGGGTGTAAGGGCCTAGGTTTAGGCCCTAGGGTAAAAGCGATACTAAGTTATATACACCCCGTTGTAGAAACCCTTTAATAAAGGAATGGATAAGAGACCTTAGTATGCAGGCCCGGGCGGAACGCAAGTGTTACTATTACAGGAGATATTTATAGGAGACTTGGAAAAGGAGCTAGGGATAGGCATATAACTTTATATAGGCAATAGCAGACGTGGTAAAAATGGTTTAAATGGCAGATGGGGCAAGATAGGCATTTTAGACACTCCTGTGTAAAGGGAGTCTTAAAGCAGTAACCTAATAGTGTTTTTCCTCCCGTTAATGTAGTACGGATGCTATCTAGAGTATTACCTCTTACGTCTCCCCTGGGGGTTTTTTGTTCACCTAAAAATAGGCTTTTTCTCTGTAAATAAGGAGGTTTTTCCTATAGGCATTAGTCTGCGTGTCCGCATTAGGGGGACTAGGTCGGACGGTAAATTAAATCTTATATATATATTAATTACCGTCTTATAGTCGGTCTCTAGTTACTAAGTTAGTAGAAATAAGTAAATATGTATAAGATATTACGGGGGTGTCCTATAATAAAAATAGAGAGGCTTTACTAAGCCCTTATAGTAACCTATTAACTCTATAGGACTTATATAAGCCGTAGAAGACTTTTATAAACTTTACTTAAAACTACTATAGCCCTATCTCGCAGAAGCTTAAGTTTAAAGGGGGGGTATTATTATAGGATACCTCTGTAATACCTTATATACATTTACCTATTTCTATTAACTTAGTAACTAAAGACCGACTATAAGATAGCAATTTAATAGTAATCTGTGGTAATCTAATGGTAATCTACCGCATTCTACTATATTCTACTAAATCCTACTAAGTCCTACTAGGACCACTATCTAAATCCTATTCTGCTTTATATACGTATTAACTAAATAACTAAGTCTATAATATATACCCTTTCTTCCCATTTTCTTACCTTCTTTCGTTATATAATGTTTTAACCTCCTTATATAGTTTATATATATAGCTTAATAATATCTACCTTGCTATATATTATCGCCGCTTATACTTACTTAGTGATAAAAGCTTAATACTAAATAATATAGATTTGGACTTTAAGCGTGTTAACTCCCTTACTATTAATACTTGCTTAACTATACAATCCCTATAAAAACTTATACGTAAAGATAAAGATCCCCAGTACGTATTTACCGCTCCTTATAATAGTTATAGCCTACAGCTGCTTATAAAGGATATACTTAAATAGATCTTTTAGTTTAAAATAGTGTTTGCTAATGCCTAGAGTATATTAACGAAATTCCGCATATTACTAAAACAGCTCTCTATATATTACGGCGACTTAGTTAATTAAGACTCTAGTACTGTAATACAACGAGCGCGAGCCTATACAATTGGTAGTCTAAAGACTTGGATATTAAGATAAGGAGTAGAAGGTGGAAAAGGATACGTCTATATACATATGCCAAGGCTCAAGCGAGCCCCATAACTAGATCCGTTACGGTGCCGTAACACTATACTACGGCGCCACTAAAAGACGAAGAAAGCCTTTTCTACTATAGTTATTATACGTTAGGGTACTTAGCTAGCTATTGCGTAATTAGTAAAGGATAATTAGAAGGCTATTAAGGCGTACTGCCTTAACTAAGATATAGACGTTAATATAGCATTTTAAGGTTAAGCTATTGCGGGACTCTTTTTTTAATAGCTCGGCCACTTTCTATACCTTTTTAAGTCTCTCTATTGTTACGGCTCCGTAACGGATCTAGTCAGGGGGCTCGCTTAAGCCTTGGCATATGTATATAGACGTGTCCTTTTCCACCTTCTGCTCCTTATCTTGATATCCAGGTCCATAGACATTCCAATTGTACAGGCTTGCATACGTTCTAAACGGCGCTCGTGCCTCAATTGACTGAGTCGCTGTGACATCTATAAGGCTTAGAAGATATTAAAATTAGATTATATACGCCTTAGATATGTCTCTAAACGCTAGTAATCTATTTACTAGCATTTCTGTAACGTTAGCGTTATATATCCTTAGGCGAAGGAGGTACTTAATTAGGTGTTCTACCCGCGTATAGCTAAATAGGTAGTTCCTATATATTAGGCTACTTACTACCTTAATTCTGCTTACGTAGGTTTAGAAATAAGCGTTAAATATCAAAAGTAGGTTCTTAATTTTATTTATGAGCATATGCCAGCCGATTAGAAGGCTGCTGCCTTGCAGTTATACTTTAGCTACTACTATAAGGAGGTCGAATTTGCTTCTACTAATTACTATTAGCAGTATACAAAAAAGCTAAACTTATTTTGGTTCTTTATAAAAGTTAATATACCTAATTTAGCTAATTTAGCGCGTCGTCTATATTTTATATAGGCTGATTTAGTACCCTTTAAGCGCTTATTTAGTATAGTAAAGCTTATATACTCCTAAATAAGGGCCTTTACTAATCCTAAACGGGTGGATATATAGACGGCCGTCTATATCAACCAGCGGGTGTTTAATCGTTATAAGGGCAAGTATTATAAACCGTTTAATTGGAACTAGCTAGATAAGCAAGAACGTCTTAAATAGGAGAAGTTAATTGTTGAGCACGAGTATGTAGAGGCTAATAGGCGCGTCAGTGAGGTAGCGAATTGATATTATTATATTTGACCCCTATGTATTAATTTGATCAATTACCAAAAGTTCGCAACACCAAGTCTATATCTAAAATCCTATATATTTTATATGGTGGTAGTAATTTTGAATTGATACGCGTATTTTAGTATGCAGAGCTTATGACAATACAATATGTAATTTTAGAGACCCCAGCCCTACGGAAAACATGAACGTGGTTCGCCTGGAACAAGATCCCTGAATCTCGGATCGCGATCGCTGGTTCCGCCGGTTCCAATCGCGCAACCGCGACCCTGGACTGGAACTACGTCCGATGTGCCAAACTTCCAGGGCCTCCATGTAGTCTTAGCGCATACCTTCTTTTGATGCTATGGCTTTGGTGGAGCTTCAAGTAGTTGATTATTGTCCACATGGAACAGCGGATTCTGGTCATCTTGCAAGTGCAGATACATGTGCTGCACAGTACGCGGTGAGTGGTGGGCCGCCTCTGCCGACCGGAACGACCTCACTGCACCGTACGTGAACTGCCGTTACGCCCACTGCCAGGGCATCATCAGGCAGCTGAGAGCGCCAGGCTTGCCAACAAGGCCGCGCGAAACAACAACATGAACAACCCTTCCTTCATCTACACCGCTGCTACTTTGACCTGCTAACGACTCCATTCCTGCGCTCTTTGGAGTGGAAAAGGTCTGTGACCTCAACCGCCTTCGCTTTCACATCACACCTTCCATTCCGATATGACAGCCTTACGGTACTCTACCCCAGGATTCGCTCCGACCCCGCCAACTTTCAAGTCTCCGACCCAGCACTGTCGTCCTCACCGCGCACAGAAGCATGGAGGAATTCCTCGAGAAACTGGAGGAGTTGACCCTCACCGCAGTCTGCGGACGTCGCTTCATCCTCATCAACAGTTTGATCAAATGGTTTAGAGAGCATCCCGACAAAGTCACAAACCTAGCGAATAAAGCATATGCCAACACACCATACCTCTGTCTGCCCATCCAGCCTAAGAGTATCTTACATAGCGATTGCTTGCTTCTCGTCTTCAGCCTCCTCCTTGAGCTCGGCTACGGTAAACTCATCCATTCTTTCAAACGTCGGATCGATGGCGGCGAGTCCTTTTCGAGTATCGACAACAAACGAGCAAATGAGATACTTGCCGACACCGTGCTGGCTGCAACGGATCGGGAAAGACTGGCAACCCAATTTGAGAGACAGAAGTGGAGATATCGCCCTGCTCTTCTAGAGTACGATCACCAACGCGATTGGGATCACGAGGTTATTTTGCCTCTCTTGACAAGGGAATCAATCAATACCAAAGGAGGAACAGCATCTCTCTGGTTCATAGACGTGCCTGTGGAGTTTGTGAACGACATGCTCGGTGCAGTTGTCGCGCCGTTTAAGAGGAAGCATGAACAGAAAGGAATAGAGGTGCGGGAGCTCCGTTTTATCTGTGTCGTTGCGCATCAGAGATCAGAGCTGACATGTAGTAGTGCTACCGCTTTGCGCTAAAGACATTGAAGTTCGGCGACCATTACAGCACCGAAAGGAAGGCATTTCAGCTACTTCGGCATAACCGAAACATGATTACGTATCTCGGAGAATTCACATACAAGTTCGACTACCAGAAGAAGCTCAGGACCGCCAGTCCTACTGCCGAGGAAGTTTGCACTTACAACATCCTTCTCGAATCTGGCGCGTTAGACTTGGAGACATACTTCATAAACGCACGCCCTCCTGTGCATCCATCGGAAATTGCAGGCCTCTGGAAGGAGATGTACAGAATTGCCGAGGCGCTTCTCCACCTGCATGAGTTCCCGAGCGAGACTGGAGACACGGGAGCCAAATGCTATGGGTTGGTGCTTTGAGTGGTATTTGGGATCATTCCGCTAACCGAAGCAGATGGCATTGCGATGTAAAGCCTTCCAATATCCTTTTGGCATTTGACCAGGCCACCAAACAATGGCATTTCAAGCTTGCCGATCCTGGATTTGCGTGTTTCGCGCAGCACAAGTCTCCGGATAGCAGCACAAAGTTGCCGACGATCAAGATCGATGCGGAATGCGGAACGGCCTCGTTTGGTAAGTATTCTTGTTCACCTCTGCTACAACATGCACCTTATAAAAGAGCAGGATCACCTGAGCGAGACAGTCAGCCAGACGGCGAATTTTACCAGTCCATTGACATTTGGTCCCTCGGCTGTGTCTTCTCTCTAGCCGCAACATGGATCACGCTGGGAGCTCAAGGCGTGCTTCAATACTTGATTACTCGTATCAAGGCCATACGAGCAATGAGGACACCGACAGGACTTCCACGAGATGACCAAGCCTTCCATGACGGCCAGACAGTGCTCAGAGTGGTGTCCGACTGGCATAAATATCTCATCCAGCTGGTTCGCCGAATAGATGACATTACTCCCGAGATGATCAAGCTCATAGATGACCACATGCTTCTCCAGGAACCGACAGAGAGGTGCTCGGCACAACAAATTCTTGACAAGATGAAGGACATCCTCGATAGCATCGACACCTCTTCGCCTAACGAGAAACTACCTTCAAACATCATAGACGGTCTCATAAAGATGGACAGAGAAGCTCCATCCGATTTCATTGAAGGCGTCGACAAAATCGAAAGCTTAGAAACCTCAGTGACTCGTCTGTTGAGAAGGCCATCCACCCAATACGAATACAGAGCCAGCAGCAAGTTCAACAACGTCCAGTTGAGGAAGACAAGCCACCGTTCGGACCTAGGCTCTGGTCTCCGGCCGCAGGGACTCGAACGGAGCGATCTGCTAGATCCGCTTCCGGTCATCACCGTCGAGACAGCGTCTCCGCGTTCCGGAACTCGGAAAGTGGAATCTGAAGGCCCCCAGGCCCCGGCAACCTCGACTCCGGAAAGCTTGTCACCAGGGTCTCTGGTGCAACCTGAAGAGGAACCCGCGCCGGGGACTTTGGACGCTTTTAATATCCATGCCAAACAGGCCGTCCTAGACCTCGACCTGGCGAAGTTGCAAGAGATTGCTCAAGATCACCCTGGAATCATCAAGATCACCAGAGACAGCAATAATCGAACACTCATGGACACCTTGGTCCAGTTCACCAACTTTCAAAGTCCCAACTACGCGGAGGTGGCAGGCCACCTGAGAGACAAGGGGGTTGAGTTTACTATGACGAACAACTCCACGTTTTCGGACACATACGCCAATGCCATGAAGATTGTTGATCGGCACAGGGCTGAACGGGAACGAACAGCGAAAGTGGAAGAGGAGGCGAGGCAGAAGAGGGACCGGAAGGCCGAAAAGCAGGGGAAAAAGGAGGATAGGAGGTCCGGCGGCGGTCGTAGTCGCAGATCCATTCGGAACCCCTTCTAAAGAAATAGCACTAGCGTCCCGGGGCTTTCCAGAACACATACTCCGGTCTCGTTTCAGGATCCCGACGAATTCGAAGACATCTCAGAACCTGTCAACGACCCACATTTTGAGGTTCTGGAACATCAATGCCAAACGACTGTCAATACCTGAATACGGTGTAGGTTCGGTGGTATGTCAGTGCAAGCTCTTGTGGACACGGTTGAGGAGTTCAAGAGGCACCAATTTGCTTCAACGCCCAACAGATGAGCCTACCAACATCGCAGAGTCACAAGGCTGCCGAGACACGACCAGTTTGCGTATGTTCATAGCCATGGTTGATTCGTAGAAGAGAAACTTTAAGCGCTCTTGGGGTCGATTGGCTGTGATCATCACAAGTTTCGGTGGCCAAAACAATTTCGACACCCGGCAAAGGGAGTGGTGCAGGCTCGGCATGCTGATGGTACATGTATGTACAGTGCAGCCACGAGCTCAGGTTAGCTTGGTCATTTGCCCGGTTTCAATCTTTGTATGCTCAGGTTCAAAAGCGGAAAAGAAATTTGACAGTGTCATTCCTGGGGAAAAGTGCATTCGTGTATCGCTTGGACTCTAGACAAAATGTGGTGCTCGGAAGTGGCTTGAGACACGTAGGGCTGAGGTCCCGAAACTGCTCCCTGCAAGCTCCAACGTCATCGACTGTCAAGGGAAACGTGAAGCTCCAATCAACCCCGGGCCGCCTCCATTCGAGCTCCATATTTCCCCGCAAGAAAATCAGGGCAGTTGCGATTGCTGTTGCCAACACGCCAACGACCAGTTTTATAAGCTTTCCGTGGTCCAGTTTCGGGACCCAACCGCCAAGACTGCCAAGTTTTTCATTTCAAGCTGTTTGATTTGGACGAACTCTATTTTTACAGTGTGGATGGATGGACAGTACTAGAAATAGAAGGACCCATTTCTGAAACCCCCCTTAGAAATAGACAACATCTTATCATTGGCTGCTTCATTTCTTGGCTAACTTCTTTGTTAAATCAAGGCGCCCAGCCGAATGATTGGTGGGATCGAGTAAGTTCCGAACCTTTGCCCCGATTTCCGCCCCTCTTCTCATAGGAAGCTCGGGCTCCTCGGAGATCTCTCATAGGAGAGCCAAGCTCCGGGGAGAGAGGGCTCCAGGGAGAGAGGAGCTCCGAGAAGGGCTGAACTCCGGTGAGAGAAGGCTCCGGGAAGAGGGGAGCTCCGGGGAGGGCTGGGCTCCGAGGGGCCCTCTCATAGGAGAGTGGAGCTCTAGGGAGAGCCAAGCATGGTTAAGAAGGATATAGGCCCTGGGAGATACGGACTTGTCGATTAAGTGGGACGCTAGTGTTCGATGCTTTGACCGGACGTTCAAAGGACTTGTTCGTAGTATAGGTGACACATGCGAGGATTAAGAGATTGGCATTTAGACGAGCACTTAACTGGTATACGCCCGGCTCTGGACAGATCTCCTACACCTGGTGTTCGCGACCCAACGTCTCGGCAGTTCCTCGAAATTTCAGGCACTCCAGCTCCGACTAGAACTCCGGCTCCGGCTGTGGGCGCAGCTAATAAGGCTACAATGAAGGCTATCCTTGAAGATTTTAGGAAACTTTACCGTGAGCTATCTAGGGTTAATAGTTTCAATAAACTTAATGCTGCGGGCAAGGTAGAATGCATAGACGCGTGGAATATAGAAAAGGCAAAGCATACAGCAATAGCTGTCTAATTTTTCCCCAATAGTTCTTTATTTTATTTTATTTTATTTTATTTTATATAGCCTAAAAATAAGAGACAAAAAGAAACTTAGAAAGGGAGCGTTTTCTTATTTAAATTTTGTATCTTTTATAGCTCTCCTTTACTACTTCCTCTTCTTTATTTATAAAAATTAATATGCTATAAACGAAATTGCCCTTTAGTACCATTTAGTATTACACCCCTCGCCACTTAGTGATCTTCTTAGACTGGACTAGAGTGGATCTAAGCTTAAATACACTCTATCTAGCTAGTAAATTATTTAACTTTAAGAGCTCCGTAGAGCTCTAATGTATTTATATACTATATTTAGAAAAGCTTAGCATTAATATAGTATATTAAAAGGAAGCGTAGATATAGAATAACTTACTAAATATAAGGGTACTTTTAGTCCCTTACTCGGCTACATCCTGGGAGCTCTTAGGGGCTGCTAAGGCTAGCCTTTGGCTAGGCCTTAGCTACCCCTTATAAGCTTCTTAGGCTTGCAGCCTCCTTCCTCCCCTATTGGTTCGTCTCTCTTTATACGAGGCTATTACCTACCCTTATTACCATATCGTCCTCTTTTATTAACTCTTCTTATAACTTATACTCGGCTTGCCTACTTTCTACTATACGCCCTAGCAATACTGCTTTACACTAAAAGTATAAGGGATATTATTGCGGTCACCTTGGGTTGCCCTTAGAATAACCCCTAGAGACCCCTAAGATGGTCGCCGGTCACGTGCTAGAGGCACGTGCCCGTAGTATATGGTCTTTACAATTCTAAAGGCCTTACCTCCTTAAGGATTTATCTCTCTTACTAATCTATCCTATTTTATAATTGTGCTTTTATAGCCCCCTATCTATAAAGTCCCCTTATATTTAAATCCTTCTTACTCTATTTAGAAGGGTTGCTAGCCTAAAAACTAGATTGTTTATTTATAAATTAATTATTTAAAAATATAGTATCTACCTTTAATGCCCCCCCTTCCTCCTATATAGTATATAACTATAATATTTAGCACCTATATATATAGCAACTAAATAAATTATATACGCCCTAGGAAGTCTATAATAAGCCTTTTATTCTATTAATTAGTAGTTTATATATTAATTATAAGAAAAGAATAAGGATAGGAAAACTCGTATAAAGATTAATTTATAAAGAAGATAAGGCTATATATATACAGTAGATAGATTATAGGTAACCTTAATCTATACCCTTATAGGAAGGTAATATAGCGTAGCTAGCATATTCCCTACCCTATTTAATAGCCTAGACTTACTATATAGTATTCTATTTTCCTTTATACCTTAATTTACCTAGCTATATTCTAGTACATTTAATAATATAAGTACTTAGGTATAGGAGCTTAGTATAGCCTTACTACTAGTATTAAGCTAAGCGTATTTATTAAGTATAGGAAATAGTAAATAGGAAACCCAGGTTAGGGCCCTAAAATAAAATACCTAATTTTATTTTAATTTTAATTTATCCCACTATTTCCTTAGGGTGGGAATTATACTATTCTTTAGCCCGTTAGCGTCTAATAAATAAGTAGTCTATACGCGAATACTAGTTTTAAAACAGTACGTGCACCTATATAGATTCTATTAATTAATTGCCTACTATAATGTAAATACGGTTTTGCAGGGAGGATAAGTGCTAATAACTCTATATCGAGCGACTTAACTCCTAAAACTAGGCACGTATATCAAATTACCATAAAACTAAAGCCCTATACCCCCTAGTATAGGTATTAAATTTAGCATAATTGATTAGCTAGTTCTTATTAATAACCGTTAGACGTAAGTTAACGGGCTAAGGGATAAGTAGGAGTACTATAGGCGTATATATATATAGGGTATTTAAATAAAAGTGTCACAGTACTAACCTAACGCATACTATTTTATACTGTCTCGTACTATTTCCTACTGTTAGCTAGCCCACTACTAGTGACTTAGCGGCCAGCCCTACTATTTATATATAATACCCCCTTTCCACCTTCTTCCCCTCTTTATGCCATAACGTAGTTATTTAGTCTACTTTATTGCAGCACTGTAATAGTTTATGGTATCTTTAATTTACGCCCTATCGCGATTACTAATTCCTTATACCCTAGCTAATTAACCTCCACCCTAGAGTAATCGCGACTTATACGCACCTCTGTAACGGAACCTTGTAGCAAGTACTACGATAGGCTCGTTATTGGGCTAGGTGTATAGGTATTGCAAGTAAGTCAACAACGTAATAATAACTGGTGGAGTGGTTGCCCAATAGATTAACTCTAATTGTATTCTAAGAATTACTACAAGGAAAGAACTATCTAGAGTAGGGACTGTGGTCCTTCAAATACATAACCATACTCTTAGGAAACCCTCCTTATATATAAGGTACGCATTATACGTAAGGTATATAAATTCCCTCTATTCCTTTTGTCCCTTACGTAGTATATTATATAACTTGCTTACTATTTCTTGTTATATGGTTCTACTAGCTCCATACTAAACCGTGCTTATATTAACTAACTAGCTTCTTCTAACTCCCTTCCTAGTAGTTATAACATCGTACTTAAAGCTTCCGTAACACTATCTCCCTCCTTCCTATCTTCGTCCTTAAAGATTTCAAGCATCTCTAAGTTGTTTACTAGAGGTATAATATCCGTCTAATTAATCTAGTTAATATCGTTGCTTATTATACCTAAAGCATCTTCTTCTTTATACGCGCAACGTTATGCACGCACTATTGCTGCTATACTATTGCTAGGTAAAATAATACCGTCTCTGTATTCTTATTATATAAAAGAGGGGTTAGTCTGTATCGCGTTAGCGAGTCCTTTATTTCGGCAACCTTTCTCTTACTTAGAGTGCATTAAAGCGAATATTTGTTTATCCTATAACGTTCGCTCTTCTACTAACGCTAAGTGTGCGCGTCCTATAACTCTTAATAGTCTTTAAGTTCCCTAAGTAATTTATTATAGGGTCTCGTGTTTAATCTGCTGCTACTTATCTAGATAGTAAGCTAACTTACGCCCTTGCTAAGTTAGAATGTTCTTAGGATATAGAGCAGAAGGCTTTAGAGGCCCGTATTACTACATCTACTTATCTCCTTCGTCTTAAGAAAGTTTGTAAAAAGGTTTATTTTAAGGAATAGAAACTTATAGAATAAGGTTTGCTAGAACTTGGCGATAAAAAAATAGATTCTCTTTAATTAGCAAAGGAAATAACTTTAAGTAGTTCGGCAGTCGCTCCTCCTAGGTCCCCCTTAGGTAACTTATTCTTTAGCAATCTTCCCTTATTAATATTACCTAACCTATTCTCTTCTAATACTCCTATACCTTTCCTATAGTATTCTTTAAATTTTCTAGTGGTTCCTAGGTAGTCTTATTATAGCCTATCTACTTAACCTTATACTATGTTTTATTATTAACGTCCTTATAACTAATGATCTTTAAAACTTGCTATTTGTCTTCCTCTCGTCCTCTATACGTGTCTACTTTATAGACTAGTAGCTTAACTTTTCCGTATACTAGCTTTAGCATTGCGATATACTGTATAGGGTAGATTTTCATCTTAGCTGGTAGGTTTAACTTAAACGTAACCGGTGAAATTCTTCGCGTAATTTTAAAAGGTCCTAGTCTAACATAGTCCAACTTCTTACTTAGTCGTTAACTTTTAAAATTTTTGTGTAGTAGCCATACTTTATCTCCCTCCTTAAGATCTAGTCCCTCAGATCTCTTAGCGTCGTAGTATTTCTTCATTCTCTGCTATACTACCTTAGCTGTTTCCGTGAGGTTCTTATAAAGATTTATTAGTGTCTCCATCCTTTACTTAGCTATACTACTTATCTTCTTTACTTAACGTGGCGATAATAATATTCTTAGCTTATATCTATAATTCGCCTTAAATAGTAAAGTACCCATTCCTTCTTATAGTGTTATATTGTATATAAACTATATAACTAGTAATAATAATACCCAATTATTCTGTGTATAATTGATATAGTGCCTTAGATACTGCTCTAGTGTCTAATTTAATCTTTCCGTTTAACCGTCTGTCTGCAGATAATATGCGGTAGAAGTTACTACTCAAACTCCTTATTCCGCTAAGAATACCTCCTAAAATGCTACTATAAATC